>JACKZZ010010628.1_pt1 | contig 11330 bp, 15 predicted proteins | sample 8027871 | NCBI WGS metagenome assembly JACKZZ01 (sample SAMN15724774, study PRJNA655200) | protist metagenome | isolation source: fluorescence activated cell sorting (FACS) single amplified genomes of... | place: USA: West Boothbay Harbor, Gulf of Maine | collected 2000-07-19
CTACACCCAATCTCTACAAACCGCTCCTGTGCGGCACCAACGACATGAAGGAACTGGGAGAATCCAAAAACCGCAAACCACACCCGCGGACGAACTACAGCTCATTTTCCTGGTGTGGGTAAAGCAGCAGGAAAAAGAAGCAACCAGAGAAGCTTTTTTCTGCTCGCTGGACCGACAACTTCGCATGAAAATACCCCCTCGCCACGCAACTTCGGCAGAAGACCGACGAAAAAACCGACAACATTCATAGCATTTTTGGGGTAGGTGGACAATCATAAAGACCTTTTTCACCGACATAAAGTACTCAAATTAGAAGTACCTTCTTTATTTTCTGTTAGGTTGCTCACCTGCGGCTAAGAAGTTGTAGTCGTTCTTTATTTCCGGCGCAAGACTGAACAAAAGTTTCCAGCTGTCTTCCACGTGTCTCCCACAATACAGGGAGTCCAAATCCATTGCAATTGAAATTATCGTCGTGACTCCTCGTGTGAAACAAAACTACTTTACGTCAGACTTTTTCTGCAGTGTCTGAAATTTCTTTTAATGCTGGTCAAGAAGCACGTACTAACATGGCACCGCTTCATCGAGTTCGTGATCTTGGCAAAGTGAAGGAGACTGATTACTGAACAACCCTTCGTATACAAAATTTTGCCTCTTTTGCTTTTGAATTTGGAAATCCCGACCCAGATGCAGAACACCGAAATTGATGTGTACGAAAAAAACAACACAGGGCATGATGAAAACGAATGTACATACTGAATGACTGCCCTCTTCTTGTATGTAAGTATAATACTCTACTTTATTACTACGGTTCTGGTTCCTCCAGGAAAAAAAAATTAATACGATTTGTGAGGATGAAATGTGGCGGAAACAGCCGTGTATACGGAATTAGAATTTTTATATGAAAGGATAAGGAAAAGAACATTACAGTAACAAATCAATAAAAAATGCTGCACTTGAGAAAGAGAAAAAACCTGTACATACTCCATCAAAACGTCCGGGAGTTCTGCAAGCGGAAGTTGTAGTTGATCCGACCGTGAATGTTTATCAAAAGGTCGCAGCTTCTGCTTAAATGTGCTCCGGCTCCTGCGGCGCGTCATGCTCCGGCTCTTCCGCGGCGTAGGTCTCCAGGTCGTAAGTATCAACTGCAAAAGTGTCGGGGTCTGGGAGAGTCGGGGCTTGTCATGCACATTTGCATGACCCGTGAGGTCTGTGATGCTGATGCTAGCATCACAGATTTTTTGAGAGCTTCTTGATGCTAGTTACGCATGAGAAATGCCCTCTCCGCGTGCCAAGAACTGACTCCTCTTGCTGCTCATGCAACACAGATCTTTTTAGAATCCGCAGACAGCAGTACAAGTTCCACTCTTCCAGACCCAGACATATTTCCCCTGCATAATAAGACGCGTCCTGCATCTTTTTCAGCCTGCGCCCGGCATTGTCCGCTGACCGAGAGGACTTCTGCCGCCCCGCCCGGTAGCTGCGGGTACCCGCGGGCACCTTGGCAGCGTCGTAGCTGTGTTGATGTTTTTTTGTTTGTCATGAATTAGACCAATATCTTAAGCTTAACAGACGGGATTTCGATTTTCTCATGCTCGAACGACATATTTGTACATCATGTCAGATTGTTGACATTGACTGCAGCTGATTGCTATAATACCTGTTCTCGTACCCCCCAGCGTAGTACCCAGTTTGCACGTCGTCCAACCCCTGCGGCTTGCGCTTCTTGCTGGAAGCCTGGTCCACGGACGCACGTCCGCGTTTCTGAGATCCACTTCGACGACCTTGCGCGTCGTAGGAAGATGAACCGTAGGAGCCTGCGTGGTTATAGTTCCAATCGTCGTAGTAGTTGTGCCCCGCCGCGGCCTCGTCATGCCAGTCGTCATCCCCTCCACCAACTTATCAAATGCAAATATGTCTGGGTCCGGAAGGGTGTAAACTTGTGATGCTGCATTCAGATGTCTAAAAAATTTGTGTTGCATGAGCAGCAAAAGAAATGTCATTTTTGCTACGCGGAGGGTGCATTTGTCATGCGGAATAGGCATCAAGAACCCCTCAAAGAATCTCCGATGCTAGGGCGTGCATCACCGACGTCATGGCTCATGCAAAACGTGCATGGCAAGTTTGAGAATCTTCCAGACCCAGACATATTTGCAATGCATACAACTTCAATCTCCGCCATTTCAATCGCCTCCCCTTCCGCGTCGTGAAATTTGTGGTCTGGCGGCGCAGTAGAAGAATTATTTGTCAGGTCAGCAAACGAAGATCCCATCGGCTTCGGCAGGTTGTTTTTCATGTTTTCGTTCGCAGCTTTCATGTCGTAGGACAGCAAGTCATTGGTCGTCATGATGCCCTCCCCGGTGGCGCCCGGGGCGTCCGCGGGCCCGAGGATATCGAATGCAAATATGTCTGGGTCTGGAAACTTCAATTTGTAATGCTAAAATAATGATGAAAGCACTTCCTCATGCAGGAAAGCATGACAAGTTTGCAGAACGCTTTCTCATACGAACTCCGCATGAGAAACTGCGTTTCTGTCTGACATGAGACGAGGCTGCCACTTTATATATTTGTTGGTCATGCATTACAGATTTCACAGGAATGTAAGGACAGCATTACAAGTTCCAACTTTCGAGACCCAGACATATTTGCAATGCATAGAGGAGACCCTTGACGGATTTGCGCTGGTCTCGTCCCGCCTCCTTGCCCTCGGACCGGAGAAGGGCGTGGTATCGTGTGTAAAAACTACGGGGCCCAGGAGCACACCAGAGTAATCTTCAAGATAGGACGTTTGCTACACAAATCAGCAAGCTTTGGCTGTTGCGCATAACAAGTTCTTTGGGTCTCTAGTGCAGTGGTGTTTGGCTACTTAGTATAAAGCCGCATCACAAAAAATCCAGCTCCGTATCCTGATCAGAGCATGACAAAGTTCTTGTACCAGACAGTGACAGCATGAGAAAGTGCTGCTCATGAAATTGCGTGCATGAGAAACATTTTAGGCATGCAGATTTGCATGACATCTAAGAATTCTGGGCTGGTCGTGTGGGCTCCGGTTTTTACTCAGGATACGTGGCAGTACAGAATCGCGTTGGTACTGTACACGATCAGCATCTGCACAAACTGGAAGATGACGGCACAGGCACAGCCGACGAAGATTCCGGTAAACAAACCGTGCAAAACGTTGTTTTCGTCCAGCTCCTTGATGGCATTCCAATCCGCGATCAGGATGAGCAGGATCAAGCCGAAGATGGGCCCAAAGCCGAGCCCGATCACGAACATCCACATCAGGACGATGAGAACGAAGAGAACAAACACGTTCACGTCAAAATAGTCGTTTCCGAAGACGTATGAATTGCAAAAGCATCGTACTCGTAGTATAAATCGCAGGTATGCATTACAGGTCTCCATCCAAAGGTAAAACAGCATGAGAAATTTTATTTCTCATGCTGAGCGTATTTGTAATGCAATCCATACTAGTTGTACGATAACGATGCTTTTGCAATGCATAAGACGCCCTGTTCGATTTGGTTATCCATGTAGACCTATCAAATGCAAATATGTCTGGGTGTGGAAGGATCCGAATGTGTGATGCGTGTTTCGGATCCTACAAAGATCTGTGACGCATAACGTGCAAAAGGTGCCCACTTCTGGCCATGCTGAGAGGGCATTTCTCATGTAGAATTGGCATCACCAAAGGGCTGCAGAGCTTGTGATGCTAGGCCCTGCATTCCATACTTAGGGAAGCTTGGAAAAACTGCATGACAAATTTCGGAATCTCCCAGACCCAGACATTTTTGCACTCGATAAGACCCAGGCCATCATGCCCATTCCGGTCGCCACCAGCACCCGGTGCACCGTAAAAGTGGACGTCAGAGCGTAGTCCTGCACCGCCAAACCCATCACGCCCTGGTTGCTATCGTCCTGAAACAGGTTAAACACCTTCATCGCCGTAGCGCAAATCGGGCCGGAGTGAATCGTGTGGCCGACGACCAAGTACTTCGTGAAAGGTTCGACGAGACACTTGATTCCCATCCAGAGCGCGAAGCACAGCAAGTCCGTGCAGCAAAATATCAAATGTAAAAATGTCTGGGTCTGGAAGATTGCGAGACTTGTCATGCATATTTCGGATCACGCAAATGGCGTCTGATGCAGGCAAAAGCGTCACAGGTTTTGAGCACGCCTCATGATGCCCCTTCCCCATGAGAAACTTCCTACTTGCGGGCCAAGAAATGGACAGCTTTTGGCGCGCATGCAACACAAATTTTTGTGTGCTCTAGAGTTTGCATCACAAGTTCCAACCCTTCCAGACCCAGACATTTTTACATTTGATACAAAACCCGAAATTCCAACAACAGCAAAGAATCGGGTTTGCAGCCACGTTATGCTCTGCAAAAGTAATATCGTACTCGTCGTAATTGCTGTTTATGCATGACAAATCTCGTTACTAAGGCAAAACAGCATTACAAACTTCATTTGAAATGCTAAGCCAATTTGTGATGCACTTACTACTAGTACGATGCTTTTGCAGTTCATACACGTTCTCCGCCCGCCGGCGGATCTCGTACGTCAACGAAACAATGATGGACGCGAACATGTTAACCCCGGCAGAGGTCGTGTACGCCATGGAAAATCCGACGGCTCCGGGGTTGCGAATTGCCGGGGTGTTTCCGTACAGCTTTGCTGCGGTTCCGGAATGGAAGGTCCAGTTGGCGACGCCGGTCGTGCAAATGATGAGAATCACTTGGCGCAGAAAGATTACCAGCGGAAAGAAGACGAGCCAGAGCATCGTCTGACAGAAAACACTCGCGTTCGTTGTCTTCAGTTCGCACAGGCTGGCCCTTGTTTCGTCAGGGTCACTAATGTTCGCGTGCGCAACGAGCGTTCCAGTGTACCGCCACTCCACCCAATTCCCAGACTCGATGAACCCAACGAGCCAAAAGGCGAGAAAACCGCCGAAAACCAAAAACTGCAGCATGGAAAACAAGATCACGTCTTTGGCTTTGTTGAGACATATCAAAATGAAAACTTCCCCCTCCCCATACTAAAAAGGAGATTTGTGTAGCGCGATTTGCTACCACAAATCGCGTTGCCATGCAGGAGGGCGTAAGATGCGGACTGTAGTGGTGACTGGCGTGGGAAAGCCTTGCATCTTCCGCATGACAGGAGGCGACTGGAAGTGGGAAACAGCATGACAAATTGCATGCAAGTCAGGTCACAACTACGTCTCTTGGCCTTCTACCAATACAAGTCGATTTGTGTACTCAAACACAGCACCACAAATTTCGTTTTCGATATGGAGAAAGGGGATTTTTCCTCACAGTAAGACACTCCATGGCCTTGCTCGCACTGTCGGCCGCTTCGGAGACTTGCTTGAAGTAAAGAATAGTCACCACGGTGACTACCACAGCGGGAATCATATCAAATGCAAATATCGATCTGGGTCTGAAAGATTACAGGAGTTTGTCATGCATCGATCCCGGGTGGAACACTACAAATTTACTCTGTAATGCACCCAGAAGCATCACAGACTGCGCAAGAGCAGCCTCATGCCTATTCCCCCGCATGAGAAATTTGCCCTCTGCGTGGGTAGAAGTGGGCAACTTTTGCCGTCCATGCAACACAGATTTTTGTCTACTCCAGACTTAGCATGACAAGTTCCAATTCTTCCAAACCCAGACAGATTTCCAACTGATAAATCAGCAGGTACCACAAATGTTTCGGGTCGACGCAGAATAGCGCAATCATGGCGATCACGCCCAGGGCGATGGTGTATCCTGAGTAAAAACGTCCCCACACCAGAGTCAAGATGGGGATTTTGCAGCACAAACCTAGAACTTTTGGGGGTCACGCATCACAAGTTGCAGTCCGTAGTGTAGTGCAGGTTCGCAAGGACAGCAGCATCAGAAATCCATCCGCTCATCCTGTTTACAGCATTACAAATTCCAAAACACGATTGGAAATGGGAATGGCTCTCATGGGGATGCGCATTACAAGTCTTCCTGTCTTTGCAAATCTGCATTACAACACTGGTGTGGGTACGTTTTTACTCAGGATATGGTGCCAAAAATCATCACCTTCGGGGCGTAGTAAAGCGCCAACAGCCACTATCACAAGAAAAAAGAGTGTTACAGTTTACACATTTATTGTAACTTCAGCAACACAAATTTTCTCTGTGCGGCAGAGAAAACTTGCAATGCAGAGATCCTAACGGAAAACATGCACGAAATGAAGTTCACAAGCATTCCTTACATGGCAAAGGCTGTCTGTTTTGCGGCTCCTGCACCACAATGTGTATCTATTATCTGTAACATTTTTTTCTCGTGATACCCACAAAACCAGCAGCCAAGTGAAGGTGAGAAAAGAGATCAGCGGCACCTCCCACTGCTCCGCCATCGTTTCCCACACCGTCTTCCGATCGTCGGTCGCGCTCAGCCGCCGCCGCAAGTGCCGCGCTTCTTGCAGCAGCCGCTTCGCCTGCAGTCGTTTCTGCAAGTGCCGCTCCTCCAGTTCCGCTATGCTGTGCAAAAACGTCCCCGCCCCATAGTCAAGTTGGTAAATCTGCAACGCAAATCTCTTTCCAAGTTTTCGTTTTGGAAATTGTGCATGACAAGTTTCCAGCTACAGTGTAGTGGTAGTTAGCAAGGGAAGCCGCATGAGAAAGCCACTTTCTGATCCTGTCTACAGCATTACAAATGCCAAAACACGATTGGAAACGGAACGCATGAAGACGCGCATTACAAGTGGTTCTGCCATTGCGCATTTGCATGACAACTCTGGGGTGGGGACGTTTTTACACAGGATATCCGCCCGCTGTTGTAGTTCATCCTCCCCGTACGAACTAGATAGCAACTTGAAATCTTCATGGCTTTCGAGTTCGTGCTATGCATTGCAAATATGTCTGGGAGGTCTGGAATGAACTTGTAATGCTGGTGAGTTGCGTAGCATGAGGAGGCCAAAAATGATGGCCCATCATGACAAGTTCCTGAACTTCTAGGTGTAGTTCTTGCCTACTCTGCATGACAAACTGCGTTTCAGCATCACAGAAAAATCGGGCTTTTGAGTAATCGGTGCATGACAGACTTGAGAGTCTTGCTAGCCGAGCAAGACAAATTTCGCATTCTTCCAAGAGACCCAGATCTTCGATATTTGCAGTTGATACGTGCACTTGTTGCAGTAATTGGCGGATTCTCAAATGGCCTGCCTGATCTCCGCGCTCCTGCAAATCGTCTTCCTCACCACCAGGAGCGACGTCCTCCCCCGAGAAAAGAATATCACTTGCTCAAATCGGTTACCATCTCAAACGCTACAATACAGTCTGAGATTTGTCTTGCATGATGAGCATGATAGACTCGCAGAGCGTTCCACTTTCTGCAATACAAATTTCGCCAAGTCGTGGGGTTTGGCACTCCGGAACTTGTCATGCGCAAGCCTTCTATGAGAGTTCTTGGCTGTTGGCTAGATCATGCACTCTTGCATCACAGATTTCGATATTCTATTGCAACGCTTGAGATTGCAACACCTGAGCAGGTTATAAAGAACTCGGGGATTTTTTACGCATTGGTGATTGCTCATGTCGAGAGTGTGGTCCCAATAGCACCAATCGCACCCGATGCCGTTCGAAAGGACAGCTATCGTATGTAAAACCGTCCCCACCCGATAGTTGTAATGCAAGTCTGCATGCTGAAAATGTTTGTCATGCGGAGCCCCATGAGCAGCATTCTCTATTCGTGTTTTGTTATTTGTCATGCTCCAGCCAGCATGATATACTAGATCTGTGATGCTGCTGAACTACCTCAAACAGCACTACACTACGGGTCCAAATTTGTCATGCCAAACAGCCAAAACTTGTGGATTTGTCTAGCCGATTCCCCATCTTGCCTATGGGATGGAGACGTTTTTCCATAGGATAACAGCAGAATAATAGTTACAGCGGTACGCGCCCATCGCACCTCCCCCGGGGCAGATGCAACCAGTCGACGGTGCTATGACAGTGCACAACTCCTCCTCCCCCTCATTTGTCGTGCGAAATCCCAATAAGTCCAGTCGCTGCCTTGTGGCACTGCGTGCATGACAAAAAATTGAGGGGGCCAAAAAGTACTACATGATCAGGCACTACGTAGATTTGTCGCGCATAGGCTCCACATGTGCGCTGGTGTTTGTATTGCTGTTCATGTCATACATAGAAATGGGAGGGGGAGTTGTGCCCTCTCATAGGTGCGACCGTGCTTGTAGAAGTCGAGGCTGTGGCTGAATCCGGAAGGCAGTGGTAATAGTCAGGTGAGTGACTCATTGTGTAGCCGGTATTATCCTGAGTAAAAACGTCCCCACACCAGAGTCAGGATGGGGATTTTGCAGCACAAACCTAGGAGTTTTGGGGGTCACGCACGACAGGTTGCGCTCCGCAGTGTAGGGCAGGTTAGCAAGTGCAGCCGCATCACAGATTCATCTGCTCATCCTGTTCACAGCATCACAAATTCCAAAACACGATTGAAAATGGCTCTCATGGGGATGCTCATTACAAGTCTTCCTGTCTTTGCAAATCTGCATCACAACTCTGGTGTGGGGACGTTTTTACTCAGGATAGATATTACAGCTTCCACACCCGACTCCGTTCGTCAGAGTCCCGTAGCCACTGGTGTATGAACTGCAAAAGCATCTTACTTTCGTATAAATGCTATATGCATCACAAATTTTCTCAGCATGAGAAATGAAATTTGTGATGCTAAATTTACTTTGTTAAGAAAAAGATTTGTAATGCATGATTGCAATACGAGTACGATACTTTTGCACAGAATATGGTGCACGCAGTGCCAGCGAGCGGAATACCATTCGGACAGGTGCAGATACCATAACCGGGATAGCTAACGCATCGCTTCGTGTTGTAACTCACTGCGTAGTTGTATCAAAAGGAAAAATCCCCCCTCCCCATATCGAAAAGGCACGTTTCCGAAAATTTGCGTTGCTGATTTGAGGCCACAAATCACATTTGTCTTGCAAGAAGACGAGGGCAGAAGCTTCCGCCCCATTATGGAAGCGATTTGTCATGCTGTTGGGCCTAAAAGTGGGCCGCTTGCCATGCTGAACAACTAGACCCATACGCCCCTACCTAGCCTGGGGATCTGGCCGCTATGCCTCTCTGCAATACAGCCCTGATTTGTGTGCACAAATCCGGCATCAGAAATTGCGTTTTGATATCATGGGGAGGGGGGATTTTTTCTTTCGATAAGTTGGGATCGCAGTAGTCGCACCCGATGCCGTTTGTCACCGCGCCCGTGCTCATGTACCAGCCGCATAATGAGTTATCCTGAGGAAAAACGGGGCCCACACACCAGAGTCAAGATGGGAAATCTGCTAGACAAATCAACCAGCTTTGGTTGTTTCGCATGACAAGTTTGTCCTCGTAGTGTGATGCTGCTTAGCTAGTTCAGCAGCATCACAGATCTAGGACATGATGCTGGTTCTAGCATTACAAATTCCCAAACACGACAAGAAAATGCTTCTCATGGGGCTCCGCATGAGAAACCTTTTTCGCATGTAGATGTGCATGACAACTCTGGGGTGGGGACGTTTTTACTCAGAATACGAGTCGGTGAGCGGAGTTCCATTCGGGCACGTGCAGGTTGTAGTGGGCGCCGGCGACGGCGCATATCAACTGCAAATATCGATCTGGGTCTGGAAGTAGAGTGTAAACTTGTCATGCAGGTTTTCCATGACCCACGAGGTCTGGAAATATTCAAATGCGGGACCTAGTAGCATGACAGACTCTGCGAGGTGGTCATGGTCTCTGTCACACTTTTCCTGCATGAGAAACGCCCCCCCAACGTGCTCGAAAGTGAACAGCTCTTGGAAGACTCACGCAACACAGATTTTTGTAAGATTCACATTTAGCATGAAAAGTTGCACCCTTCCAGACCGAGACACTTTTGCATTTGATAGCGCAGGGGTTCCCCCGCCGATCATGGCAACGCATTGGTAATTGCTGATGTCGAGCGCGTTATCCAAGAAAAAAACTGTGTTAGTGTAACTTTCTTTGGCTGACAGCATCACAAATTTGCTCTATATGACAGAGAAAGCCTGTCATGCGTGGTTTGTAAGGGAAAACACACATGAAAAGAGGACGGCATGGCTGTCTGGCATGACAGGTGTAACTCTGTTGCATGTTCTGCATCACAGATTTACACTTACACAGTTTTTTCCTTGGATACGCGTAGCCGTAGTTGCACGAAGAACAGCCGATTCCACCCTGCAGGCTCGTTTGCAGCATTCCGTTTCCGCACTATCAAGTGTAAAAATGTCTGGGTCTGGAAGCATGCGCGATTTGTCATGCAGCTTTTCTATGACCCATGAGGTCTGGAATGCAGGACCTAGCATAATAGATTCTGTGCGATCTCTCTCATGCCTATCCTGCATGAGAAACTCCCTCCCGACTTGGTCAAAACTGGACGAGTTTTGGTAGTCATGCAACACAGATTTTTGCATGCTTCAGATTTGGCATGACAAGTTGCATTCGTCCAGACCCAGACACTTTTACACTTCATACGCACGTGAAGTCGTCCATCGCCACTCCATTCGGGCAGGTGCAAGAAGTGGTCGTTGGCGCCGGGCTTGGACTGGGGCTTGGACTGACCGGCGCACTAGTAGTAGCACTGGACGGAGTGGGTGCTGGATTCGGCATGACCGCCGCACACCGTTCCTCTTTGAGCAAGTCCGCCCATAGGTCTTCCGAAACGCAGTACACGTCGCGCTTCTTCTCCGAGTTTTTGTACACGCTACTCGGAATTTCGTAGGGGTTCCACACGTAGCCATCCCCGCACGCGCTGTTTAGACAAGGCGTCTCGCTCAGTAAGCAGTCCGCAGTAACAGACTTGCGGTTGCCCTCCGCGAGAATGACGATCGAGCACACAACGGTGGTGAGCAAAAAGACGTAAAACAACGCCGCGCAAAAGATTTCGCCGGCCGTCATCGATTGCCGATAAGGTGCGAGCACCAGCTTGCAAGCAGTGTCGGTGGGGGAAGAAGCACTTGACCGCCAGAATTTGTCATCCTTCGTTGACTCCACACTTGGCCTCTTAGCCGGCTTGCTGGCGACCAAATCGCTAACGGGTTGGCCATCAGCGTAGGCCTGCATCTCGTAGCTGCTCTTCTTGTCCTGCATACTGAGATTTTCTTGTCGTTCTTTATCTTTTGAAATTGATTTTATGAAGACTTGTTCTTCGAGACGCGATTTTGTATAGCAATCAAGGAATGTTGTCGTCTGTTTCTTCGATTGTATTTTCGACGAGGAAAAAGAAAAACTCAATGTAAAAAGATTTTAACTACAAGTTGTTTTAAATTGA
>JACKZZ010024042.1_pt1 | contig 11330 bp, 12 predicted proteins | sample 8027871 | NCBI WGS metagenome assembly JACKZZ01 (sample SAMN15724774, study PRJNA655200) | protist metagenome | isolation source: fluorescence activated cell sorting (FACS) single amplified genomes of... | place: USA: West Boothbay Harbor, Gulf of Maine | collected 2000-07-19
AAAGAGCATTTGTCATGCGGTATAGGCATCAGGAAGCCCTCACAAAATCTGTGATGCTAGGGCATGCATCACAGACATCAGGAGTCATGCAAAATGTGCATGACAAACCTGGCAATCTTCCAGACCCAGACATTTTTACATTTGATAGTCCAGGGCGTGGCACACTTTACCTGGAAATACGAATAAGTACTAGTTGTCGACGACATAGTACTAAATGAGCATCAACAGTTCGACGGGGGCACGGTGAGCAACAACATGTTGCGATGCAAGGTCTTACACTCGAAAAGTATTAGAGGAAGAAACTTCTTTCACACAAAAACCACCTCTTACCATAACTCCCACTCCCAATAACTTTGACCAGCTTGTACCGTGGCGGCACCGCCCATTTCTCGGAGGAGCCACCGCCCGCACTACTGCTGTCATGGTTGTAATTCCCATTGTTTTCCACGCGCACACGCCTCTGCTGCTGCTGCGCGTTCCCCTGCTGCTGTTGCTGCTGTTGACTTTGGCTCGCGTGCTGCTGCTGTTGTGCCGCAGCTGCTTGGTGTTGCTGCTGTCGCGCGGCCATTGCAGCGGCTTGCTGCTGCGCGGCGGCCTGGTGTTGGGCTGCTTGTTGAGCGGCTGCCGCGGCGGCTGCGTGTTGCTGCTGGGCTGCGGCCACAGCCACGGCTTGTTGATGTTGCTGCTGTAACGCTGCCTGTTGGGCCGCCATCTGCTGCGCGGCTAGGTGCTGCTGCTGCTGCCCGCTAGTAGCAGACTGCTGGTGCTGCTGTTGTTGCCCGTTGCGTGCGGCTGCCTCGTTGTATTGTTGCTGAATGGCCATCTGAACGTCGGGATTTCCGGTGGTGGCGGCAATTTGCATCGCCTGCCGGTACGGATGGTCGAAGGGGAACTGGCTCGCTGCGAGCGCAACCTCGGGCTGGGCCAACGGATTGTGCTGCCCTTGGAGGTTATCAAATGCAAAAGTGTCTGGGTCTGGAAGATTCTAAACTTGTAATGCTGTCTCTGGATTCTGAAAAAATTTGTATTGCAAGACCAGTAAGAGAACTCCAGTTTGTGCTACGCGGAGAAGGCATTTCTCATGCGGCAGAGGCATCGCAAAGTCCTCTAAAAATCTGTGACGCTAGGGCATGCATCACAGACATCGCGCGTCATTCAAAATACGCATGACAAACCTGGTAATCTTCCAGACCCAGACATTTTTGCAGTTGATAGAGGTACTGCCCGTTCGGATTAACGTGCTGTGCCTGTAGTTGTACGGACAAAAAGAGCTGCAGTCGAGAGTGTAAATTCACATGAAAACGTATACGTATAAACAAACTTCGGCTGGTGCAAGCTAAAAAGATAGCACCACACTAAAGGTGGACACACTTGCTTTTGCTTCAGCTTCTGTAAAAAAAATTTGAAGAAAAAAAATAAAGACGAGGCCTGTTGTTCAGCAATTATACCGGCGGTCCAGGTGCGGTGTAATTTTGCACCGTACAGTGTCTGTTGTTTGGAATCAATCGCTGTTGCTCATTTGGTTCGCCCCCGTGGCGCATAGTTGCTCAACTGAATCCAAGGCACTTGACGAATTTTGTGTAGGTACGTCGTCTGGAGAAGACCAGGTCCGCTTCTTGCTGCTGCTGGTTGCTTTTTTCGAGAGCCAAGGACTTCTTCTACAACTTCGGAGCCGAAATTCTACGTAGGTGATGAAGTTGTTGTCCTCCTTAACCAACTGGCACTGCCACGACTTTGCAGCTACTCTACTAGTACTCCTGAAGATTCAAACAAATCTGATTTGCTGCCTATATAACGCGGTAAACCCTTGACTGATGGACGGGAGATTTTTCCTTACCCGCTTGAGGAGGATGTTGATTCTGCCCGAGGGGATGTTGAAGATGATGGTGTTGTTGTTTTAAGTATTCAGAATTTGCAGGCTTGGTTGTGGTTGTATTTCAGCGGCGACCTGATATACTATTGATAAATTTGTTTCCAGTTGGCCTTGTTATCGTCTTCCAACAGGCAATAGGTTTATTTCGGGAAAGAGCCTACTCGTGGCTTGCTCGGGCTATCAATCCTGAACCTTCTGAAGTCCTCAATATCCAACCCAAGTACAGTGATGAAATTCCTTGGAAAATAAGTTGTCCCAATACTAGATGTGTGACAGTAGTCTAGTTCCAATCAACTACAATTTGTTTTCCCGCCTTTCGTTGTTCTTTCTACTTTGGATTGCAAAATCAGACAAAATTGATGAATTTGCTAAAAAATGATTTAGAGGGTGGTCACTTCCGAGCTCTAGAGAAAGTTGTTCGTGGGTAATATCATTTTCATTCCAAAAGTGTATTTTTCTATGTTCTTCAACGACAAGAAGTTACAACTTTCGAAGCATTTTCAGCTTTCAGCCGATGAAAAATGCCAAGGAAGTCCTCATAATTCTACAAGTTTAGTGTCACGACAAACGCGGTCCAAAACCAAAATAAAGAGGCCACAATCTTCTACCGTATACGTCTTCACGATCGCGAGTAGCATTGAAAAAATTATAAATGTATTGACTTTTTTTTGTATCCGCGGCCTCACTGTTACATTAGCGTTAATTATCGTCTGCCCTTCAAGGTGAAAAATCTTCGGAGGCAAAAACAAAATACGCACGGCTATTCAAGTCTCGTTGGATCGACGTTCTTCAGGAGAAGTCCAAGCCACAAAAAAGTGGCCCAACAGGGTTCTTAGGACTACGAAAGAACTGATCCAACCCGAATCTTCTCGTCAAACTAAAAACTATAAAGATAAACTAGAGCACCTTCTTCTTCGCGACGTCTAGGCCTAGGAACACTACAACGATCTTCACTTGACTATCTATACGATGTTGATCTTGAAACTAGGCATGGAATGAATAGAAACGAGATCCACCCTTGTTGTTCTTTTCTGCTCTAGCAGCTCGGGCACGCGATAGTTATTGTATAAGACGAGATCTTCATTGAATTGCTGATCTTCGCTTTCGGAAAAGAAATGCTATAATTGTGAGTCATAATCGAATAAAGTGTCACATCAAGGATATGGGTACTTATCAACGAAAAAATTCTCGATCAACACAAGCGCGTAGGGCCGTTGTTCTAGTACCTGACGTCGTTTTCATCGAGATCCTCGAAGCAGTAAGCAGTGACGTCAGAAGCAACTAGGATGATGTACTGAACATCATTGTAATTTTACAAGTACCCTGCCCTCGTCGCCGGCGGATGGAAAAACAAAAAGCAACTAGCCAGAAGACAGGAAAATCCTGCTTTCCTCGCCGCTTGCGGCAGCGCCTCGAAGCTGCTGTTGCTCTAATGTGATGTTTTGCAGTATCTTTTTTGTCGGTAAAAAATCATTCAAAGAAGATCTTCGGTCGCCTAAAGTGAGAAGTCGTTGTTGTTGTTCGTCAGGGTATTAAAAACGCACAAGCTAGTACGCCACATCAGCAAAAATCTGCTCCAACAAGAGAGGGCTTCTTGCCTTTAAAATTCCACAAAGAAAAATATTTTTTTCATCCATTTTTGTTTTTCAACACTACGTAGTAAGTAAGTTCCATTCATACATGGTTGCAAACGCCGCTCGTGCGACGTCACACCTCCATCCGTATCTTCGCCTGCTAAAAATTATGCTTTTCGTTCATCCGTAGAAGAAGTTCATTCCGTACGATTACGAAGAAATTTGAATTTCTCGGTTAGAGTCAGAGAATGCATCACCCGAGGCGATGCAAGCCCAAGCATCGAGCATGATCCCATCGTGCATTCACTCCACCACATCTTTCCGCTTGGCCAGAAAGCACCAGGTCGAGTTTTCGTTCTGCACGATGGCCCGCGTGTTCTGTCCCAGCACCGAAACCTGCAAATTGTCTTCCAGAAACTCGTAGCCCGCGGCCTCGACGAAAAAACGCAAATCCGCGACGGAAAGCGTATGACAGTGCACAACTCCACCTCCCCCTCATTTGTCATGCAAAATACCCAATCCACCCTTTGTGTCTTGGCACTGTTTGCATGACAAGCTCTGGCAGTCCAAATAGCAGTACAATCCAGTGGAAATTTGTCATGCAAAACCGGCACTCTTGCTGATGCTTGTATTGCCGTTCATGCTATACAAATGAGGGGGAGGGGGAGTTGTGCACTGTAATAAAGCGGCAGGTCGGGCGAAAAGGGCTTGTGCCGCGTGGGGTTCGTCTGGTCCAGGTGTCCCGACCCGCTCTGCTCGGCGCGCAGATCGAAGGCCGGCGTCATCCAGCGGTAGCTGGTGGTGCCGATGTGGAGCCAATACATCGCCTTGGACTTCTTCACCTCGAACAGCTTGTCCAAAAACCAACTGGATTCCTTTTCCACGTGGCCCTCCCGTTCGGAGATAAACTTGGAAATGTACCCCAGCTTGCCGTACAACTTCAGTGGCGGGGCATACGCAAAGCCGTAACTGGTCACAAACACGGTCGTCGGGTCTTCTTGTTCTAGTGCCGCTGTTGTTGGTTTGGTGACTGTGGAGTTTATTTTAACTGAGGGTGTCAGAGCCGGGTACTCCGCACTTGTCGGGATCTTGTCATTATCTGCTTTATTGTGTTTCTCGGATTGATGGTGTCCACCTGCCGTCTGTGGCTCGTCGCTGTTGTTCGTCGAGGTTGCAGTGCCACTGCTGTCTTGCTGCCACAATTTCTCGACAGAAAACATCTTGAGTGCGTTGGCTTGAATATCCTTCACGTCGGGGAGCTTCAACATTTGCGACGCCGCAGGCCCGTTTTGCGAGGACACCATGTCGACGTCCTGGACATTTTCCATCTCCATCCCACTTTGTTCCTGCGCTGCGGCTTCCTTAGCAGCCGATCCGCGCAACCAGGCTGGCAAGCGCTGGAGAATGCCGCTTTTCTTTTTGTCTTCGCCCGAAGCAGTTTGCTCTATTTTGAGTTCTTTTCCACTGCTGTTGACCACGTTCGCGTTCGCATCGGCTACCTCGGGTGGACTGGAGGCAGTTTTCTGCTTCTTCGCGGAAGATTTTTTCGTTGACGACTTTGCTGTTGTTCCTGTTTTGTTCTCCTCATCACCCGAGCAACTGGAGGAACTATCTGGCTCTCCGCCCGCGAAGTTGAGCCTTGCCTCCTGTTTCGCGTCATCCGCCCGCTCCAGGGCGGTCTTGAGCTTGGTTGTCTCGTCCAGAAAGATGTCCGGAAATGTGATCGGGCGGAGATGTTCGTCGTACTGGATTCGGTTGTTGCGATCCGCCGCGTATGGGTACATCGTCCACGTGGTGCGGTCCGGATTCAACATCTGCTTGGTTAGTTCGTGCTCCAGGGGGTCGGCAAACCGGGTAGCGACTTCAAAAAGGTCACCATATCTGAAAAAATATTCGATGGCTTGTGTTTTTTGTGCAAAAGCAAAATAAGCATGCACAAGTGCCGCTGCAGCTGCTGCTGCTGTTGCAGCTACGGAAAGATGAATGCACGATGAATACACCGTCAAATTTAGTAAACAAGAGAATCAGTTGCACTACTAACTTACCCTTTCGCCAAGAACTCGTAGGTTAACCGGCCTAACCAGGACCCGTCTAAAACAATCTTGGCCTGCTTTTTCTTTTCCACAGTCACAGTCGCACTGTTGTTCACCCCCCACGCAGTCTTCTTGACCGGTGGAGCTGCTTCCGTTGTAGAAGTAGCTTTCTGACCTAGTGAAGAACCACCAGTTGCTGTGCTGCCCACAATCTTGTGCAACCGGACGATCTTGTCTACGTAGCGGAAAAACACGTCTAACAGTGGCTTCCGCTCCAGCTCGCCCTCCTCCGACCAGAAACTTACCAGGATTTTCGCAATGCGCTCCCCGTTCAAAGCGCCAAATCGCTTCGGGTTGTAGACCGGGGACAGATTTTTCGGCAGGTTCAACAGATCGCACATCTCGTTCTCGTTGTGTTTCACGCACTGCGCCAGCCTCGTCACGTGGTCGTCCACCTGAAAACACAGCAGGTTTTTGTCGTCTACGGAGAGGTATCGGAGCCAGTGTTCCTCCACCTGCGCCTTCCGGGTTGTCGCGGAAAATAAGCCGAAACTGCTCGCATTGATGTTCATGCGCTTCATCAGCTCCTGGTTTTCCTTTCTGTAGTTCATATCACCGGTCATCGGAGAAGTAGGGGGTCCTTGGGGACCGAATACGACCGGTGAAGTTGAAGCTCCTGGCGTGGTGCAAGACGCAGGTGTAGCTGCATGATCGCCTTGCACAAGCACCCCAGCGGCCTTGATGGGCTGTTGCTGGCGCCACGAGCTGCTGCTGGGCGAGGGGGTAAGGGCTTGCATCTGTTCCAAACCTTTTTTTTCCTCGTCTTCCTGTTCCACCGGGAGATGTTGTGTCTTGCTTCCTGGCACCGCTGCTCCTGCGGCACTGGTTGCAGGAGTTGTTCCAACGGTACTAGTTGTACCGCCCGCCATTGGACTTTTCGCCGCTTGTGAAGTTGCAGACGACACCGGCATAGTACTTTTACCTCCACTTTTCAGCGCCTTGCTGTTCAAGTTCGGGTCGGCAAATTCGATCGGAGGAATAACGCGGGTCGCCTTTTGATCTTGCGGTTGCGCTGGTGCGCCAGCCGGAGTTTTATTACCCGAGGTTGTTGTAGTAGTAGAATCTCCCCCTTTGATATTTGCGTCGACCTGCATCTTCATCTGTGCAGCGTCACCTTCCGGACGAGAGATCGCCATGGTTAAGAAGAAAAATCGGACCAAATCGAGGTGTGAGCAACGATATGACTTCTCGATAAATGGTGTGCGGCACTACAAGTCAAGAGATGGCTGGCAGATTCAGATGATTTCAGGTGATAGAAACAAGAAAACACGATCTGCGTCGACAACTACTTCTTCTGTACTTTGTGCTTCCAACATAGCTGGCACTGCATCTTCGCTAGATAATCGAAAAGCGTAGGCGTGCCGGTTTTTAGTTATAGTAAAAAATAATGATCATGATGTTAGTTACTTATCTAAAACATGTTGATACTACTAGAGCTTCGTATTGAAGACAAAGCAACGCAGCTGCCGACAGCGCGAGGTGATGAAGGAAAAGCTAAAAATCAGTCTAGCTAATATTCACGACGAAACGTCGCACCGTCGTGGTGATGTCGCGGCTTCATCTTGGCGCAACAAAACACGAGCTACATCCTGCTGGCGCTGGCGCTGACGGATCTTCTGATGTTTTTTGGCATTCACCTTCCTTACAGATTGATGCAGATCTGGAAATGGAATTTTGAAACATATTTTCTGCTGCTGCTTTCGAGATGAAACAGAAGCTCTCTCCGCTGATGCCACAACGTGCCAAATCGAACATATGTGTGTTCCTTTGTTGAATCCTCTTGCAAGAACTATGATTTGTCTGAGCGTGACATTATCACGCCTGGTCTGGTACTATTTGTATTTCCACATCCGGAAATAAGCGGTAGGCGGAGCCTGTGCGAGGCACCCTGAGGTATAGATTTTGTGTCAACGTCTTTGACTCTTTTTTCAACATTTTCTTCTGCTTGATAAAGGTCAGGTCGCACTGCACCGAGAATGAACTGGTGTAGAATTTTTCCGAACCAGTTTTTCATCCCGGCACCACTTTCCTCAGCCCCACTTGACCATCAACAATAAAACCTCGATGCAGATGGCCACGACGAAAAAGATGATGCACTTGGTCGCCCGGGCGGACTTGTGCGCCTTTTCCGCCTTGACCAATTGCACATTGGCTTCCCGGGACTGGTTGACCACCTGCTCCACGTTGTAGTCGATTCTGTCGAGCATCGTCCCCTGATCGATCACCAGCACAGCGATATCAAATGCAAATGTGTCTGGGTCCTCTGGAAGGTTGCAACTTGAGACGCTGCCACTGGATTCTGAAAAAATCGTGACCAGCAAGCGGAGGGAGCGCCTCTCTCATGTGGAGTACACATCAGGAAAAATCTTTCTTTGATGCGCAAGCACCTGGTAGGTTCTGCAGCATTACAGGCATCATGGGTCATGCAAAACATGCATCACAAGCCTGGCAATTTTCCAGATCCAGACCCAGACAACATATTTGCATTTCATAAGCGAGTTCCTTGAACAACGTGTGCAGCTCCTGAATGGATTGCGCGATCTTCTTGATTTCCTCGTTTCGGTGGGCGACGTTGAACTCGACTTCTTCCAACTGCAGCAATTGGGCGTCGGAAAGCTGCGACCGCGAACTGCCACCAGCGGCGGGCTCACTGATCGTTTTTGTTTAGTTTTGTAGCTATTCTTGCTCTCAAAGTGGATAACCGTCACTGCGGACGCAATGACACATGGAGGGACAACCACAACCACATCTACACCGTGAGAAAAAATGAATGCGTCGAACGTCTACCTAGAAGAGTGTTAGTTTCATACCCTATGTCATCCCATATCATGTCGTTTCCCCGGCCCTTTAACTCTGCGACGTAGGACTTTTGGAAGAGGCGGAATTCTTGTGATAGCTGCTGCAGTTGCGTTGCTAGGTTCCGTTGCGCGTTCTGTCGGAGAACGTACTCCTTGTTGGTCATACCTGATGTAGTGTTGACGAAGTGGAAAATCATCGGGACGCTGCTAAAAAGAGCTGCGGTCCAGGAGGTTCGAGACCGAGTCATAGACAAAAAGAAATACTACATATCTAGTGCTCATCGCAAAACAAAAGCGGATATTTTTCACTTAAGTACCCATATCTGCCCCTTGCGTTTGAATTCGCCGGATCAATTCTTCGCATGTTTTGAACAGACTGCTGATCTGCGTTGATATCACCTCGATGTCCTTGTCTGGCACGTCGCTATCGGGTGCGAAAACCTGTTTTCGAGTTTGTTTTCCAACACCGTTGGCCTTCAATGTCTTCACATTTTTGGTTTCATCTTCACAGACGAGGGTTTTTTCGCTACTAGAGAAAAATCCATTCTTACCTGTCGTAACCGCTTCTGTTGGGCCTGCTGCAATTTGGTCAGTTTGTCCTTGATTTTTATGATGTTGTCCTGGGTTTCGCCGACAATGTCCATCCACTGGGGCGGGAGCACGTCCAGCTCGATGTCCCCCCGGTAGGAGGAGGAAGACGACGATCCGCCGCTCTGCACCTGGTTGGACAGTAGTCGCGCGGAGGAATTTTCCGTCAGGAAACTTCCGGCGAACCGGTTCTTTTTTTGCTTGTGGTCTGCCCGGTACTTCATGTAGGTGGAAGTCAGGTTGCGCGAGATCATCGTGCTGCTCGTGGTGCCCTCCATTGTGCGGCTGGGGATAGTGCTCGTAGCTGGTTAGCAGTTAGTATCAAAACGGAAGCCGGCCACGGCCAAGCGCAACAGAGGTGGGGGGTTGTTGAGCACCACGACGCCGGCGGTTTTTGTCAACACAAGACGCTCCTCCTGCTGATGTGGATGGAGCACACACAGCAACTGCGACCTCAACTTTTTTCACAAAGGACAGAGAAGAAACTACTAGCAATAACTAAACTGCGAGACGACCAGAGCTGGAGGTATTAATCGGCATGAGAAACTGGAGACAGAAATGCACAAAAAGAACAAATGAGTAAAAATATACAAGCTTTTCCTTTTATTTTCCGAAGGACGGGGTTCTGCCGAAACTTAACATATGTGGAAAAGAAAATTTCATACTCATACAAATCACGACGCAGGCGAAAACCATCACCATTACAGAAACTATTTGCCACCCCTGCACATGGTGATAGCTGAGCACAAGCTTCTTGAGGAGCACTGTTGACATGCGAGTCGTGTCAAGAATTGCCATGTCACAAATTATCGACTACTTCAACTTCCTAAAGAAACCGATCGTGAGTTTTGCAATGAATTGTTGTAATGCGCTCGTAGGAGCAGCACATGCACGACTTCATCGTACAAAATGAATCAAAAACGAAGTGAAAGTGATGCCACTTCTGCAGGGGAAAGATTGCAGCTGCTCCCTTCGAACACATGCGTCTCTTCGAAGCGACATTATAGGTGGCGAGGGAGTCTATCATCTCAGGCCCGTTACACGATTTTTTTCTTTATCCGTTGCGCGCGGCCAAAATTTAAAGCTCTCCAAGTAACTGCAGCTCTGCTGCTTTCACACGACACGTCGACAATTACAACGAAAAAAATTAGGACGCGGAGACGGGTCTTGCGGTGAAGCTCCGACAAAAGTGACAGCATTTGCTTTCCCGGCTAAATCCGAAATCTCGTTGCTTTGAGCTCGCTTGTGGCTGGTTGTCCGAACTTGGGTCGCAAACGTAGTGGAAGCCTTGGGTATAACTTGCCCCCCAGCTTGCGCAGTCGGTCGGCCACATTATTCGGATCGAAGTCAGCGGGGGCGAGAGTGGGCGTGACGCAAAGGCCATCGGTCTGAAATGCCAACCGCTGCGCGACACTCGGCAGCAGTGTCACTACGACATTCTTTTTGGATTCGTCTTCTCCAGCGAGCCTCTTCACGTCCTCTTTGAAAAGCGGTGGGGCTTTTTCGTCAGCAAGCTGGAACTTCGCGGCCACACCACTCCACACTTCCTCATCCACAACAAACTCGAAACGACCTTGAGAGAAGGCTGCTCGTGCCAAGTCCTGCAGCGCTCTTTGCGCGTTGGAGCAAGCCGCATCTACGGCCGCGACGAAACACTTTTCGAAATCCGACAGGTTCTCGCGAGACGGAACGGCTTGAAGAGATGATGTAGTAGTTACAGGCTTCTGCGGAGCCAATGCCTTGCCCTGCCTGATTTTCTCGATGTTTTCTATGCTGCATGGCTTACAGGCGCGAAAACCGTTTCTGTATCCGGGCGTCCAGCATTCTATCGTCAGAGGCAGCACGCTGTTGATGAAGTCGGGGTCTTCATCTTCGTCGTGATCGGCAAATTCATCCTGCACCGAATGCACGGAGATTTGGCGGCCCTCTTGATCAACGACGACGTACCCCAGTTGGTCGGCCAAATAACAGCCCACGACAAGTATGTCGATCGGTGCACCGGTCCGATCTTTCGGAGCTGAGTCGTAGACTTCGCGCGTAATCTCAAACTCCTCCTCCCCCGTCCTTGCCGCGTCCATGATTAGCCCCTCGTAGTACTGGATAGCACGCAGCCGATCAGTTGCGCGCGCTGTCTCCGTCGCCACTTCGGCTGCCTTCTCGCCGGCGCCTTCGCCCGGACCCGGTTGCCCGAGAAAGCCACGGATGACCCGCCGCACGTCAGCGGGTAGGGATGTTTTTTGTGTGCGGGCGACTTGCCGAGTAGCGAAAAACTGCCAGAGGTTGATCTGTTGGACGAATTTTGTGCGAGTATTATTTAGGTAGTTTAGCAGCTGTCTATTACAGTGACTTCGCCAGTTCTACTAGGTAAGTAAGAAAATATCCTGCTACAGCTTCAGTATGGTGA
>JACKZZ010006423.1_pt1 | contig 11327 bp, 13 predicted proteins | sample 8027871 | NCBI WGS metagenome assembly JACKZZ01 (sample SAMN15724774, study PRJNA655200) | protist metagenome | isolation source: fluorescence activated cell sorting (FACS) single amplified genomes of... | place: USA: West Boothbay Harbor, Gulf of Maine | collected 2000-07-19
TTGAAGCATCGCCTCGTAATAACTTGATGTAATACTACTGCCAGCCCATTCAGCCCAATTAGAACGTCGGCTATTAAGGTAGTCATTAAAAAAAGGGTCGGTAGACGTAACAAAATCAAAGTCTATAGCATCAAAAAGGCCAGCCATTACTTAGACACCCCCGCTTTCTTCTCGTAGGTCCTCATAGCGCCTAACCCAAGCATACCCATTAGCACAGGCATCATGGTTTCTAAAGGCACTAGAGGTATTACGATGTTGTACTCAAGCAGCGCCAGAACAAAGTTGCTAAATGGGATGGTGATAAAGTTACCAAACATACCTAAGCCACAAGTCCAACCAATGAAAGGTCTCCAGCCTGCCACAAATAATGACTTGTGTGCTGCTTCTACTTTGTTAACCTCAAGCTGACCTTTAGCAATTTCTTGCGCGTATTTCTGTGACATTGTTGCAATTTCATGCGCCAACTTGACCTTAGTATCAGCATCAGGTATAAACTTGTCCAGCAAGCTTGTGACAGGTCCTATGAGCTTATCAATCATTCTTTTTATTCCACAAGTCAAACAAGGTTTTAACTTTCTCTTCCACCACGTCCATACGGGACATGAGTTTACCTAGTGTTAGAACAAGGACAACGAAGCCTACAAAGATAGGCCATATGGAACCAATTAAGTCAACGTATTCCATTGTTAGTCTCTAGAACTGAACCAACCTTTTACAGTGTCAGTCTCAAGAATCCTAATTACAGTCCATACAATGCTTAAAGCAGCAGCTACAGCAGGAATCCAGCCCATAAGGGTTGACACTGTAGTTGTCACCGCTAACACGTCTACTGCTACTTTAGCTTGTTCTTCCATTACCAAGGGACTCCTGCTGCCTGCGTTGGATTCTTGTCTGCTTCAATCTGTGCAGCCAGTGATGCTTCAGTAGCGTCCTTGTCTACTTCTGCTTGAACCCAGCCAACTACGTCTGCTTCAGTCAGGGAGTCATAAGCAACGAACCCAGAATCAGAAGGGTCTGGTGTAAAGCCACAGGTGCCATAAGATGAAGCTGAGAAGTCACCGTCTACTAGAGAAGCTCTCCAGTGTGCAACGACTACACCACCGTCTGCTACGTTTCTTTCCAGTGTACCAATTGTCCATGTTGTCATTTGTTATTCCTCTAGTTGCGCGACACGCTGCCGCAGTTGTTGAATTTCTTTCACAAGCATTGGCACTAACTTTGAGTAGTCAACGCCCATCATTTCGTCAGGGTCTTCTGGTGCTGACACCGCTTCAGGTGCTACTTCAATAAGCTCTTGTGCAATCATGCCGTAGTCTTGATGTGAGCCGTCAGCTTTCCAATCAAACTTACGCACTTGAATAGCGTCTACTTTGCTACCTGCATCATCAGCGTCTGCAATGTTTTCTTTGAGGCGTTGGTCTGATGAGGTGTTAAAAGCTGTGGCAGAAGCGTCTGTAGTAATGCTACCTACTGAACCATTTGGGTTGACAATGTTTACAATTGTTCGGCTTGCAACATTATCAGCTCCAAAACACGCAGCAGTTTTAGAACCATTATTTAACGCAACTACATAACCTTCTATGGTTGTATATGGTGAGCTATCTGTTGTACCCACCAACAGGTTGCCTGATGCGTCTATTCTGGCTGCTTCTGAGCCGCCATTATTAAAAGTAATTACATCAGAACCCGGAAAATTAATTGAAGTATTAGTGTCATTTTGTCCTGCAATGAATGATGCGTAAGCGCCGGACGACAGATACAGGTCTTTCCAACGTGAACTTGGGTTACCTAAATCTGTGTCATTGTCTGAATTACCACCACCTGTACTTAGCGGAACAAATGCGTTCCATGAATCATCAATACCGACTGCTTCGTTAACGCCAGCTAAATATATGCGGTCACCTAGAACACCAATACTACCTACGGTTGTGCCGTCTTTGCGGAGGTCTAAAATCGTTCCGTCTGATGTTGTCCGGTTAAGAACTAAAGGCTGTGCGCTTGCTCTTGTTACTGCAACAAACCCGTCTTGACCTGCTTGGAAACCGACAGTTGCACTACTGGCCGCAGTTTTGCCCACCAACAGGTTGCCTGATGCGCCATCTATGCGCATGCGTTCTGCGCCGCCAGTTTGAAACAACATTGGCGGATAAGCTCCGCTTCTCGCGTCTGCTCTCAGTTTAACCGCGCCACCTGCCGCGCCACAATCAATGTCAAAGTATGTGCCTGCCGAATTGTCGTACATAAAGGTGGCAACATCTGCGCTTGCGTTACCGCTCACTACTAGCTTGCTTGTTATGTCGGTAGAAGCATCTCCAATCTTTACGTTGCCTGCGCTGCTAATCCGAACGACTTCATTTAGTCCAACATTAGCCGTGAAAACTTTTAAAGCTAATCCACGTTGGTCTCCAGCACCGTCACGAACAGTATATAGACCACCGTAAGTAACTCCTGATGTCTGCCCAGTAACAACAGGCGATATAACATCCTGAGTGCCAGATGTTTCAATTGCTAAAGATGTTTGAGGCGAACTAGTACCAATACCCACGTTGCCTGTATCCCTACAAAGCAGGACATTTCCACCAGCAAAATCAGCAGCACCGTATACTTGTAACTTGCCAAGCCCTGAGTCACTGGTTCGTCCCACCAACAGGTTGGCTGATGAGTCTATGCGCATGGCTTCACTAAATGTTATATTTGCATCGGCTGTGCCTGAATTAGCCGTGTACCATGCCTGATAAGGTGATGTTGCCCCTACAGCCTCGTAGCGAGTAGCTCCAGCGCCTGTATAAGAGTACTTCCAATTAGCGCCATCGTAATAACAACCGTGACTATGCCCTGATAATGTACTTCCTGCGCCAGTGCCATAAAGCGACCCGCTTCCGGATACGCCTACGTTTTTATAACTAGACCAACCAAAAGGAGTTAAACCAATACCCACATTCCCTGAAGAGTCTATGCGTATGCGTTCTGCGCCAGCAGTTTCAAAGCCCATAGCACCGTCTGCGCTGCTTGCAAAAATCTTAGAAACTTGAGTGCCATCTGCTTTGCGGAAATCTAAGCCTCCATAACCATTACTGGTATTAGACTGGATAGTGATACCTGCGCCTGTTCCAGATGTAGCATTTTTAATCACAAGGTCATCGTAGTAAGTTGATGTTCCTGTAGTAGGCGAATCCGTCCCGATTCCCACGTGGCCTGCTGCGTCTATGCGCATCTTCTCCGTATTATCATTAGTACGGAAAGCCATGAAACCATCATTATAAACGGCTGCTGCAATAGATGCTTTAGCTGTACCACTTGTTTGACCAAACTCCATGGAAGCTACCGCTGTGCCTCCAGTGTACTCGTTGCTTATTTTTAAAACTGCCGCTTCACCTGATGAGTTGGTGCGTATATCTAGGGTCTTTGAAGGCGAAGCAGTACCAATACCCAAAGACTCCGCAGAGGCATCCCAGAACAGCTTTGCCGTGGTTCCCGTGTCCTCGTAGAAGCTGATGTCGCCGTTGGCCGCTATTTGAATACGGTCTTTCTGGTTTGTATTCAAAATCATTGGATGGTTAGACGTTGTACGAATTAAAGTATCACTGTCGTTTGCACGAAGGTCAAAAATACAAGTGTTAGTCGTATCTGTAATGCGGATTGTTGGAGAACTAGCTCCACTAAGAGTAACATTACCGCTAGAAGTAAGCCCATCCACCGTGGCTGTACCGTCCACATTTAAACTTGTGGCGAACTGCCCAGTAGTTCCAGAGATAGCCGCCGCAGTAGCCCCACCGATGACTGTGCCGTCTATAGTGCCTGCGTTGATGTCTGCTGTAGTAGCTACTAGAGATGCCAGTGTGGCAACACCCGTAACACCTAGCGTACTCGCCATATCTACAGCACCATCAATGTCTACTACGTCTAGGTTAGTAGTACCGTCTACATCAATGTCTCCAGAAATGTCTAAAGAGGCAAAGACTGAAGTGCCTGTTGCTGTAATTGTGCCTGTGACATCTACATTGGACTCAGGTTTCAACCCTATCTCAACAACAGCACCCGCTGCGTTCTCTGTGTACAGCCTTCCGTTTTCTGTGTCTACTGCCAGCTCACCTCTTACTATGTCAGTAGTTGCTGGCGCATCTGACCCATATTTAGTTACAATTGTTGTAGCCATTGTTTAATTCCTTTAGTAAGTGCCGCCTGAAAGCGTACCTGTCGTCATGTTGTCTGCGTTTAGTGTTGAGTCACTCTGTAAAGCTGAGTCAGCGGTAGTACCCTGTGCTGCTGTAGCGTAGGCTGAAGAAGCAGTCGTAGCGGCTGTCCCTAAGCCTAATGTAGTCCTTGCTGTTGCTGCATCTGCGTCATCAATCAAGGTCCCACCAAAGGTTGAAATTGCAGATGCTGCTACTGCATCAGTAATACCGTAGCCACTGAGTGTCGTAGGTTTACCCTGTAGTTCAGCAAAGGTTAGCCCGGAACTTGCGTCAACCCAAGCAGAGCCATCGTACACCCTCATTACGTCTGTGTTTGAATTGTAGTACAAAGCACCAGTAACTAGAGCATTACCGTCGTTGTCCACAGTGGGGTCAGAAGTCTTACTGCCTAAGTACCTGTCGTCAAAAGAGTCTAGGGCTGCTGCTGCTGACGCTGCACTGCTCGCTGCTGATGTGGCGCTTGAGGCTGCCGCTGTTGCACTGTTGCCTGCATTAGTTTCAGAAGTTGCAGCATTGGTTGCTGATGTAGAAGCACCGCTTGCAGAAGACGCAGCCGCTGTAGCAGAGTTGCCAGCATTGGTTTCAGAAGTTGCAGCATTGGTTGCTGATGTAGATGCCTCACTAGCTTTGGTTGTTGCTGTGGACTGACTTGAGGCTGCCGCTGTTGCACTTGAGGCTGCTTCAGACGCTTTAGTTGTTGCCGTAGAGGCACTACTGGTAGCACTGGTGGCACTAGAGGCTGCGTTAGTTTCTGCAGTTTCAGCATTGGTCTCCGCAGTTTCTGCATTAGTTTCTGCAGTCTCAGCATTGGTTTCCGCAGTTTCAGCAGCGGTTTTAGCTACTACTGCTGCTGCCTGAGCTGTCTCAGCAGCCGTCTTTGCAGTATCTGCAGCAGTGGCTGAAGTAGCAGCGTCTGTGGCTGAACTAGCAGCTTCATTTGCTTTAGTTGAAGCAGTCGAGGCATCAGTGCCAACTTGTGACGCTACAGCGTCTGTAGTTGCGTCACCAGTACCTCCAGTACCTCTAAAGATACCCATAGACTGCTCCAGCTAAAGAAAACAATATAAGAAAAATAGGGGGCCTCGAAAGACCCCCATAGAGTTCATTACTACGCAGAAGGTACTGCGAGAACGAAACCAGCTTCAGGACGATACACCTGAACACCGTACAGGCAATCAGCCGTGTACAGAGTTGACAAGTATTCCTGCTTGTACTGGGTTTGTGAACGTACTGACTGCTGCTCTGCAAGAACGATAGCGTCCTTATGGAACAGAAGTGCTGCACGAGTGTCTACAGAAGCTGCGCTGTTTTCAGCCGCAGTTTCGATAGTTGCACAGTTAGCAGAAACGTAAACGTCTACGCCGTACAAGTTACCAATAAGACCAGACTGAACTGCTTGGCCGCCTACGAAGTCAGAAGACACGTAACGGTCAATGCCCATGATGGCGTTTCGAGTAGCGGGTGGGATAATAAGTACACGACTTTCCATCGGTACGTTATTGTCGTCCAGCTTTTGAATCATATCACGGAAAAAGCGGTCAGTAAACTCATCTCCGGCAACACCGTCAATAGTGTCGTCAGTGTACTGAGTTGTAGTGTTATTGGTGTTCATGAAGCAACCAGTGTGCTGGTAGTCTGTAGGAGCTACAGCAGCAGCAAACACAATGGAACCACCGTCGCCAAAACCAGTACCACAAGAGTGGAGGTCAGAGTCGATTTTAGTAGCCAGAGCGTAGCCAGCGTCTTCAGTGTAGAACTGTCGCAAGCTGTTTAGAGCCTGTACTTCTACGATGTCTTCAATGAGCCTTGAGTACTCAAAGTGTCTATCGATGTCAACAGTCAGTTCGCCTTCAGTGTTAGCAATGATAGTAACTGCAGTATCAGCAGCCTTAGCATTTGCGTCTCCACGTACTGGCTTAGGGATGTGAAGCTTGTCACCTTTCTTGCCACTCATAGCGAGCTTCTTGACAAGTGGAGCCATCTTCAGGTTCTTTTGATAAGCAGCGATAATCTCGTCACTCCAAATTTCTGGAATAAACGTAGCCGCTTCAGTCTTTGCAGTATTACCCCCTGCACCGGGATATGTAGCAGTAGCCATAAGTCTTAATCTCCTTTAGATTATTTGACTCGACCCTCGCTATAAGCTCTTAAAATCTCCTCAGATAAAGCTTGGTAACGTTCTGGGTCTGTTCTCATTAGTTTAATAATGTCGGCCCTACGATACACTTTCTTACGACTCCCTTCAGCACTGCCTCGTGCATTGCCTGTATTAGCTGCCTTAATCTGCTGCTTACGTGCTTGTTTTTCAACCTTCACTGTCTGCTGTGCCACTGTCTTACGCTCCTTCCAGAGTGAAAACAGTTCGTCAGCAGCTTCCGCGTCATATCCTTGGTCAGCGTCTACAAACAACTTTGTCCTAACCTTTGAAGCTTGTATCCACTCAGCAAACTTAGGGTCCTTAAGGATGCCCTGCATGTCTGGATGCTTATTAGTAAGCGTTGCCAGAGATGTTTGTTTTTTGTACTGAGCAGAGTACTCTTGAGCTTCTCTGATTTTAGGATGATTATCAATAGCACGATTAACGGCTGCTTGAGGGTCTGTAAAGTAGTCTATATCGTCTTCAGGCTCAACGTATTGTTGAGGTGCTGGTTGTGGTGATTGCGTGGAAATGTAATCGTCCACTACCTTACGAAGTTCTCCTACTTCAGAGGACTGACGACCTAAAAGCTTCTCAGCCTCTTGGTGCATCTGTACCACTTGTCCCAGAGACTTACCTTGGTACTTCTCCGGTACTGCAGGTTCTGATTGAGGTTGCTCAACTACTTGTTGTTGAATCTCTTGTACTTCGTTTTCTATGGTTTCTTCTGCAATTTCCTCTTCAGGTTGCATGTCAACCATTGTCGCTTTAGACATAATCAAACTCCGTGAACTTTGTCATTATGGAGACTAGGGTTTTCTACCTGCTTGTTCGTGTTCTTTTACCCACTTCATGTGTCTACCGGGGAAGTCCCCAGTGTGTCCATCAAGTATAAAAGCCGGGGCAGACAGCATTTTTGTAGCACTAGCACCGCACTCGCACCTACTGACTGAGGTACTAGAGTCTACAAATTTCTCATATACGTGTCCGTTGTCACAACGAAAGTCGTATACTTTAATCATCTACTTCTTCTTCCTCTTCTGCTTGTTCTCTGGATACTGATATAGTATTCTCCAGATTAATCACAGAAGCTAAAGCGGCAACTTGGCCCTTTCTAAAGTAGAAGTCTTCAGTGTCTTTAACTGTCTGTATGTCAGCTAAAGATACTGCATTAGAGGAAAGCTCTTGAATGAGTTGTTTAAAACCTTCAGAATTGAAGAGTTCGTTGTAGTTGTTGAAGTAAGTTTCAAGCTCAGGTTTCATAGTTTTCCTTTGTTTGTACTATAGTTATAGTATAGCATGTTTCTAGTTAAAAGTCAAGTATTATTTAGTAGCCCTTTTTCATGGGTTTCTTCTTCTTCTTTTTAGCTGCTGCTTTCTTAGCCGCTGTTTTACCTTCTTTGGTGTATGGGTACTTCACTCCTCCTACTTTAGGCATTACTTCTTCCTCTTCTTGGTTGTTTGATTCTTGCTTTTAAAACGAGCAGCTACCACTTCTCCTTGTTTGCCCAGTACGCTGCTGACATCTTACCTTTTGCAATATTTGCACCATGACGTGCTTTAAATGACTTGCGTCTGGCTTTATCTTTCTCAGACTTAGGGGCTTTACCCGCACCGCTGACTCCCTGTTGTCCAAAACGTATGGTTTTAATCTTGTCTCCCTCTTTAGCCACTACTACGTGTGACTTAGTAGGGTGGCTAGGAGTCCTCTTCGGTTTGTTAAACCCGCTTACTCCGGCCCTTTCCAGTCTTGGGTCCTTCTTCTTTGGCATTACTAAGCTCCTCTAGTTGGCGTTTCAAACCTGCTAACTCCTCCCAACGGGGCTGGAGAAACCTGTCTACTTGGGCCATTAGTCCTTGGAGTTCCTTGTCTGTCAACATTTTCTTTACCTTTAATTTGTCGTTCTTTGAGAAGAGTGTCTGCTACGCGCATACGTCGTTCAAACTCTTTGTCTTCTTGGTCTCCGTCACGGAGGTTTCTAGTGATTGCATTAATACGGTCAATCTCCAGTTCCATAGGTACAGCCTGTGCTTCAGCAGCCAGCTTAGTAGCCCTAGCGGAAGACTCTTGAGCCTGTGCGCCTAGAGCTGCTGTCTGGGACTGCTGGAACTCAAGCTGTGCCTGTTGTGCTACCTGAGCCATCTGCTGTGCTTCTGGGTTAGGCTGCGACGCTTGCTGCATTGCTGCAATAAGTTCTTCACGGTTAGACAAGTTCATGTTGTCTATAATGGACTGTATTAGCGTATTGTACAACGGAGAGTCCTTCTCCATAGTCTGTAGTAGTTGTACTAGCTGTGTGACTTCGTATTCCCTAGCGATGATGCCTAAGCTGCTCGTGGCGTTAAACTTGTAGTCAGCCACTGGGTAACTCTCAGGGTCAAACTGCATGTAACGGTAGGCTGCCTTCTTGACAAAAGGTATCAGGAAGGACTGCTGGAAGTTAATAAGTGTACGCTTATGACGCTTAATGATAGCACCCAGAGACATACTAATACCAGCAGCCGTCGCTTCTCCATTGACTGAACCCGCAATACCTGCTGAATCCACAGCACCAGTAGCTTGTTGTACCATCTGCTGTAAAGCACTCGCCTGAGCAAAGGTAATCTGCCCAACTTGCCCAAAGTTAAACGGTTGTAGAACTTCACGTGGGTCTCCATTGGTCAGTATCATCTTACCCGGACGTACTTCCGGTTTAGCACCACGTGGTAACCTAGTAGCGTCTACAGCAAGCATAGGGTGTATCGTGAGGCTTAGAGCGTCAATCCTGGCTCGTAACTCAGTGTCAAGTGCTTTCTGGGAGTTGTAACCTTTTTCACATACACCACGACCCCAGAACCTTCCGGGCACTACGTCCCAAGGGAAAGCTACTACAGGTCTGTCCTGCATCATGTAAGGGTTAGCCTCTGCTTTCAACAGGACTCCACCATTGGCAATCACTACTACCGCTTCTACGTACTTAGACTTAGATTTAGACTCTATAAGCTCTACTTCTTCTTCGTCTTCGTCCGTTGTAGCGTTCTCTAGCAGTTCTCTAGGGACTAAACCGTAGTACTTCGTAAGACGCACTTTGTCGTCACTGTAGACCGTAATGTCTTGGTCAGGCTCTAACTCAGAGTCAGGAGGAGCAGTACCTACGTGAACGTCTCTGTACACACCCTGTTCCTGCAACAGTTCTACTTGGTGTAGGCTCACGAACTCGTCTATAGCTACACCCATAGCTTCTTCAATACTTGTAGCCACAGGGTCAATTAGGAAGTTCTGAGGCATCACAGGCTTGAGTTTAACCTTGACACGCTCTGTGATATTGACTCCTACTGCCTGCAAGTCACCACCCATGATGGGCTGTGTAGCCGGAACCATCTCCTTCATTTCTTCAATGACAATCTCACCAATACCCACGCCAAACACGGCTGAGTTGATGAGACACTCTGCTACTGCTTTACGAACCTTACAGTCCTCAAAGTCTTCCGTAAGCTTGTTTCTTAGGAACAACACGTCCTGCTTCTGGGTATCACCCATGTTGTCACTGATGTCGAACCACTTGCCACGTCCAAAGGTAGCTTCTTCCATCTCAGCTACATTGGACTCTACTGCCTGCTGCAACGCAGGAGAGATAATCCTAGAACGCTCTGAGGCTCTAGCAGAGTCTGCAGGGTCCCAGATACCACGCCAGAGTCTATAGTACTCCTCAAAACGTGATTCATAGTTTGCTTCGTAGTGGTCACGCCAGTCGTCACACTTGGTTATCACCCAGTCTTCAATAGATTCCTCTATCATCAGCGAGTCTTGTTCAAAAAGTTCACTCATATTAGTATCCTGCTACTACGTCTAAAATTTCATGGTCGTCAATTTCGTAGTCATAGTCATAGGCTACGTGTGCTAGTTGGTCTACGTAAGCTAAAGCGTCAACCAAGTCGTCGTGAGTTAGTGGGTCTGGGAACTGAAACAGTTGGTCCAAGAACCTAGCGTTCCACTCTCCTTTATTGAGTGTCACAAAGCCATTCTCAAACCTGCCCTGTAACGCCCACATCACTCTGTCAGTCTTCTTCTTGTTACCGTGGGTCAACTCTTCAACTCTGAAGAACGTCCCGTAGCGCTTCTGTAGGTCCAGTAGGGGAGACATCACTGCCTGCTTCGCTATACCCTTCTCAATACCTACGCTGACTGGTTTGTAGTCTCTGACAGCCTGAAAGATTTTAGCTGCAGTTTCGTCTAAAGTCCAACGACCGTAGATGATGTTTTCCACGTACCAGCCATTGGGGTTTACTTTGACTACTGCTATTGCTGTGTCGTCAAGTTTAGTATTTTTAGTACGCTTCTTGTTGACTTCTTCAAAACCTGCTAAGTCAATGGCTATGTAGTAGTCACCCTCGTCAACACCTTCTTCGTCAAACTTTACCCAGTCCTCTTTAAACATCTCTGAACCGCGAGCTTCAAACGAAGCCATAAACTCTTGACGAAACGCATAGCTCGACATAGACTTCTTTGCAGTGTCAATTTCATCTGGGTCCAGTATTGGGTTATCATAGGAAGTAAAGTGCCAAGCTTTATAAGTTTCATCTTCACCTAAGTCTGCGTATTTGTAGAGTTCATAGAAGTGGTTGCGACCCATAGGCGTACCTATGAACATAGCACAACCTTTTTGGTCAGCCAAAGCAGGTCTAAGTATCTGCTCAAATACGTCAGGCTTCATGTCTGCGTACTCGTCCAACACCAAGAACTTCAGTGACACACCACGCATAGTCTCTGGCCTGTCGGCACCTTTGAGGCTGATGGTTGCACCGTTGACTAACTTAATCTGTAGATTATTAATGTGGCTACCTGTAATCACAGGGTTGCCTAGTTCCAACAGAGTCTGCCACATGATGTCTCTGGCCTGACCCTGTGTAGGTGCTACGTAAAACACCTGTCCACGTTCAGTCTGCAGAGCGTTCACAATGAGCAGCCAAGCAGCAAGTCTGGATTTACCTGTACGTCTACCTGCTGCGACTAT
>JACKZZ010016586.1_pt1 | contig 11322 bp, 6 predicted proteins | sample 8027871 | NCBI WGS metagenome assembly JACKZZ01 (sample SAMN15724774, study PRJNA655200) | protist metagenome | isolation source: fluorescence activated cell sorting (FACS) single amplified genomes of... | place: USA: West Boothbay Harbor, Gulf of Maine | collected 2000-07-19
TTAGCAGAGAGCTGAGCCTCTAAAGCTCCTTTCTTCTCGCGCCGCTCCTGATCCTTCCAAGAGTTGTGCATTGCCTTCTCACTCTCTTCGTGCGCTATATGCTCTTTGTACCGCTTGCTTTTGCCTACCATCGCGGATCTGCGGCCGGATATATTAGTGCCTTTGAGGGGACGGCCCGCATTCGGATCTCTACCTGTACCTGCACGACCGTTCGGAGTACTCATTTATTTACACAAGCAGAGAGCTGTCTGAAAAATCTACGATATTGTTTTTTATGGAAGTAACTCTTCGAAGAAAGTCCAGCTGGAAGTCAGGAAAGTCTGGGGGAAAGGAAAAGAGGAAAAGATTTAAGGGCGATACCGCAGCCCCAGAAGGTGGTTAGGGTTAGCCCCTCACCATTACCAAATTACCAATCCTGTGTTGGCCTATTGTAGCTAAAATAGGTTTGATATGGTAGGTAAACCTAGTGACAGTGCTGCGCAGATGCGATTAATTACGGATGCGCCTTACGAAGCGTCCACTCGAGTTAGTTTAGAGGGGTATGTAGGTAAGCAAGCAATGGAAGGAAGCTATGACTTTGAGGCGAATAGAGCCCTGCTAAAAATTTACCAGTGCTTTCCTGACCAGACGAATATGGATTGTGTAGTGAAATCCTTGGTATTGTCCTTAATGCGCTTGCCTCGCATTGATTATTTGTCTTTGACATCTCTATTGAGTACGAAAATGATTAGGAATGCAGATGTATTGGTGGTGCAGAAAGCTAGTGATATGCTGGAAGCAGGCAGATTCAAAGAGTTCTGGGCACATTGCGTGTCGGAGGACTGGGTTTCAAAAGTCTTCAAAGTGACAGGTTTCGAAGACGCCATAAGAGTGCATATAGTGAAGTTATCTATGATTACATTCAGCACTGTATCAAAGCCAGAGCTGCAAGCACTTTTGGGCTTCTTCGACCCGACTCACTTGGACAAGTTCTGCTCCACACTGGGAGCGGCATGCGTAGCAGGAGTCAGCGGGGAGACCGTCACCATGAAAAAGTCTGCACAGAACAGTGGTAAAGGACAGGCTGGACCTGGTGAGGCGGGGGAAGGAACACTCAAATTAGATGATGTCATGAAATTTCTTCAATTCGTAGAGAAAAAGTAAGTAAAAAGTGAAGCGCGTGTTGCTTTTTTAAAATTATTTTTCTAATTTTCTTTCCAGACATACCACAATATTAATTTTAATTTTATGTCCTCTTTCAGCAAAAAGGCTATTTAATCCTACAAAACGATGCTATATATATTCATTTTTGTTTTGGGTCTATACGTAGTGGCAACCCGTCCGTCTGCCGCGTTTCAAGAGGCACTCACATCTCGAGCTGACTGTCCGGATCTTCTGGTTCAGGTGGGTCCTAAAATATCATTTAGCTTTTTGTTTTCAATTTTATCCTAAAAAATCCTGGAAATCTGAAATCGGATAAAGAATCCGAATGTAGTAAATTGGAGTTGAAGTGCAAAGGAAGTTTGATGAATCGGTTTATTATCCGAACCAGCAGTGTATTAAAGACCATCCACATCAATAGATGTTTTTCTAGTAGTAAAAATATCACTGAAATCCAAAAAGAATTTACACAGCAATCGTCCTGGTTTGAAAATGATTGGGAGCTGCGGTCAGTAAATAGTACAGATGTGATTATGCGCTGGGTTCTGAAGCAAATAAACGAAGTATCACCTCTCAGTGAGCTTTCCAACGCTAATGCTCTAGATGTTGCGTGTGGTACCGGAATCTTTGCGAGATCTTTAGCTCCTTTTTGCAGTTCTGTGATTGGCTTAGATGCCACGGATGCTATGCTCGAGCAGGCTAGAAATAGCAAGGCATCATTATCATCTTCATCTCCCTGTCTACCGATAACATATGTCTGTGGTGATGCAAATAGCATGCCGTTTGAGTCAGGGACCTTCGACGTGGTCACTTGTAGGCTGGCAGTACACCACTTCTCTCGCCCCCGGGATATTATGGAAGAGATGGTGCGTGTTTGTAAACCTGGTGGACGAGTCTGCATAGTTGATATCACAAGTCCAACTGACCCCAGTGCGGCTCTTGAGTTGAACCGCTTGGAGAGGTTGCGCGACCCTACTCATACTCGTTCACTTACGGCAATGGAACTAGTGGAGCTACTAGAAGGACAGGGGTTGGATGTCCTGAAGAAATCTCCAGAGGATATTGAAGTCTTCTCAAATGCCATGGACTTACAGCAATGGATGGCGTCGACTCGTACCCCACCTCACGCCCAAGTGCAAATCGAGCGATCTGTGCGCATAGAGATTGAGGGGGGCAGTAGGACTGGAATGAATCCTTTCCTTTCTGCATCGGACCATGGGATGCAGGTGCAATTCTTGCACAAATGGGTGTGCATTGTGGGCGTGAAACCCCTTAAATGAATAGCCTGATCAGATTGTCTCAGAGCTATCTGAGAGTATGCTTCAACTAGATCCGTGCTTAATTGCCACCGACCCTGTTTTGTGAATCTCATCTGATCTTTCACCGCAATTGAGGCCCTACGCTGCATTTCCAATAGCGGGGAAAGAGACTTGGAAATTAAAAAGTCGTAAGATACTTATTAAATAAACATTGAACCACATAACTTAATTTCTAATCATTCTTGATAAATTATAAATTTATTTACTTTCGTTACATAATCTAATGTTTGATGATTTTTGGAAAAATAGTATTTCAGTGGCTAGGGAAAGATTTGAACCTTGAAATGATTATTTTTTCTCTTGGGAAAATTGAGGTACTCCTGATATGGATGTAGTAGTTGATAAGGAAGAGGTCGTTGCGACCTCTAGCAGCAGTGATTTCTTACCATGGGTTGAGAAATATCGACCAGCGAAGTTAGAAGAATTGATCGCCCATGAAGAGATTATTACAATTCTTAATAAGTTGATAGATAGCAACCAGCTTCCACATTTGCTATTCCACGGCCCACCAGGTACAGGCAAGACGTCTACGATTATTGCTTGTGCGAAGAAGATGTATGGTGACAATTACTCTGCGATGGCATTAGAATTGAATGCATCTGATGATCGTGGCATCGACGTGGTTCGAGATCAAATTAAAGAGTTTGCAGGCACAAAGAAACTATTTAGTACAGGAGTAAAGCTTGTGATTCTTGATGAGGCGGATGCTATGACCCAAGAGGCGCAATCAGCCCTTCGACGCGTCATTGAGAAGTACACAAGTAATACTAGATTCTGCATGATTTGTAATTATGTTAATAAGATTATGCCAGCGTTACAATCAAGATGCACTAAGTTCAGGTTTGCACCCCTACAATCGCATCAGATCCAAGGTAGGCTAGCGGAGGTGGTAGCAGCCGAGACGGTCAATATCACTGAGTGTGGGTCGGCAGCTATACTGGCACTTGCAGGAGGAGATCTGCGGAGGGTCCTAAATTTATTGCAATCAGCAAGCATGGCATATGAATTGGTGGATGAAACTGCAGTGTATATGACTGCAGGTGCTGCACTACCCAGTGTGATTAGAGCCCTATTCGACAGTCTGCTAACGGATCCTTTCGACGTTGCCTACAATAACCTTTTAACCGCGACTCGGGATCATGGTTACGCACTAGCGGATATAGTAACAGAAATAAACATGCTCATGGCTGTGACGGAGCTGCCCGACGAGGTGTACGCGCGGATCTCTGACTCGTTGTCTACCATCGAGTTCCGCCTGTCACACGGTACCAGTGACAAGATACAAATAGGATCGCTAGTGGGAGCCTTCATGGTGGCCCGCCACAGTATTGTCCCTTAACCTTCCTTCCTTCTTTCCTCTAAAATACTATGTAATAATAATAATGGGAATTGAATTGAATTAAAGGGGTAATTACAAGAATATTTTGTTCTAAAATACGTTAATTAATAATAAAAAATCATATAACAAATTCTTTCAAAAGTCTAACAATAAATATAGATACCAGTATAGCCGATTTGCATTAGAAGAGTGCACGGGTAAGATCAGACCTCTCCTGCTTCACAGCACCGCCCTTACCTCTCGCCTTCTTCGACCCAACACTGCCGACAGAAGCCTGACTCTTCCCCAACAGTCCCGGACCCCCTTCGATCCCCCCATGGGACCTCGAAGGACTATCAGGTCCGCCTATACCTATACTATCTGCTTGCAGACGCGATACCATGCCTGGAGGTGGCGCAGGACCCTTTTTAAAGGTGGCAGGCGCTTTCATTTGCAGTGGAGTGCCCCGATCACGTAAGCCTGGGTTAGAATCCCCTCCAGTCAGCTGTCTTATGTTCTGCTGCTGGACGGCGGACGGCTTGGAGGGGTAGCGCGTTTCCCGCTCCGCAGCGCTGCTGCTCTTCGATGGTACTGCTTGTCCACCGAGCTCCTGTGACCCACCGCTAGTGCTACCACCGCCACCAAAGCCACCTACCTCCCCTTGGGAGGGACCTATACGCCTGCCCCCTTCTAAAGGGTCGACGTCTTTGTACTTCTCCCTGAGCATAGACAGTGGTAACGCATCTACACTACCTTCGCCCCCCAGTCCAAGCTCCTGGCTGTCCTCGTTTTCAAATTCATTCTCCCTTGCTACGACTAGACTCGCTTCAGCACCTGCCGACTGTGACGATCCTCGTGACAAAAAGGCGGCTCGGACCTGGCGTTTAGGGTCGTCAGGTAGGTCTGGACCAACCCGCACCGTCTCTCCCATACGCATACGCACACCGGGCTGTACAGCCGGTTCGGACCCTACAAGGGACGTCGCTAATGAATTAGTGGCCGTGAAATAACTGGACTCCACGTCTCGAGCACCTACTATACGCGTTTTCTTCCCTTTCTTGCCCTTGGCAGCAGAGGCGCCATCACTCACGGGTCGCGCACCTTCTTCCACCTTGTTGCTAATAGTCAAGTCAAGTGGCACACTGAACGGCTGCAACTTCTCAGCCTTAAGAGGTTGAATATAAATTGGTTTACCAGAAGCGTCAAATGTAAACTTCTTTCCCTTACTTTCCTTAGCAATTCGTTCCACTTCGAGTTGCAAATTACGGAATTCATCTTCATCATCCTCTTCTAACACTACAGAGGGCTTTTGCTTATGCTTCATTAACTTACCAAACATGTCACTAGTTTTGTTAAGCATACTAAAATCATCTCCATCATCATCCAGGTCAAATATTTCAGGGCCATCAAGAGAGTCCAGTTTGGACAGGCCTCCCGTATGTCCCGCCCCCCCAGCATGAGCGACTGCTCTGGCGACTGGATACAGAAGGTGTTCTGGATGACATACCATCAAACTCCTTATCCTCTAACAACAGTTCTGTCTCAGATAGTTCATGTTTACGTGTGGTCACTATTCCACGTGCCCACGGGTCAATCGAAGCAGGAGCAGGCTCCCCATCAGGAGTATACTTCTCAAGAGGTACACCTACCTCAACATTGCCATCATGGGCCTGAACTGACCAAGCTACCAGTCGATTGATTCGAGTCATTATTCGGTCAGCTGCCACAGGAATCTCAAGTGTAGACAGCCAACGATCATCAATCTCGGACGAGACTGAGGCCCATACCTCATCTAAAAACAATTCGGTGTCCTCAAACACTGAACAATCCTCAAGGAACCTTTCACCCATGGTAAACCCGACTTTTCAACAATTTCGAGGGAAAACGATTGCGATTTCCACAGCTTTTCAATGCAAGACCCTTTTTTTCCCTAGCCATACAAAAAGGCAAAAATGAAAAATGTCCGTATAATACTCAAAATACAATAAAAAGAGGGTTCCTCGTTCATGACATCCCAATTAAAACTTTTTGTTTAGGCATGCTAGCTAGCTTTTTTTATTCTCATGCGAAGAGCATGTCATCTGTAGCGACAGGCACGAACGTGAACAACAATGCCTTTGATACATTCAATACCTTGGATATTGCAGACTCGAGGAAATTCACTGGACTCTCTTTGCGCTTCGCATTTTACTTCGCGAGTTTGATATTATGCTACTATGCTACCATACAATTCGAAATGATGGGTGTTAATACTAATAATGATAATACGAACAGTCCCGCAACCTCCTCCTACTTCATATCACCACCATCGTCATTATCATTATCATCATCATCATCCGCCTTCATCTCCTCATGGTCCCCATCATCCTCGTCCTTGTTTGACATGAGCCCGGATACTAGCTTAAAAGTCATCGGGTTGTTTCTTTTCTGCATCTCGTGCTTGATGTTTATGAGAACTGACGACCTCACGACATCTGCCAAGCCAACTATCAATAGTAATGGTAATGGCAACCAGGTAGATGAAGATGACGATGACGATGACGATGATGATATCGGCGGTGATAATGCCTCGAATGCTCCTAACCCTAAACGAAGATCTATATACGACCCGTTCGGGTTCAGCGATTCAGACGGGGAGACTTCGTCCGAGTCCCAGAATGACCGTGATGATAGTGGCCAGGGTGGTGCTGTGAAATCTCCATGTTTTAGGAAGGTTCTGTATCCCAAGGATCAGCATTGTGATGCTAGAAATAGAGATGTACAAGAAATCATGTCAAAAGTTGATGAAGAGGATCGTAAGAACAAAAAGAAGGCAGATAACGAAGAAGAGAATAATTTAAATGAGCAGAAGAAATCTCTTGAAAAGTTTGAAGAGATTTATAAAACTGAGTGTACACAGGAGGAGGAAAAACATCGACAAAAGGAAGCGGAGAAAAGGAAAAAAGAACAACAGAAGAAGAGATCCGATGAGTTACAGGCTAAAAAAGCTAAAGAAGCAGCTGAAGCTAGGGAAAGAGAAGAAGCTGCTAGAAAGAGAGAAGCAGATGAAGCAGATGAAGCTAGGAAAAGAGAAGAAGCTGAAGCTAGGAAAAGAGAAGAAGCTGCTAGAAAGAGAGAAGTAGCTAGGAAAAGAGAAGAAGAAGAAGCTGAAGCTAGAGATAAGTTAAAGGCTGAACGAGAAGCAGCTAAACATAGAGAGCGAGAAGCAACGGTTAATATTCAATCCATTAAAGATTTTTCCATTACATTTCAACATGAACCTCATTCTGTTCATGATCTGTCAACTAAAACTGATTTTTTTCTTGGTTACCCGGCTGATTTCTCGAGAATGTACCCTGAGCAACTTTCAGGAGTACTTAAAAGTTTCGTAGAGAGAGTGAAAGACACAGAGGTTAACGAAGAGGTTGGCAAAACGTATGCCGACTATGCCGAAGCCATTAAAAAAGAGGCCAATTCCGGGAGATCCCCCCAAATACTCAATCTAATCCGGTCTCTGCTCTATCGTGAATGCGTGTTTTGCGAACCCACCTTTATTTTAGAAGCCAAAGACATCAAGGCACAGAAACAGGTCTTCAAGATCTACGTGGCCATGATAAATACATCCGAAGAAATTTGGAAGAAAGAGGCCGACACTTGGGTGGAACGGGCTGCGCAAGCAATACTTGCAATACAACAAGAGGAGAAATCGCAACTAGCCCTAGCCAAGGAAATACTCGAAATGTTCATTGATGCAACCGATTTTGTCGATCTAAAACTCCAAAAAAAAGTCAAGGAAAATATATTGAACGAACAAGTCACAAAAACAAATGTCACACAATCGCTTAATTACCTTAAAGTTCTAAATGAAAGGCTAAATGAAGAGAAACGTAGAGTGACGCGTAAACATTTCACACCTAACCGATCAATAAGCTTGCTAAATCCAGCGAAAGGTCATTTATGCAGTGGAATTATCCCCAAAAGCGACGAAATTGTGTTACGATTAAATGCTATATATGATAAAATTAATGATGGAATTGATGTTTCTGATGGAATTGATGATACAATCATGTATTTTTGCGAACAAATAATTTTTGCGACTGATACACTTAAGGAGGCCTGCAAAAATACGGTACTATATATAAAGCAAACACTGCAGTGTCTTGAAGATAGGAATCAAAACTTTTTCATAAATATTATCAAAGCAAATGCTTACGAAAAGTGCTTTGTTTTATCTCTAGCTGATGAAGGTCAAAAGAAAAAATTTAGGGAATATCTAATGGAAGATGGGAACCCCAAAATAAGCGACCCTCAGAGAGAGATCTTCTGTTTCTTTTTATGCTGCGTAAAGAATAATATCATCTTCACACCCATGGATCTGAAGGAATGGATAGATTCGTTTCTACATTTTTGCGAAGAAATTAGCAATATTCAATATTCTACTTTTATAATGTTGTACGAATTTCTCTATGATGAGGATGCGTATCCCGTAAAAATTGCGGGAAAAGCCAAAGGAAGTTTAATAATAAACCCTAACCCTAAGCATTCAATTTGCTATGGTGGATACGCCTCTCTGGCGAGATCAATGACCATTAGCAAGGGTGACCTTTCAATTTATGTTGTTTCGATAGAGAAATTGGTCGAAGAAGTCGAAAAAGAAGTGAAGCATAAAAATGAAACCATTATTAAATCGTTAAAAACAAAGGAGGGAAATTATCGGTTTGCCTTCACGGCTGTTAAGAACTGGGTAGCAGAAATGAAAATAAAAAATGAAATAAAATGAAAATAAAATAAATATGGAGTTGAGGACCAGGACTAGGCAATTTATGCGGTAGGGTGGGTAATTTTTACATTTATTAAATATCGTTTTATATAGTACCGTTAATTTAATCAGCTTGCTCTATCTGATAAGACTTCATAATCAATTGGGCAACTCAAAGCACATGTGTCCAAGTCTCTTCGAGTTTCTTTTTCACGTCAAGCGGAGTGCGGTCCATCTCTTGAGCAAACTCTAGCTGCTTCGCTGCTGACAGGGAGTTGTAGAGGGCACACAGATCTCCGTCAACTATGTCCTTTACAGGTTGAAAGTAAGACCGGAAAGAGATGTGATCACGACCACATAGGCTGCTACTACTACTGCTACTGCTGTCCTCTAAACGAATAAAAGCCTCAAGTTTAGAGTACAGTTCGGCATCTGTACGGGATTCAAATGGTAAGAAAATCTGCAGACCACCAGTAGTACCACCTACAATCACCACTTCTTGTTTTCCCGGGAACAGCGCCGCCTTTGCAATACTAGTACCCACTTCACCCATGTATGTGTGGGCGCAACAAACGGCCTTATTTGGGGCCCCATTGAGCAGGGTCTGGTCCCAAAGGAGGCGTGCCGGACCTGTTATTGATCCATCCACATGATCAACAACATCCTCCGGTAGCCGTAATACGAAGAAGTTCCCGAATTTATCTGTAGCGGCAACAGAGTCGTAGTCAATGGGAAGCACTGAAGTAATGAATCGCGGCACGACATCATCTGCAAAGATGGATAGCACATTATCGAGGGCACGATAGCGAACAAAGTGCACGCTTTCCGTCAAATCACCAACATATAAGCGATCCCCCATACAAGAGATTCGAGCTACTGCACTAGGAAACACTTTATTTTCGCATTTCCGCAGCAACTGCTTCTTACCGAGTTCATATAATCGGAGAGTGCGGCCCAAACCGACCGCAAGCCGGCCTTGGAAAGCACACAAGGCCAGCGGCACATCCTCTAACTCTGTGCGATGCACCAGCTGCAGTTTTCCTGCCACCCCCACCCCCTGCCCATCACCAGCACCTGCGCCGTGGACAAAGCGATATACATGAAGAGATGATGATTTTGCATAACGAGGATGAAGAGTCACTGAGGTCGACGTACCTACGACTAAAAACACCTCATTAGGGTGTGAGGTGAATGCAACAGTGGCAGCACTGAAGGCCGCTTCATCACCAGTCAGTTCGAGTAAGTCCAGAGTCGCACCAGAGCTCGCCTCAATCACTCGAATACACGAGCCCCATATACCATCCCTGGCGGGAACCGGCCCTCGTAGAGGAATCTTTGACGGCTCATCATCACCATCTCCATCTCCACCCCCCTCCACATCCATCCCATCCCCAACCTTTGACCCGAAGACCGTGGACGGCTGAGTCTTTCCCGCTGCGACTATCTTGTCACTGCTGTAAGTGTTGTGGTCGCTCTCAATTATAGCGAGGCAGCCCGAATCGCCCAACAGACACATCTTACGTGGGGTGTACTTCAATGCGACGGAGGTCTGATGGAACATGCTCCCAAGCCCTTCCAGTAGCATTATACGCAATGTATTCCCGCTGATTGCAACCACAGCCTCAGGGAATGTCTCAGTGCAGAAGGACGATGCGTGTTCAAGCGACTCGCAAGTGATAGGGGCTTGGGTATACCGGCCACGATGTGAATAGAACAACCACGACCGGTTGCTCACCGCTAGAACAGCGTTATCTCCTCCTGCTCTTACCCTAAATAGCTTAATAGAGCGTATAACACCCAAAAAGCGTTGTCTTGAGTCGGAAAGACGACCGTTCGATGAATCAACAACGCAACGTTGCAACACTCCGTTTACGGTCCCGATATGTAAATACATAACACCAGCTATTTCGCACAGTCGAACGGACTCAGCTCTGTCACGCACAGTTATACTGGAGAGCTGCTTGAGCATATTAAGTGGATCTAGGGATAGCAAGCGTACGGTCCCGTCCCAACAGGCAGCCGCCAAGAATGGGGCACCAGTCCTGCTATCAGGCACTACTCCTACGTCAAGGGCCGTAACATCAATGCCCAGCTCCACACCCCCGACCTCAATCAACTGCCCAGTGGCATCTAAATTAAACGCCACCAGCTCACCTCCAGTAAGGGATATTACTACTTGCCTACTGTTGGCACTACCCCGCTCTACGCTCTTGCCACCGGGCGCTCTCCAGTCACTGACCCGATGTGGCTGACCACCCTCACGACGAATGTGTCTGATCCCACCAGTGTGTATCTGAATGAGTGCATTATCAGCGAGTATAGCCACCTCAATCGTTCGCACTCCCGCGTTAAAACCACTATCACTCACTTCCTCCACTGTATCGCCTATACTTAGTACGAGGGTAGCATTGAGAAAAGAGACTACAATATAACCATCGTTGGGAGAGTCGAAACTACTACGGACCGTCCAAACGGCACTCGGCCGGCCCGGCAACGGCGATACAGCCATCTCCGTCACCGACAACCCATGTCGCAGCATTCGGAGGCTGCTGCGGTTGCCCCTGCCACAAAGGACGTTGATCTGAGGCATTCCCTCTCCAGCCAAGTCCGCCACCAAGAGATCTGTAATGGGAGCCAAACTCTTCATATCATCACATTGAACAAGGTTGATGGGCACATCGGTAGGTATGAAGGTAGGTGCTATTTTAACAGCAGAATAGCTGTCATCTCCGACTGACGCGTCAGCGATAGCAGGTATCCTGACGGCGGTTACTCCTGCGTCATTATCAATGCTCTTCACTTGGAAC
>JACKZZ010000041.1_pt1 | contig 11321 bp, 13 predicted proteins | sample 8027871 | NCBI WGS metagenome assembly JACKZZ01 (sample SAMN15724774, study PRJNA655200) | protist metagenome | isolation source: fluorescence activated cell sorting (FACS) single amplified genomes of... | place: USA: West Boothbay Harbor, Gulf of Maine | collected 2000-07-19
TGAGCGAGAACACCACCTTCGTGAGTCATGAGACGAGTGACCATCCATGGTAAACCATCACGACGGTGACTGACTGATGAGACTGTTGTTGGCTTGGCTTGGACTTGAAAACCCGGACTTGAAAGGAAAGCAACAATCGTAGGAGTTATCATGAATTCTTCCCGCAAGTTTCATTCACATTCACCGCTTCTACTTTCATGTTATCCCGAGTACTTGAGCAACAATTAATGCGTCTGCAGATTCAATTTTCATTACACTGTTGTACCAGTTGTATGAACTGACTAAAACTCATAATTTTATGTTAGTGCAATGGGTGCAACAAAGCGCAAAAGGCAAGAGCCCCTGCATGCCATAGAAGATCCAGGAGAAAATCAAGTGGGGTCGAAAGTAAAAAAGCAGAAAGTTTTGCGAGCGTCAAGAGGGAAGCCGCCCCCGCCGCCGGCAAAGCATGCGATTCTTTCAGACATCACCAACACCAAAGCCCGAACAAAGGCGACAAAAAAAGAGAGACAATCTAGACTAGGCGGCATTCAAATAAGAGGTGTGTCATTGGGTAGTACATTTGTATTTCCCCTGCCAAAACATCTCTCTATCTTTCGTATGCGTGCACTATGTATGTATAATATGGATGCTTGCTTGCTTCGATACATGTAGAGCCCTTGCATTCTGTCACTAATTACTTATCTCGAAGCAAGAAAACAAGAAAATCGACACCTCGTCCAAAACTTAAGACCCTTCAACGGTCGAAAACACCCGACCCTATCGCAGAACAAGCATCCATTTTACTTCGAGGTGTTTCTGCAGATACAGCAGTTCTGGAAAGCTTGGTTTCTCCTAAAGGCAGGCTTTTAGGTTCTAAATATTCCAACTCCTACTTTCCAAATCCTCCCACAGCATGCATTTGAAACCCAGCCGACATGTTCCGGGACTTGTACTGGGCTGTACCGCCGGCGTTCAGTCAGTCGCTAATTTGTTTCGTTTTCGTTTGCACAGGGAACTTATCGCCAAAGACAGAAAAAAAGGTCGTCACTTATTCTAAAAAAAACCCAACAAGAATCAGTAAGTCACGAACCCATCTCGCATCGCATGGTCTTCTGAAGCCTGCTGTGTTTTACATTGATATGATACAAAATTTTTGTATCCTTTTTCGATTCTGCATGTAGTCGAAGGCCGTTTTGATTCCTTCATCAGTTCGCGCGGAACTCCACTAAAAGTTTCTGATTTCTTTGAAAAATCTGTCCTCGCCACTTTGGCCACACCTCGGGCGTTGCTTTCACCCACAACCCGAAGCAAAAGCAGAGCCTATCTTCGTTCGCTGGCTGATGATTCGATTTCGACTCCTCCATCCTCTCTGAGCCACCTCACTTCATAGCATACATATGTAGCAAACTAGGAATGACATGTATGTACATGTACAGCAATGTAAACAGTATTAGTTTTGGCATAGAAACAAGTGCCCGATGTAAGGTCTACATACATAGCCCGAGAGGCAGGGATCACGCGAAGCAGTCCGTCCGTGTTCCAAGAATACGAAGCTCTCCCTACATGTAGCGAATTGGCTGGCCTCTTCAATAAATATTCTCGTCGAAGTTGTGAATTTTGACCAAGTGATCTTCGCTGCCGTCGAAGGCAAGCGGGATCCAGCCAGTGAAAGACAGCAGAATGAGATAGTACATGTACATGTAGTCCTCCTCCATCACACTCCAAGCCGCCACAACCCGCATGACTGCTTGTAGTCGTTTTCCTTCGTCCTTGATTCCTTTGTCGTCGTAAATTTTGTGGTTCTGTTCGCAATCCGCCTGTACATGTACAACATGTTGGAGCATTTTGAGAGTTGCTCCACATCCGGCGTCCACAGGCGCAACCATGTCCGTGCAGTTTTGGGTGGTGTGTAAATAGGAATGATGTTGAGCTCTTTGCGCCGTTCCTGAAAGCGGCGCGTCATCTGCGCGCCGTGGCCGTCTATGCCGAGGATGCCAAACCTGTGCTCCTCAATGATGTCTCGGGCATCAAAGGCAGACGTTTCCAGCCGCATCATCATGAACGCCCCGCCCCGTGCCGCCCAAGCCTTCGTCTGATAAAACATTCGAGCTTGGCCCTCTACAGGGCTGCCTTGTCGTACACATCTTCATGCTTGGCATTAAGCACTTACATTGCACTTACTTTGCATTTAATGGCATCTCAAGCAAGTTCACGGGGTTTACTAGGTGGCAATTACAGTGATGTCCCCCCTCCCTTGTTGGCCCTTTTTGACTCCCACCACGTCTTCGAGGGGTTGAACTTGCAAAGCTTGTCGGAAGTTTTTTTCTTGACGCAGCTTTCTCCTGATGTCCCTCAACCTGTCGGGCAAGTTGTAGATGCATGTAGTCGGCGATCACGGCATTATTATTTTCCCCACTTGTTTTTGGATTCTTGGCAAATCTTTGGCTGTCAATTTGTAAACTCCACAAGCGTTGTGGAAAAGGGGAGTATGTTATTTTTCAGTGGCCGCCCACCTAGCCGGCAGCTCGGGATGCCTACTTACGAAAGGGCGTAATATATTTGAATTATGAGGAAATTCCTCGGCCAAATTGAAAAAAGAAACTCCTTGTTTTGAGAAGGAAATGACCGAGGATCTCGCGAGGAAATTTTTTTGGCCACAAAAAGTGCATGAATAAGCTGGGAATTTCCTTAGCAAATGAGGGCTGGCTGGCATAGAGATTTCCTCCAAAGAATACATTATTATTTGCGATCGATCAGCACACGAGGGCACCCCTTTTATTAATTAGTCGAGGCATGTATGCTGACTCTTTTTTGTTGCCTACTCTCTCTCCCACTCTACTCGAAACGGACAAGTCAATTTCGGTTCTCACTATTTCGTTGAAATCAATATGAATTGAACCATGCATCGGGTCAATGAGTAATGGACATGGTTCATTTGTTGGGTTATGTTTTAAATCGTTCCATTAAATCGGTACTCCAACTTAACTTATTTTCGACAATCCAACTGGCTCATAACAGCTGAATATGCTAATAACAAAACCACGATGCATATTCAACCCGCTCTAGCTGGATACACAGCCCCTAGTGGCCCTCGCTTTAAAATACTCCCCGCATCAAAGATCGCCCTCAACAATCAATGTCTACTAATTAAAAAGTTTCGGGCTTTGAAACAAATAAAAATTCAGACATGTTGTCCTTTCCCCCCACCACCCTTTTCTGAATCTATCTGCAACATTTTTTTCTAGCTTTCTTGCCCTGCTTGTAAAAAACTTTGGCTTGCGACGAGAGCTCATCCGATTTTATAACCATTTCATCAAGTACTTCACCGTTTTTCAAAATCTTTTGAAAAATGAATGCAAAAACGTATATAAATACTAAATCTGAGCCTTAAAAATTTCAACAGGACAGATTGAACCTCTTCAATATTTTTATGCATTATATTTTTGATGTTATCAGCTTTCATCTGCACGGTTGCAAGCTTGCTTATCTCCGGTGAGTTGGGGTTCTTGCAGAAACAAAACTTTTGGACCAGACCGTGGTAAGTGGGTGAAACGGAAAAACCTGCCATTGCTTGAGCGATTCAGCCAGCCAGGACGGTTCCAAATTTTGATCCTTTTTTATAGCCCCCCAATTGCTCCGCACGGCATTATTAAAATTGCTTTCCTGGTTTCGAGACGGGTGATTTCCAGGGTTCGTGAAAAATGTTAGAGGATTGTCAGGTTTAAAATCAACTGAGCGAACAACCGTTTTGATGACATACTGAAAGGCAGCGAGCTTTGGGTACCTACAAAAAGGTTTTCTTGCAAAACAAAAGTGCTTGAAGCGATTACATCTCGAGTTTACTCGCTGTCCGTAATCACAACGACACCAAGACCATCTGTCGATTTTTGGACATAAACACTGAACGGAATTTCGTCTTTTTCCATTGTTACAACCATGCGACTTCCCTAAAACGAAACGACGAAAAATCGAGTTTATCAACTCATACTCATTTTCAATTTGTGTAAAGTGAACCGGCTCGGTTCGCGCTACGACTGTTCTGCTCGCAAACGCCATGTGTTCACGTACACTTTTCCGCAGGAAGAAGTTGAATTTTTCAACAGCGTAAGAAGCTAAGAGCCGGAAGCAGCGTTCTTGAGTGCAGTTGAAGACAGAAACAGCCAGAACCTTCATGGAAAAGCTTGACCTTTTCTTCTCTTGCCTGATTGAGCTACACACCCAAAAGGCTGCAGGAAACGCTTATAAGACGACGAAAAACGTTGAAGAGAAAGAATATTGCTCAAGATGGATGAAAATGCATGGATCGTCAAGTTGCTGCACAATTCCAATTGATTGATACAAAGGATGAGCCAAAAACGATTTCTTAGCTCTTTCTGCTGGCATAAGGTAAAATTTCAAGCCGGCAGTTACGGCCTTGGCAGTCAATGTCACTCTTCCATGTGTGGATGCAAAAACCCTTCATGCTTAATTTCTATCGGTCAAAAGATTCAAGATATGCAGCATTATTTGCATGCTTGCCAGTCCAAACAATGGGACCACGACGAACGCTTCTGAACCAAAGCTACCCGAAAACATGCCTGCAAGACCTGGAAGGGCACCATTTCCAGCATTGGCTGAAAGAGCAATAAAAGCTTGCGCAATCCCCGAAAATTCAGCTTTGCTTCGTTGCCTAAAAACATTCAATACAGGGCTTCTCATTGAGAGAACTTTCAACTTGAGAGAACTTTCGACCTTGCCAACCCAAGGAAGTTTGGAAATGACGGGGCAATACCTAGCAGCACAACACAGTTTCGATTTAAATGTGACTTGTTTGGGAATGGCTGCTGGGTCAGAGGACAAGGCATGATACCTGCCCCGAACAAAACGCTCAACTAAAGAAGAGATTTGTCATGACACAAACTGAAGCAAACAAAAAGATTTCGTACCACCCAAATGGCCGATGTCGGTATTTTACATGAAGATCCCTTTATCGTGTAAAAAATGAAAGGTGGAAGGAGGGAGATGAAGCTGACAATGTGAGAACCATAAAGAATCAGCTTGAGTGGCACGCGATCAGATAGCTTGATCATGACCAATCGAGCAATAGTAAACGATCCCCAAAAGGCTGAGTTGGTTAGGACAGCAAGGCTCATCCAGTTGTCACTCGAAGACCCCCCCGCAAGTGTAAATAACCATGACCCCACGGTCCCTTCGACCCCAACAGAAAATACCACGTAGAGATCCACAACGAGAAAAAAAAACAACGGTTTTGAGGTACACAACGAGGAATCCTGCAAGGAATAATCTCTCGTTGAGGCAGACTGGTCATTGACCGGTGTCCTCAAGGGTCTATCCGTTACCTTAGCAATTGTTGGAGGTATGTTTTTCACTGTCGCCCCTCCTGAAATGGTCACCTTTACTCGGTGGTTGCTATCTTCTCTGTCTAAGCGGGAGTAAGCGGGATCATTCACGCCCGGGGTTGGGAATGACCGACAATACAAGACGATGTAGATCAAAATGTTTAGACATATGGCCAGAAAGCATAAAAATGCTATTCCAAAAAAAACTAATTGAATCGTTAAATGATCTTGCTCGGGAGCCGATGCATGCATGTAGCGAGACACAATGTATGCTGACCCAGCAACGTAAAAGGGAGCAAGACAGGAACCGAATCCAAAACAAGCCATCATCAGGTTGAGATTTGCAGCACTCTTTTCTTTGTATGTCCTAGACCACCGGCGACAAGGACGATTGGTTTGACTAATTTTGACAAAATGAGAGGGTTTACCACACAATCAGAGTCCGCAAGGCAATTCCAACAATCGGCAGACTTATCCCTGTTGCCATCAAGTACAGTTGCAAAATGAGAATGGGAAGCCCCCTAAGATGTAAATCACCTTGAAAAACGCCAATGCATGATAGAGTAAACACGGACGAGGCGTAAGGCAACGCCAAACATGAAGCGAGCCTCAAAACCATACCAACTGAAAAAAAAAACTTAGATGACGGAAAACCACAAAAAAGAATTGAGCAATTTCTGACCAACTGAAGCAACCAAGGGATTTTGAAATAAGTCGATTAATTTCCCTGGCGTTAGAAACCATGCATTTCTTGAGCATATTCCAAATCTACGTACGAAAACTGTTCCAACCTGTCGGAAGAGCTCCCACTACTCCCCCAGCGCCAGAGCACAATAAAAAGAGGCTTATTGCTGCAGGAGTCGAGTCTAAGGCTTCACAGAGGTTTCCGATCAAAGGACCGCGAACATTTAAAAAAATCCCGTTGACAAATGATCCGAATGAGCATGCAAGGAGAACAGCACATCCACGATGTTTACCACTAACTAAAATTTCATTCTCTTTTGCCTCTCCTAACACGCCTCCATCAAACTCGAGTAGGCTTTGTTGTGACATTTAGCGCCAAACTCTCTGACTGACGCCACTGCGGCCACACCCAGCTCGTTGAACAGAAAGATCACGATCAATTATCAGCAATTTACCACTTGTACACCTGTCCCATGAACCATACATGAATGCCATGCTTGCATTTTTTCCCCAGCATATCACTATTATCATAGCATTGTGTATGGGCAAACCGGTTATGTGTTCGCTTTTTAGGGTCAAGCATTTGAGCATTTGACTGAGTAATTGACTGAGCATTTGACTGAGTAATTGACTGACTTTTGGTAAATTTCAACTGTCAAGTGCATTGAAAAAACTTAACCTAACGGTAAAGGAACGAACGCTACCATGAGTGGGCTTGACGATGTGGAGTCCGCCTTGGGCGTGCTCGAAAAATCAATGTCACCTGCTTCCGCTGAGGCGCCCACGAGACTGTTCGGCGAATTGGTCTCCAAGCTCCGCAAAGTTCAGACCAAATGGCACAAAACTGCAGGATCAAAGCAAGAGAAACTTCGTCTGGCGGCCGCTAAACTAGTGTGTACTACATATCACAATGTGGGCATAATGTTCTTCAACAAAGGCAATTACGCAAGTTGTGTTCCACTCCTGAAGCTTGCAGCACCATTGCACGCCTCTTTGCAGAAAAAGCACCAGTGTCAGCTTTTGGCTTCGCGGGCATTGCTAGCTTTGTCTTTTCAATTCAGCACCAGCGAATCTGTCACTATTAGTGGCGAACAAAATAGAAAACAATGCGTTGCGTACATCGAGGAGGCTGTTGCGCTTCTTCGTGAAAGTGCCAAGTGCCTTAGAAAAGAAAAGAAAATTCCTGTTGCAGGCGAATGTTCCCAGCTTTTAGCCTCAATAATGCTTGAAACAGCAATTGCTAAGACTCGACTAGCGTTTTGGAAAAATTCTACCGAAGCTGGTGATGCATTTGAGAGTGCGATTTCTTCTTGGTCCGAGGTTCTAGCTGATCAAGATGAGGCACTTGTTGAAGATAAGGAGAACACATATGCCAACAGGCAATTTGCATGTCAATCCCACGGAGATACGCATCAGCTCAAGTGGGCAAAACACGCTTGGCAGTATCTGCTAGCAATTGCAGATCAGCTTGCTTTAATGCAAGATCCTTCAAGCGAGGTTCCCCAGATTATTTGATATTTCTTCTCTTAGCTCACTCCACTTTCTTTTTGTGTTATATTACAACAGTTGAAAGCTTTGGAAGTCATCAACGCGTTCAATCATCTCGCAACACCTTGCGTTGCGTCGTTTTCTTTGATACATTTTGCCACAAGGTTTGAGCAATTTTTGTTTCCAGTTGTTTTGATATTCCCAAAGCAGTTGGTTTTGCAGTCTCATCGAGTGCGACCAAGCTGAAAAGGCCAGTCACATGATCATTAAAGCAGACGAACTTAGGAGCTCAAATGATTGCCCTTGCTACTGGTGTCGAGACTGTTCTTGAAGTTCTCTCTTGATTTTTCTTACCCTTCTTTTCTGACTCACAGGAACAAACTCTTCGAAATTAAGCGCTCTAAGTTCTCGACTGTGCAATTGCCTGCAGGGACACAGAAACGATCAAAACGGAAAGCTCCTAGCGGTTCAAGCCGTACAGTTCTGTTTTCTAAAGTTTGCTCCAGAGTTGATGCTTTTTCCGCTGCCGAAACTGTTCAGTCTGTCTTGTCACAAGATGTTGCCGAACGCATAGGCAGGGTTCAACAGAGGATGCTCATGGCTGAGGGGAATTTCCTACTCTGCTCCTTCTTCATGAATGCTAGATGCGTTGACTTGGCAGAAAGTTGTCTAGTAGTTTCAATTTCTCAGTGGACGCTGGCATTGCTGAGTGTTTGTAAGACTAGCCGAGTGCTTCAGGATGCTTCAGGGACAAATGGTTCTACGAGCAGAGAATCGGAGATTCGGAGCGCAAATTGTTCAGAGATTGCTGCCAAGGATACCAAAAGTAACAGCCGCCTTGGACGGCTGGTTTCTTCTGTTGGTACTTTGGCATCGATTGAACCCAGCGAGGTCAAGAGCGATCTCGGTTCCGTCAGATTGACTCCCGCGCGGTGTGCAAATGGATTTGCGCGCGCATTGCTGAAGGCCGGCCAGTTGTATGAGCTGCAGGGGGATGCGAGAGCAGCAAACTACTATTTTGGTAGGTCCCGTGCCCTTTGCATAACTGTTTGATGAAGGCACTGAGTTGATTTGTGTTTTAGTCAAAGGTCTCTCGTTAGCTGATAGCGTGGGCCCCAGCGCTGTGCGTCTGGCCCAAATTTTCCTGCTCCAGGTCTGTTGTGTTTTGCATGCCTGGGCTGAGCCGCGAGCACACTCCTGGTGTACATAATGTTGTGGTAGCTGATTGTGACTGCATGTCTGGATGTTTAGTTGTCACGCCTTGAGTGCCGGCGCAATCGAGTTTTGAAAAGCTTGGAATACCTTGGAGGCGTCGCGCCATCAAAATCTGCAAGCAAAGCTCCGGTCGAAGCTGCATCATGTATCATGCGAGGAAAAGCGTTTATCAGGGAGTCTGCCAAAGGATGGGAAGAGAAAGGACGTCTACAGTTTGAAAAGGCCGCTCTTGCCTTACCATTGGTTGTAGGATCCTCGCCAACGTGGATACATCCAGTGGATGCTTCTGGAAGCATTTTGTCTCTGACAGAGCAACTCAGCCTCGAGCAGAGGGAGCTGCAGCTTCGTACGGCAGTGCGCGACAGCTTATCTGACTCAGAGGATGACAGTCGCTTTAGCCCGCTAGTTTTGGCCCGATCTTTGTACTTGAGAGGCATGCTACAGGTATTTCGAGCTGCGGAGGAAATATCCGCCGAACAATGTGAGGTGGTGCAAACTGGACGGCGTGGGACAAAGAATCGACAATCCGGAAACTTGGGTTTGGAAAGGCTCTTCTCTTATTTTTGGTGTGAGGGGTTCACATACCAAGCTAATCCGCCTGAAGAGTCCGGCACGCTTCTAAAAGAAATGTCACAAAGAGTTAGCGAGCGTGTCGAAGAAGCGTCTAGGATTTTGGTGCACCACAGTTTTTTCATCACATGTTTATGGTATTTTTATCATATTTTAATATGTGTTAGCTGCAAGCACTTTCTATTTCGATGGGGCTCCGAGAACCGAAGTTGACAAGGGTTTTATAATTATTTGTTGCTTTTTGAATGCCAATTTATTTGTTTTTATAATGTCACTTTTCAGGATATTTGCCGTACGGTAGCTCTCCTGAGTGGAAGGCGCAACCAATTAAGGACTGTCGCGCTACTAGACGCATCTTTAGGTGCTCTGTCTGACAATCTGCCTGCTTTGTTTTGTATCCTATTCTTTATCGTATCTCAGGTATAACCACTCGGCACCAAGCACTCGCCTCGTTGAGGAGAGCACATATAAGTGGCCAATCAAAATCTGATGGAGACACGCTTCAAGTCGCTTTCGATCATCTTTCTTTGTGTGGCAATCAAAATGCTAATCCAGAAGCAGAAGCAGATAGGAAGCGCAGTAGCGTGAATATGTCATCTACACCATCGGAGTTTCAATGCGTGGAACAGGTTCTCAAGTTTCGATCGGATGCCGAAGATCAATCAACTTCTGGACCCAAGAAACGAGACCGAAGAAAGGAAAGTAAGAAATCCTGCAAGAAAGCTTGCTTCTCGAGTCTGGAGCAGAAGCAGAACAGTGTGCCCAACAATTTTCTCCCCGAGGAAGAGGAGCTGCAGGCGGTCATGCGTGAGATTCCTTCGGGGTGGAGCGTGGTGATGCTCTGTCTAAATCAGGGCGGTTCATTTCTTGCCACTGGAAGCGATGAGTTGTCGCAACAATCCCTCATGATTTGTAAGATTTCTGCAGCTCAGAAGGGGGCAACTGAACCAAACTGTAGCTTGTCAAGTGTGCGACTTCATGTGGCTAAGAAAGCGCACAAAGAGGTATGCGATGGGTTTTCAGAAGTCATGGTCGGAAACAAAGCGACTATAGCACAGGCGAAGCAGCTCGTGAGCTGTGGTGCAGCTGCCAAGCAGCAATGGTGGGAAACACGGCGAGGCCTGGACGAGAAACTGGCAAAAGTGTTGGACTGTCTTGAAAACAACTGGCTAGGGTGTTGGAAAGGAATGCTGCTCGGTGAGCCTTCTGGCAAAGACCTCGTGGCACACATTGATGATAAGGTGCATCAGTTGGAAGAATTTCTGATTGAGGAAGGATTCAGGGAAGAAATATTCGAAAGGCAGGGAGACGCTCGTATCTTATTAGCTGCCCTACTAAGGGCTGCAGCAGCTCGTTCGCTCACAAAGAAACAGGTGATTTTCACATACTGGATGCGTTTGTGTTCATTCGTGTATATGTTTTGTTGATGATTGTATAATCAATAATTGAAGGTTGAATGCGGCATTCGTTGGTTGGCTGATCAAAGTGGTCTGACCGTGTTTTCGATGTCAAAAACTACCAAAGGTTTCATGAGTATTGCGTCTCGTCTCGCAAAAAACAAGGAAGCGACTCAAAGCGTATCAAATGGACCAGTGTTATTGGTTCTTTCCGAAGATGTACAACAACTACCTTGGGAGAGTATGCAGATTCTACGACATCAAAGAGTGAGCTTCATATGTTGATATCATTATTTGGGGGTCTATTTCCAACTGTTGTATGTCAGGTTTCTAGGGTCCCTTCTTTATGCATTCTACGGGCCTTACTGTCCCAATGGAAACACCCACGCCTTGGATCAGGGTTATCCTCGGTTTCTCATGCAGTGCCACTCAATGTCGATTCGGCTTTCTTCGTACTTAATCCTGAGGGGGATTTGAAGAAGACTCAGCAGCGCTTCCAAGGATTTTTTCAGGGGGAAAACACTTCAAGATGTAAATCAAAGGCTGAGAAAGAGGCGGCTGGAGGCATCAAATGGAAATGTGTTTGGAATGGTGTTCAAGGGAGAAACCCCACTAAGGAAGAGTATGAAGTGGCTCTGCAACAAAA
>JACKZZ010017565.1_pt1 | contig 11321 bp, 15 predicted proteins | sample 8027871 | NCBI WGS metagenome assembly JACKZZ01 (sample SAMN15724774, study PRJNA655200) | protist metagenome | isolation source: fluorescence activated cell sorting (FACS) single amplified genomes of... | place: USA: West Boothbay Harbor, Gulf of Maine | collected 2000-07-19
GAACTCCAAAGCGATCGAAGCGTTTGCGACCAAGCGGCCGAACCATGCTACGGAGCTATGCGACACCGGAATTCAGCTTGAAAAGTACGACGCGTTGGTTGTATGTGGGGGGGACGGCACCTTTCATGAGGCGATCAACGGACTCGCCAAGAGGGAGCGCAGAATCGCAAACGAAAGGAGAGGTTCGGATTTGATTGAAGTGAGAAGATGATTTTTGTTCTCGATTAAGTTCATACCTAGCAGAATTAATATGAAAAAGATAACTGTCGCAGGATTATCCAATGTAGTTCTCCCTTTGAAATAAACAACAGACGATCCTCTTCCACCGGCGCAGATTACGCTCCTCGAGGACGATTGTGATGAAGATTTCACTCTCTCCATACCTATCGCGATTTTGCCAGGCGGTACTGGAAATTCTTTCGCTGCTGATCTTGGATTCAGCGGAAATAACCGCGTGGAGAAGGCGGTGAACGCAATCGTGCAAAAGAAAAAGGTGGTATTGTGAGCCGCGGGCCTCGTGCGCTTCTACCAAGGAAAACCGGGGGAGACAATACCATCAGAAGGCGCTCGGAAAGACGTGCAGGAACAACGCTATATGATCAACTTGTTGGGCGTGGGGTTGGGGGTGGATGCGAATATTCGAGCGGAAGGATGCCGGTGGTGTGGACCTATGCGGTAAAAGATAAAATTGCAGTGCAGTTGATCAAGTTTATCTAATCCGATCTGTTTTCACAGTTTTATTGTCTGACACATGGAATTTTGGAAATCCATTCCCAATATAAAATCTATCATCGATCTCACGAAGGTACGATTGCGCAATCGTGCGCGAGATTTGTGCGATCAACGTGAACAAAGGTGAAGAGCAGAAGCTCTGTTTGACGGCGAAAGGTTGGCGCAATTGTCTCGAACGTGCGCCTGGCGGCAAAGCCAATGTGCACAAAATCGGTCCGCTCGAGACAGCCGAGGACGATGAAACGGTGTTTAAGAAAGGCTGTGGCATCATAATGGTGCAGAACACGATACGAGGCGGAAAAGATTTGCACCTGGCCCCCTACGCGAAAATCAACGACGGTTTCATGGATTGTGTCTACGCCGACAAGCTCAGCTCGGGAGCAACCCTAGGGATATTCAATAAGGTTTTTAATGAAGACGTGATCTAGTTTTTTCTTGACGATTTGAATAGATGCTGCAAAACAGTTTCTGGATCCAGTCGCAGAAGGTATTCAGACACACATTTATTCTAACGTCGTTCACTAGTAGAATTACAAGCATTATAATTTCAGTAACGATTGTAATAAACGCAGAGGACAACTCAACAAGGTGTGAATCTCTGTAAAAACTCGAAGGTGAAAGCGAAGGGCAAGCATCCGTTGGACGTGCGGGTGAATTATAAGCAGTTCAAGAAGCTGCGGTTTAACAGTGTGGAGGAGAAGTTTATAAACATCGACGGCGAGAACTGCGGCATGACCCCTTTTGAGTTGACCGTGAAGAAAAATTTCTTCCGCCTTTTTGCCGGAGACTATGGAGAGTAATTAATAGCTTCTAAGGAGGTATGATGAAGGTAATATGAAATGCTCTAACGCAGCTGTTGTGCGGTTTTGATTGAGTTAATAATTGACACGACAGTCAAGAAGATAATCAAGAGTTTGTTTCGATAGTAATATTGAGTCCACCAGAAAAGGTGAAGACGGAGTTGGAATAGGAACAAATAGATTACAATGTCCGCGGAAATTTGTATCGACTTTTTGAACAAGCTTGCTGGTGATGAAGATTGGTTGTTCCTTGTTTGGAAGTATCTCGCGGACGCGATGCGTGCAGGTGCAACGCGCCTCCCGATGCGTGCGGGGCTTGCAACTCCAGGACAACACACGATGATCCACGCAGCTAAGTAATTTTCACATGCGACCTCTGATATTCGCCTACCCTCCGATGCAAAGTCCGATATTTCGAAGAGGTTGACGTTTAGTCGGAGCTAATCTCCAAAGTATAAAAACCTCTTTTGAGTATGGTTGAGTAAGTTTTATCCTAAGGTTTTCAACAACATCTCATTGAGTAAAAATTTATGACTCTTAACGTCAATAAGAAACCGTGGTATTGAATACCATTGTAAAAGCCACAAGATGTCTGGGTTCCAACCTGCCCCGATCCGCGTTCCGCCCACGGTGTTGGATCTGCACCGACGAGCCGGGAATACCAGTGCTTCCCCAGTAAAAAGTGTCGCGCGGTTCCAAGCTAATGTTGGACTCCACATCGGCAACGAGGAGTCATTGCCTGTACCGCCAGGCAATTATCTACCAGGCAACAAGGGGCCCAGCGTCACGACTACTACATCCGCTGCGAATCAAGATATCAAAAACGAGAATGAAAGCGCAGCGCCGTCTCTTTTTACGAGCTTACGCAATTATTTTGGCGGAGGCTCATCCGAAGATGGCTCGCCGAAGATGGAGAACCACTGGAGGGACAGCCCTGTAGATGACGTTGCACCGTCTGGACTCCAGGCTGGAGCGACAAATCAAAATCGTTTAAATCATCTAGACCCACCTGACAAACACAGTTCTTCTTCGGGAGGGCACAACTCTTCTTCGGGAGCTGCGCAGCCAATCAAGTCAGAACGGAGCGACGTTCGCAATTTCGTACAGGCCACGGGTCCGCCTTCGTCCGTTGTAATGGTTCCGCAGGGTATCGAACCTGCATCGGCAGGGACGTTGAGCACGTCGAGTCAAAGTCCGGTGAAATTGGGTATTTTGTACGTCTAATCTATCGGAGATCTTAAAAGATTCTCGAAACAAATGAGACCTTTCTAGAGGGGCCGATTTGAGTTCTGGAGGAATCGTACTAGTTTCTGCAGACTAAATTTTCATCAAAAAACAGGTTCCAGTTCCCGACTCTCTTCGAACAAGGCGGGACAGAAGACGGAGATTTCCATCCACGAGTCGAATCTAATGATGTTTCCAGCGCGCAAGAAAAAAGACGAGAAGCCAAGAGAAAATGCCTGCGGTTCAAGTTTGCGGTCCGGTCCTCTTAAAGTAGATACGGAAACGCTCCCTAAGAGTGGGCAAATATCGGACGTGATGTCGCCCAGTAACGCTCAACTCCTCCAGCAGAACTATGTCTTGTCTCAACAAGATTTGGTCAATCCTGCACACGGCGGACCGAATCTGTCAGAAATAACTTCTCATCAGACGCAGCATATCGGCATATCTCAAGACCAAAAAAATCCTTCCTCCCCTACAACAACAGCCGCCGAGTTTTCTTCTCGAAGGCCGGATGGTGTTACCAGCACTGCTGCCGCAGCGGGAATTCGGAACCAAGCTTGGGGTTCCCCTTTGGATATTCGCCAAATTCAGTCTGAGAAATCCTCGTCGAGTAGCGCGCAGATTCCCCGCCCGCAAGGCCGCTCGCCGCAGAACCTGCTCATATCTCCGGGGAAGTCGCTGCAGTTACAGCGACAAAAATTCAGAGACTCTACCGGCAGCACGGGAAATGATGCGTCTAGTCTTACTAACATCGATGCGCATGCAGGATCTATGGCTCTGGGACAGGGACAACAAAGGCCTTATCCACCTGCTGCAGACAGCAAAGACCCGCCAGAAAATTCAGTCGATATTGCTAATATTCAGGATTCGTCTTCGTCTTCCGCTGCACATCGCGATGGCGGCAAGGGATTACCAGAGCGAGCTGAACCTTCGAAGAATCCTGGCTTTTTTTCACAATTTTACAATCCGCTCCAGATTTTGTTGCCTCCCAAGAATACCCTCACATTTGGTCCTCGGCAGCCCGTTGATGCTACAGAGCAGATACGGAATATCTTCGCGGAAAAAGCTGGTCTTCGCCCTCAACAAGAATCGACTTCTGCGCAACCTCCAAGTAGAGATTTACTTGAGTAATGTCTGATCTGTGAAACATGGATACAAATCTTGTAACTGATTTTCCAAGAATGAAACTTGATTTTTGCCAAGACCTGAGATTGCAAAAGATCTGTAGTGAAGCTTATCGTCAAACAAACCCTTTCAGATGTCGCGACCACGTTGCACACACCCGTAGATATGACGGGTCTGACGGGTCCGAAACCGTCACCCGGTGGCCTCAGCACGGGGCAAAGCCCGGGCAATGATGTTTCCTATTGGCGGCGCAACTGCAAGCATTGGCAACAAGCTTTCAAGACCGCGCAAGGAGAACTGGTTCGTTCCTATTGATGGTTTATCTCTTCGAAAGTGTATATGTAGATAAGAGAGTTCGGCTGGAGTAAATGAGTGGGCGTCAGACAAACTTGTTGATCGATGAGGCAAATAATTATATCTTCTGTACAAGAGTTCTCTAGTATAGGGGTAGTAGAAGATCGTTGATTTCTCTCGCGGTTGCAATCATGAATCATGATGGTTCCAAATCGATCGAATTTATTTCCAGACGACGTTACGTGACCGCGTCTCCCGGTTGGAGGATCAGTTGCATAGGTCCAATTGTTTCACGGATGACCTCTCCACACAACTCAGGGAGGAAAAGCAGCGATACGCAAAATTGCATGCTGAACGAGTCTCATCCGCCGCGCCTTCACCAACTTCTCCGACGGGAGGGGCTCCTCTGAGTATTTAAGCTTATTCGATAAAGTCTATTTTGAGAAGCGTCCAATTAGGCAGTGCTCAAGATTTATTGTAGTCACGAGTCCAAGTACCTTCCAATGACTCAAGATATGATGATCGTGAATTCAATGAAAACTTGTTGAAGTAGAAAGCGAATGAATATTTAATAAACCAAAGCACAAACCGCAGCTTCCGAGAACCCGTCTAAGCTAAAGAGATCGATGGTTGAATCGGGTGCCAAAGAGATCGATGCATCACCAGCAGGCGAGGAGCACCAAGCGCACGCATCTTCAACATCTATGGACCCAGTTGTGGACCCCGATCAGCAGGAGAGAGTTGCAGCCGAGTTACACGGGGTTCAGTCGCAGCTCTCCCATCTGGAGGAGGAGTACGCGTCATTACAGGAACAGTTGGGAGCGGAATCCGCCCTCAAGAAGATGCTCTACACAGAAAATTGTGACCTATACGACAAGCTGCGCCTCAAAAAAGAAAAAGAAACAAAGGACGACGCAGAGGTTATGAATTACAAAGAGTTTAATGGATTCAGTGTATGCAGGCAAAATTATAGCAAGTTCGTTTAACAGGTTCGAAGGAAGTAGTTTCATTATCAAAAAAAAAAGGCCAACATGTGCACGATTTGTTTCGAGAACCTTTGCAACTGCGTTTTGCTACCATGCAGACACCTTTGCATTTGCGAGGATTGCTGGAATACGTGTGGTTTGCAGGAATGCCCCATGTGTCGCGCAAGTATCACGGAAGGCATGCCAGTCTTTCTATGATGAGCCCCTCAATCATGTGTCGCACGAGCTCGTTCCCAGTCGGGAGGCATCTCTGGCCAAGCTGGAATGCGACTTCTGCGAGAGTGGAGTTTGAGCTGGATATCAATGATAAATAAGTGGCTTTTTATGCCTTAGTCTTGGTTGATTGGGTTTCCACAGTAAGATTTTTTTCCGACCTCTATTTGATTTAGTAGTCCGCGCGGAAATTTCTCTGTTCAACATGACGGTTCGAAGGACAACGATTGTTCGTAAAAAATCGATGATGTGGTCACGAAAATATCTCGGCATAAATATTTGTCAGTGTTGCGAAAAAAAGTTGGCCAGCACGCGAAAACAGATGAGATTAAATCTTAGTCATACTTCTTACGGGATTGTCAACCATTTCTCCAAGATCTCACTGAAATAGGTGTTGTCAATATGAACTGAAATAGGTGTCAACTCGAAAAGATTCTGTCTGAACCGTTGCGCGATCTGTATTTGTAAGACGTTCCGAAGATATCGGCATTGATTTCACCTTTCGCGGCTTTTTTTACCGTATCAGAAAAGTTTGTTTTTACGGGAATCAAATCGATGAACAGTGCACTTCCTGCGATTGCAAGACCACTCTCAACAAGAATCTGCGTTGCAGTCTGTCACATTCTCTTGTTATATTCCATAGTTCAACCAAATATTCCACCGCCATCTCACAGGCAGCTTGAAAACATACCCCCATATCAATTAAACCGCCCCTCTTTCTAATCTTTTATCTTATCCCCCATATTTAATAGCTTCTATTCTAAGTTCATTACATTTAAACACCCATTGACACTCATTTACAACGACACAGTATAGTTATTACCAATTTTGCAACAAGTAGCATTGGGAAGGATAAATCCAAGGTTGAAAATGATTAGGAAATGAAGACTGGCAACAGACCCCACGAGCGGAGAGACAGGCCGTCGTCTCGAAACCCCAGACGAAATCGTGATTCGCGTCATCGCACCCCTCGTAGACAACAATATCGAGAAACCTATTCTTCGGAAAAAACCATGTACGGTTACAGCGGAGGAGGAGGAAAACCCTCAGGAGGTGGGGGGCCAAGAAGAAATGAAGGCCATCTACAGGAAAATAGTGACCCCACAAAACCGCAGGGCGTACTTATTTAACTACATGGATTGGAACTCTTGTGTCTTGGAGTGCTTTTTTGGAATACGATTTAAGTAGTTTTGCAGAGGAGTCTAGTAGTGATTGGAACGTTGATCATCTCGAATATGGCAAAAAATAGATCCCTGGAAGTCTGCGGTGTCTGATACCAGAGAAATCAACGAAATTGATAATTGGATCTGGCGGCCAGAACGTCAAGAGGATAGGCGGTGAGACGGGTATTTTTGTTTATCTACTCGCGACATTATGTATTTATATGGTGGACAACGTAGATTCGGCTTATAAGCCATTGTGATTCAGTGACACAGACGGAGGCATCGCCAGTGATTGTATCTTCCAAAAATTCCCTCCATGTTGTAAATCTCGACAAGGTAATAAAATTGCACAAAAAAGTAATTTCCTCGTACAAACAAGGTACCTTCGTGAACATATCTTCGCAGCCTTTTTCCACGACGGATATGTGCACGGACCATATTGTTTCTATTACTCCGCGAATGCGCATGGAGAACGGACACTTCCGCAATGCACTCGAGCAGTGCACTGCGGCCATGAAGCAGGTCATGGCCCTGGCCTTCCCGCAGCAAGATCCTAACATGGATTACAAATGCATCTTCCTCGTAGATGCGAGTCTAGCGGGCTTGATGATCGGAAAGGGCGGAGAAAGAATAGCGAGCTTGAGAAGAGACCACGGAGTACAAGTGCAACTACAAAAACCGCCTGAGGTAATACTGACAGTTAATATTTAGTTGCGACGGTTTTAATGGATTGATCTGTTGGAAGACTTACATCTATTGTGTAGCGGTTTACTGAAAAATGGTTCTACGCATAACTAATACGGATAGATCATGAGTCAAATGTCAAATGCGTTTCGAATACCAAAATTATTATGTACGTATGATCGCCACCCACCATTCGAATCATCGTACAGGGCCAGTTCGACGAGGAGGTGACGTTTTCCGGCTCGCTGGAGAGTGTAGAGTCTGCGGTGAATCAGCTGAACGACGCGTTTCGTATTTACTATTCGGACCAACCTATCGAGGAACAAGAACGAGAGCAGATTGCCGCTGCGAAAGGGAAAATCGACATTGGAAAGGGGCATGGAAAGCCAGAGCGGTCAGATAGCTATCACGGTGGCCACAACAACAATCACAAAGGCTCTTCCAAAGGAGCAGGGAAAGACTGGGGATATTCCTCCGGCTGGGGGAACTCGGACTATTCGTCAGGTTAAAAATAATCAGGTTAAAGAACTCAGACTATTCGTCAGGGTAACGTCCCACAGGGCAAGTAATCAGCCTCCGGGCAGGTGTAAAAAAAACTATTCGTCAGGTTGACCTCTAGATCAACTTCTGTTCTACTATGGAAATTCTATGAATATTTACCGAGTCGATTCGAAGATTCATCACTACTTCTTTTTTTATGGACTGCTGCGTGATATTTACCTATTTAGAACTAAACATCAGAGGAAGTCTCTTTCACTCGTCCTCGCACCTTAATATCTTTGCTTCAAATAAAAATCATAGGTCCAACCTACGGTCGAGCAAGCGGAGGCAGTCGAGACCATTTTGACGGTGCTGCCGCAATTTCAAGTTGCCCTACCATCTCTGTGGAGAAACAGCAATTGCGACAGGCCCTCGTATACTTGCCGTCTGGAATGGATCCAGGTGTCTCTCGAATTATATGAACTTTATAAATATCTAAATGTAAATTTTCTATTTGAACTCGATGTGAGTAATGCGCTGCTAAATACCGAAGGCACAGACAAGAAGCCAACATAAAAATCCAAACACAGCATCCTTTATTGGCAAGGGCGGCGCCTTCATGAAAGAACTGAAAGCGAAGTGTTGTGTTTCTGGCGTTGGGTATATCAAGCGTATGCATCTCGAAAAGGATGAAGAAATGTCCGCGAAGAATGGAAGAGAGGAGAACCGAATGGATTTCCAAGGTTTTTACTATCAATAAATTTGGTTTAGATTATAAATCTAGAGACAAAAAACTATGTGTTCTCTCGTCTATGTGGTCGTAGTCAAAAAATGTTGTTTTCTGGTCGCAAGTAGTGTTGTAAATTCTTGTGTTGTTTGCCGTATTTGATATCACCATTTGAATCTTCTAATCCAACCATGATTCGAGAGTCACAGACCATGAATAAAACCATAAAATGCCGTATTTGATATCACCATTTGAATCTTCTAATCCAACCATGATTCGAGAGTCACAGACCATGAATAAAACCATAAAACAACAGCGACGGAGGGAATTTTTCCGTATGCGGTCTCGCAGATCTTCGAGCGGTTCCGGCAGGTCGAGGAAAATATGAAATACTACGGAAATACATACGAGTCTCGCGAAGCCAAGGAGACTTACGCACCCGCCGGCGATGTAAAGGCCTAGGAAGATGGGATTTGACCTTGACGAGAAGATGAACTGGACATCTTCTGAATCTAAGAGTGGTGGCCCTGAGAAGAAGATGAAACTATCTATCGATTGTGAGTGGCTCATTAACATTATTAAAACCGCTGGAAATACTATTAAGTGGAACAGGATGACCCTATAAACTGATTATGAACTTGACAATAAGAGTTGTTTGGCAGCAGAGATGATGTGAAGGCGCCTAGGACATCATCTGTATCCCCGGAGGATTGCCTCAAGGTACACGCTAGTGACTATAATATTGGAATATTTTGTTTGAATACGAGCTGAAACGAAGCAGCTTTTTTATCGAATACCCGAGATCAACCTGAAACCACGCCCATTTCGACCAATAATTATGAAGCGAGGAGAATCTTTTCTGTTTTAGAAACGAAACTGTTGTTGTGTAACTTGAGAACCTAAAAAAAACAGTTAGGAAGGAAACTGGAATATCTGGCGGTCTCGAAATGAGGAGAAACACGACGAAGACCAGCATCATCTGAGAATCCAAAGCAGTTATAGAGGAGGAGGGCTAGATAATCATCTAAGATTTAGCAGGCTAGAAACTGTCAGCAAATGAAATAATAAAAAGAATAAAGGGGTTTGTAACGAGATGTATATATGAAAGATGGACAAAACAGTCCAACAAAACCACTTGAGATGCTTACTGCAAAGCTGCGCCTTCATCAAGAGCGAGATGGCATTTAAACCGCGGAATTCCAAACGATGCCGGGCATCGACAGGAATGAGGAATTTTATCAGAAAGAACTTTTGTTTTTCAGTTCAATGGGCGCGCGTTCGCACGAGGCAGGAAACGATCACAAAAAATTCTTGACAGTATTTTTTTGAACGATGTGTAAAGGAATTTTTATCTGAAGGCATTTTCGAACTTGACGGCAGCGATCCAAGATCCACAGTTCGACGTTTGGCAGATATCGAACCAGCAATTGATCCAGCTAATTTTTTCATTGACGACGAATCAGCTCATCACGAATCAACACGAAATCTTAGGGGAGTGGTAAGAAAATATTCAACGAATCAGCTTATAGTACAAATTTCTTGGGCGCAAAAAGGCAATCCTGATTGGAAGGGGCCATCAGAATTCATTCCAACAATCTCTCAACCATTCGTTCTCAGCAGTTTTCAGGCATCTGGAAAAAAAATTACTTTGTTTCTGACTAAATTGCGACAGCAGATTAGAGGGAAAAAATGACGCGTAATCTCGTTCGAGGATATGTGTTGGTCCATTCCCTGGCTTTGTCAGGTGCTTGGGCTGGCAAGAAAACCCAAGATGGGGTACATTTACAATCCAAATCTCCAAAAAATGATGGCAGCGCACGCAAGCGCTCTGCATCGAAACCACGCAGAAAAACATGGGCCAGCTCCCTCCTCTCGAAAGTTGGGCACCGCAGAACCACGGAACAGCTCCATCAAGGAGAAGGAATGAATACAAATAATCAGACAGCGAATGCAAGCGGCCTTAACATAGTCCCCGCAAATAATTCTCATCATTGTGGCGAAGACGAAGGCGAAGGTTTTTCCGATTTTGCAAGTTCAGAAGAGAGAAACTCGTTGAACGCAGAAGAGCGAAAAGGGCTGGAAGATATACTTATACGTAGTGGAATCTGGGGCACAAAATCTCCGTTTCTGAAAAATGCGACTCAAGATTCGACATCTTCAAACATTCCAGAGAATCAAACCACGGCAGTCGAAGATGGGGTCCCGCAACTATTGCCATCCGATGCAGATCAGAATCAGACCACGGACACCGAAGATGGTGTCCAGCATCCATTGCTATCCGATGCAGATCAGAGTCAGACTACGGCAGTCGAAGACAGGCTCCTCCAGCATCCATTGCCATCCGATGCAGATCAACGTTTCGAACATGCGGCATCTTGTGAAAAAGGCTCCTCTGCATCTGTGAAAATGCCGCTCTTATCATCGGGAAGGGACGATCCGGAGAGTGGTCAGAAAGTAGATATCCTCCCGCAGGCGGCGATTCAGGTATGGCAATATTGGAGCTTCTCCGGCCTATATTAAGTCCTAAAGAGGAGACTGCTGCAGAAGCACTCACGATAGGTTTAATAATGTGCTATTCACATACGTGTCAGTACTTACAGCTACTCCCCGAGGCAGTAAAAAGACAGTGTTGTGCTATTTAAAGAAAACCTAATCGTTATCGTATTTCGAAACTATTTTAAACAACCAGGAAGCCGGTGGCGAACAGAACGAGGTCCAATGTTCCATGATGACGCCCATCGGAGGTGACGCTACTGATGAGAATCCAGGGCATTTGGTTTTGGCATGCAGCCACGCGGCCGCAGGAAGGGAGACCCTGGTAAAGGAAAGGCCCCACAGGCAGGCAGACGCGCCTGAACGCCTGCATGCCCGCAGAATGGAACACAGCCTGGCC
>JACKZZ010011756.1_pt1 | contig 11314 bp, 3 predicted proteins | sample 8027871 | NCBI WGS metagenome assembly JACKZZ01 (sample SAMN15724774, study PRJNA655200) | protist metagenome | isolation source: fluorescence activated cell sorting (FACS) single amplified genomes of... | place: USA: West Boothbay Harbor, Gulf of Maine | collected 2000-07-19
CGGCAATGTCAAGCGGGAAGCAATGGACGTGACGATCGAGATGCACGCACCGGCGTGCGCTGTGCTACGCGCTGCGAGCGCGAACTCGTGCGCCATTTGCCCGCCGTATGATCCATCCGATGACGAGGGCATTGCCGCCATTTGCGTGGTTCTGCATGCTAAGTTGGGATAGACACCACAAATACTGACCGCGTTATTACCCTCTCTCTCTCTTCTCCCTCTCTCCTCTCTCTTCATCAATACATCATCGTCTTTCCCGTTTCCCTCCGCAATGGGTACATCTCCACACATATATACAAGCTGCGCCTCTCTTCATACCCAGCGGCCGGTCTGAGGCCGCTTGTTCGATGAAATGACTGGGTACGGTGAGACGCGGAACTTTGGCGCGGCAGCTACAGCGGCTGCGGGCGTGCGAGGCGTCGGCGCGCCACCGCCCGATGTCACCGGCACCGCTGCTGCTGACAGCTGCAGCGGCGACATCGGCAGTGCTCCGGTCGTATCAACACGCAGCGTTGGCACGTCGTTGTCGACGCTGCCGCGCGCAGCGCCGTGCACGCCGGGCAGCGGCGTCGACCACGATGTCAATGCCCTGCGGGCACCCTTCGCTGTCTGTGGTACCGCATCTGGCGCCGCTACACCAAGGAAGGGCGGCGAAGCCATTTGCGACGCGTCGGAACCAGGTGATAGGGTCTGATCAAAGTGCAACTGGAACGACGCAAGGCGCTCCTGCACCGACTTGAGCTGCGCCACCAGCGCCGACGCCGCGCGGCGCGGAGGTGCTCGGGTTGGCTTGCTGCTGCGCCGGTGAGCACTGTTCGAGTGGCTCTTCACGCTCGATCCGGCGGCCGAAGGCGTGTCGGGGGGTGCGCCGGAGGCACTGCGCCCGCCGCTTTGCCGCGCGTGCCTGTTGGACATTTGGCTTTGCGGCGTCTTCTGGACTGGTGGGCTGACGCCGCCATGGCTCTTGCTCGCAGTCGACGACTGGGACCCGGGAAAGGTAGACGGGCGGCGTCCAGAAGACGAAGATGCAGCTGTACGCGACAGGCCGTTGACGGCGCGCACAGCGGGCGTGTGCGGCTCGGAGCTGCCGCTGCTGTCACCGGCCGCTCCATTGACTAGCCCACTTGCACTCGGTGAAGTGTCTGCACTGCCGTCGGCTGACATTGTCGTGTAGCCTCCACGCGCGGCCATGCCCGCCGGCCGCGCCAAGCGAGATTGGAACGGCGAGCAGGCGCGGAACGGTGATGTCATTTTGCGTAGCGGGGACGCTGCGCGACGCAACGGGGACGCGCGGCCATGAGTACTGCTACCGCCACCGCCAGTGACGCTGCCGGTGTCAGCGGCGTCGCTGCAGCGCTGCTGCAGTCGCTTTGACAACGGCGTGCGCCGGTGCAGTGACGACGCGGCCGCCGGCGTGCGACGAGACGGAGTCATGGGGCTGCTGCAGCTGGAAACCTGCTCCTCATTAGCCGCTCCAATTGTAATGTTGATGACATTGCAGTCGTTTTCCTCGTCGAAGCCGTCCTTGGAAGCCGCAGAAGACACTGAGCACACCGAAGTGTCGCCCGCCGGTGCAGCACGCTTGGCGGAGCTCAGGCGGCGGCGGCGGCGAGCGGTAACGACGGCGATCAGAGCCAGCACTGCTGCGCCGCCCAATCCGGCGCCGCCGTATACCACAAGCTTGCTCTGTAGAAACGACGGTGACGCCGATGGGGACGAATCGCGCGACGCGTGCATGCCGACGCCAGTGGCGCGCTGTTGCTGCTGCTGAGTCGCTGGCTCGACTACGGCTGCGTCTGCCATGGTGACGGCGTCGGCGTCCGCAGCGGTAACAAAGGCAGAGTCGTCGACCACGACAATGTCTCCGCTTGGCTCTCCGGTTTCGCTCTTGACAGCCACGCTTCCGTCGGGCGCTGCAAGCTGCTCGATAGCATCTTTCCCGCCGCTATCGCTATTGCCGTCGCCGCCGCCGGCGCTGTCGCTGTCGCCTTCGCCGGGACAAGCGACACCGCATGGCGACGTGCGCGTTGCCCCTTCGCGAAACGAACAATCGTAGCCACCCCGCGCTGCCGGTACGCGCACGTGGAACTCAAACGTTTCCAGGCCCGAGCCACACGCAGCACCTGCCTCGTGATACACGCACCCGGCGACAGACTCAAAGTCGCCTGCGCAGTCTTGCGCGTCGCTCTGGCACTCTGGCTGTTCATCGCAGGGGGCAGAGGCCACATCGCCGTCGCTGTGGGTGCACTCCTGGCCGCCGGCCTTGGCAGCTGCCACTACGGTGTAGCGATCGACGCGCGAGCCACCTCCGCCGCAGCTGACGCTGCAGTGGCCAGGCTCCCACCGACCAACGCAGTCGATTGCAGGGTGCGTCGCCGAGTGGGAGCTTCCCGAGGAGTCGGTCGCCTTAGTGCCGGGATTTGCTTCTACGCCCAGCTTGGCGCCGTCAGCGGGCGTACTGGCAGCCGCCACCTCCAGATGGTCCAGGCCTGGCGCCTGCGCGCCGGTCGCTCTCTGCTCCTGCTCCTGCTCCTGCTCCTGCTCCTGCTCCTGCTCCTGCTCCGGCTCCTGCGCCGGGAGGAAGCTCTGGTAGTTCGTCAGACGCTGGATCGTGGAGAAATACGGACATCCGTCCTCGCGATCGCAGCCCACCGATCGTGTGCAGCGAAGGAATCCCATCTCGTCGTCCGCGCCCGCAGTTGCTCCCCCGTCGACGGCACCAGCGTTGGACGCGATTTCCACGCCGTCGGCGGTCCAGTCTCCGGCGGCGAACCCCGCGGCCTGTGCCGCCGCGCGCGTCACCGCATAGCGGTCGACAGTGTGGAACCCGTGTTCAACGGCCATTAGAAGTCCCACTAGCTCCCGCGTGTCGGCGCGCAGCACCATGCTGCCGCTGTTTCCCGCGAAGGCATCGACACTGGCCTGGAACGAGACCTTGGTCATACCCACGTCTGTAACGGCGCCGGCTGCATCTAGTTTCATCGGCAAGCCAGACGGATGGCCCAGGATCAGCAAGGGCGTGCCCGGTGGAGGTGCTTCCAGCGTGTATCGCGGCGGCGACCGCCACGCGGCAACGGGGCGGTCGAGACGCAAGACGGCGAAGTCTTGCCCGGTGGGAGACAGACGGTGTTCCACCACGCTGCCACAGTGATACACAGAGTCGCGTGAAATGCCCGTCGTCGGCGCGCGGCCGTCCGGGCCAGGGCCGCGCTGCATGTAGTCAAAGATGAAAGCAATGTTCGGACACGTCCCCATGAAGCCGACGCAGTGGCCGGCAGTCACGAGCGTATCGCGCGACACCAGATGCGCCGAACAGTAGCCCGCCGACGCCTGCCCACGGAACGGCTCGTCGGGGCAGAAGGGCACACCGGCGTCGCCGCCAGTCTTGGGAAATGGAGGGCGGTCGTAGATGACTGTGTTGCGGTTGGAATATGTCTGACTGGCAGCGTCAAAGACGATGTCTTTCTTGAACGCCACCAGTGCCACGGACGAAGCCAGGGCCGCCCACTCGGGCTTGTCAATCTGCGGGCGGGACGAACGTACAGAGCGACGGCGTTAGGCTGGCGATTAGAGACACACGCTGCGTAGTACCACTGCATCTGTGGTGGGCGAGAATTGGACCGCGACACGACTCCACTCCAGGCTGCAAAGGACGCAAAGAGAAGTGCGCAGCCGCGGCAGGTAGGCGGGCCCGGCCGCAAACGTGCGCGCAGGTGCCGCCTGCGCCGCAGCCGCAGCCGCAGCCGCAGCCGCAGCCGCCCTAGGGATTGGAACTTACCTGATAAAAGTCTCGTCGATTGTCCTCTCCAAAGTATGTTGCGTTCACCGCTGGTACCGAAAAGACAGCGCACCACACCGCGAGGAAGGCCAAGAGAGCGCGCATGGCCAGCGCGTGCGCTCACCGGAATCCGTCAGCACCCGCAGGCCGCGACGCAGAATTGGCGCTGATAGAGCGCCTTCTCGTCCAGTTTGCCTGTTCTCTAGGTGTCAATTTTTTATATATCTTCCTCCCGTCTGGGAAATGATGTCTGAAAAGCTCTGTAAATCGCGCTTTTTCACCGCGAACGGTCGCGTCTTCCAGAAAAGGCCGTTGCCGCAGGAGCGTTGGCCGTGGGTCAAAAAACCCAAGAAAAAACGAGACAGATTGTCATTAGAACATGCGCCCGCTACGCCGCCGCGCCACTTCGTGGTGGGGTCGGCCGTTCGACCCTATGACAGAGCAGGAAGAAGAAGGGTTGGAGGGATCTGGCGCGGAAGGATCGACCACAGAAAGGACTCAAAACGCCATGGGTCTCTTTGTGGCTGGTGCCGGCGCCGGTATGATCGGTGGCTCGGTGTGCCATCCGATCGACGTCGTGAAAGTCCGAATGCAGCTCCACGGCTGCAAGGACGGGTTCGGCTATGGCAGCTCGCATGTTGCGGTGCCGATTCCGTTCCGCCGCCCGAACGCATTTCAGACGGCCTCCACGATAGTGCGAACGGAAGGTGCGCGCGCGCTGCTGTCCGGCCTGTCCGCGTCGCTGCTGCGCCAGGCTGCGTTCGTCGGCACGAAGTTCGGCGCGTACGACGCGCTTAAAGTGGCCGCGCGGCCACACTTCGCCGCACCGGTTGGTGGTTCCTGTGGCACTGGCGCCGCCGGCGATGGCGCCGAGCCAATCCCAGGCGCACCCGCAGGTGCGCCTGTGCAGCTGCCTTTCGCGGTGTCTGCGGCGCTGGGTATGGTTGCCGGAGGCGCGGGTGCCGTGGTGGGTGCGCCCGCAGACCTGGCCATGGTGCGCATGCAGGCAGACGGTCGCCTGCCCGTCAATCTCCGGCGCAACTATCGCAACGGTGTCGATGCCATCCTCCGCGTGTGTCGCGAAGAAGGTGTCACCACACTGTGGCGCGGCGCGGGCCCGACCATCGGCCGCTCTGTCGTCATCACCGCCTCGCAGCTCGCCGTCTACGAACGCGCCAAGGCCGCGCTGCGGCACCGCGGTGTCGGTGGCGCGGATGGCGAGGGCCTAACTCTGCCTGTGCTTGCCTCTGTCGCGGCGACAGTGGCGGCGACGCTGACCAGCGCGCCGCTGGACGTGGCCAAGTCGCGCCTGCAGCAGCAGACGGTGCGCGCCAAGGACGGCCGCCTACCCTATGTCGGTACGCTGGACTGCCTGTACAAGACGATGCGCGCCGAAGGCACTGCGGCGTTGTACAAAGGCGTGACGCCCACCGCATCGCGGCAGCTGCTGCTCAACGCCGTGCGCTTTGTCAGTTACGAGGCGTTCAAGCGCCAGCTCTTCGGAGACTGAAGTGGGCCTGCCCGGCTCAAGAAATATTTAGCTCAAATGAAGTCGGCCTCTACGTGCGCTCGCTTGCGGTGTATCATGCCGAGCAGCCTACTACTTAAACAAACGGATCAATGCGGACTTTGGTTTCGCTGTCTTTAAACGCCGTGCGCACGCCGGAGTCGCCGAGCTCCTACGCCTTGCTTGCGTTTCTGGTCATGTACCACAGGGGCGCGGCGGCGTCGCGCGACGAGTTCGACAAACACCAGGCCGGCGGGGCGCCAGGTGCCGGGTCGGGTCGCCAAAGAATGCCGGCGCGGCGGGAGCCAACATGCGCGCGTCGAAGCCGATGCCGGCATGGACTTTCCCGCCCGCCGAGTTGCCATGGACGTGGTGAAGCTGTCGCTGTCGCAGAAAACGCAGCCACGACCCATCAAGTTTGATAAACGACAAATTTAACTAACACTTGTGCCGGCCAGTCGCGTCGTTGGCACCCCAATCGCAGTTGCAGCGGCGGTATTCTGGCAGAGGCACTAGCAGAGCTGCACCCATCACAGCGCAAATGCGGGGGGCGGCGACGCCGGCGGTACGGTCGTGGCCGCGCTCTGCATTTTTCGCAGCGACGGGTGGTTGCGACTTTTCGCGACACCCTTCGCGTGCACCAGCGGCTGTTGCACTGGTACTTGCAACTGCGACAGCACGGAGCGCGCCGGTGCCGGTGGTGCCGAGGCGGGCACCGGAGCTGCGGTATGCCTGACTGCACCGCGACGCAGTGTGCGCACGGTCGGCGGGCTCATTCGCGCGGCGTGAGCCAGAGCAACTGCGTTGGCCCTGGCGCCCCAGTCTGCCTCGGCTTCGACGTCCGAGTCGTTATCAAACGAGCCGCCGCACTCGGCCACGTCTACTTCGAAGTCAGAAAAGTGCTCGCTTATCAGGTCGTCTTCGTCCACGCCCTCGCTGTACTCGTCCTCGCTGAAGCCGCCGCTCTCTGACTCCGCACCGCGTGCCTCTTCCGCGGACAACGGGTGAGAAGCGTCGGAGTCGCGCACCGCTGCAGCCGCAGCACTGGCTGCTTCAGCAGCAGACGCTCGGAGCCGTTGTGCCGACTGAGAAAGTGTGGACCGCCGCCGACCGCTGCAGTGCATCGATCCTGCTGGCGAGCTCAGCTGCACCTCCGGCGAGTGCAGTGCTCGCTCCCGCGTCGGCGACGCAGCGGGGGGCGCGTGCCTGAGCTGCCCAGCAGAGTTATCGTCTTCGCTGATCTGGCCATCTTCGTCTGCACTGTCTTCGACACCCGAAGCGAGCAGCGTGTCCAGCTCGGGGAAGTCCAGCGGCTCGACACGCGCCGCTCCGCCGCCGACGTCTCCCGCTGCGCCGCAAAGGCCTTCGTCCGCGGCGGGTGACGCGGCCCTGGCGCCGGAATCTGCCATCGACCCGCTCTTCCTCCGCTTCGGCGGGTCAGTTGCCAGGCGAATTGCGTACCCGACGGCCTGGCGCAGCCCGCTCCGCACCTGCTCTGCCCAAACCAGCGCAGCCTCTTCAGCGGCTGTGGCGGCCTCGCTGGCGGCGCGTCGGGCGCGCAGCCGCGCGGCTGCCGCCACGTGGTCGATCACCTGCGCGTAACGACGAAGTAGCGGTGACAAATAGCGACGATACACCCACGCTGCACCGTTGGTGCGGTCGGACTGCAGCCACCAGATGACGGCAATCTTCCACCAGTGATAGCCGGGAAACCAGCCCACCAACGCGTCGCCGAAGTGCTCCAGAGCGCGCCACGCCGCCATCACCGTCCAGTAAACTGCGCTGCGTTCCAGGTCCCACTCTGCACTCGCGTCGCCGTCACTGCTTTGCCTGCCCGCCGCGGGCCCGGAGGGTGCGGGGGAAGCCGCGCTGCCGCGCCGCGACGACGGCGACGAGTGCAGTGCACGCTGCCGCTGCTGCCACTGCCTCTGCAGGTGGTGGTGCGCGTGCACCGCCTTCCACGTCATGTACGCCGGATACAGCACGCCTACTAAGAGGGTCACCGCTTTAGAGCATATGGCGCCCATTTTGAGCCTAAGATAGTAAACGGACGAAAACGCGCCGGAGAGGGGACAGTGGATGCCAAAGGGTCGTTGAGGAGCGGAGCGTGTCGTCAGACCCGATTTCTGCCCGGTACGAAACTAAAAGTCGCCGAATTCAGCAATGTTCACACAGATTTGTATCTTCTTGTGTGAACCTCACTAGAATAAACTTAAAAAACCTTTTCCGGCGACGAAACAATGCGTCAAACGATCCTCTTTCGGTCGACGGTAGGACCCCCAGGGGTCCCGGCGTTTTCCCCAAGGACGGCTGCGGCTGTTTCGGGTAAATTCAAGTGCTTTTTCGCCGTAGCATTGCACGTTGACCAAGGTTTTGATATACGGCCAATGGGTTTAGACCAAGTCAAGCAGGGGTTATCTGATGCCGGGGGATTAAGGAAAGAAAATCGGGCGTCACCGCAACGACAGCCGGCTGCGGGTGCCCCGGGCCACAGCCAACCCGGCGCTGCCACTGGGGCTGGTCTGTACGCCGACTCTCAGCCGGTCTTCGGTGCAGACCCCCGCGCAACGGATAATACTATGTGTGATGAAAGGGATACAATGGTCGGAGATTCTCCATCTATCGAGGAGGAAGGCCGTGGCGCTGCCGCATTGTCTGCTGGCAACGGCAGCGCCGCCGCAGAGGCAGCCCTCGATTCGCTCTGCGTAGACGCCTCCGTTGCAGCCTCCACGGTCGTAGTGGCAGCAACCGCGTCTGCTTCTTCTACTCCTACTTCTACTTCCGCCTCTCCCGCAGTTAATATAGCGCCGGCGTCCTCCGAAGCACCGCATGCGGAGCAGCAGCTGGCGCGGACCCTGCTGCGGCGCGCTGAGGCGGCGCACCCGGAACCCGCGCCGCGCGCGCAGCACGCCAACCCTACGCACCTCCTGCGCCGTCACCGGGCCACTGCGGACGGTAGTGAGCAGGCAGCAGCTGCTGCAGAGCTATATGCTGGCCAGCTGTCTCGCCCCGACGCCTCAGCAGAGGAGGTGGGCGCAGACGCGGCGGCGGCGGCGGCGGCGGCCGCTGCCCGAGAGCTTGGCGAGCACAGCGATCGCTTCTTCCGGACTCACTTCGAGTCTTTGCAGGGGGCTTACTTTGCGCACATGAAAAAGTTGACCAGGCACGCGCGTTTTGCCAAGGAGTACGACGTTGATGTGCCAGAGTGGGCCGACTTCACGTTTCGCTCGTATCACGGCGAGGCCAACTGGGACCGCGACACCGACGACAGCGACGCCGGGCAGTCATCGGGCGGGGAATCAGGCGCCGGCGCCGACGCAGAGACTGCGGAGACCCCGACCAACAAACAAGCGGCTCGCTCGCTGAGCCGTCACCGAATCAAGCGCGAGGGACCGAAGACGGACGGAGGCGATGGCGGCGGCAACGATGAACGGGACACTGATGACCGCAACCACGACCTGCACGAACACTGGCACGGTCTGGCGTCCGAGCTAGCAGCGGCGCTGCCCGCTGGTTGCATGGAACCTGCGGATACAAAAGACAAGCCATACCACCAGCAGGCAGATGAGACGCTGTCCACCCGCAGGGCGCTGGCGGTTCGCATGTCTCTCCGCTTCCACCCGCTAGTGCTGCGCGCGCTGCAGCGCTTTCTGGGCGTGTGTCGCAAGTCGCGGCTGGGCGTGGAGCAAGCCGATTACCTCAAGTTCCACGCGCGCTGCGTCAAGGTCCTGCGACCGGGCTGCTCGCGCGCAGTGTCCACGAGGTTGGCCCAGCGCGACTGGGCTCGAGACGCAGCGCACACGCCCACGCCGGGGTACCTCACTCCCGAGCACTTCTTGGACGCGGTCTTCGAAGTGGCAGACTTGTGGACGCTGACTGCAGCGCCGCCGGAGTACGTGCAGTTCTTGCACCTCTTGTTCGCCCGTATCACGCAGCGGCTTGACACTTTGGCTGACAACACAGTGCGGCAGTCGTCCTATGTCTGGATCCCGCTGAAGAAGCTCAAGCGACATGCCACGCACCGCAAGCGAGTCAGCCGCGCGGGGCCCGTCGAGCCCGTCATTGATTGGTTCAACGACCCCGAACCGCTGCGGTTTGTCAAGACGTCCGCTTGGACGCCGCATGACACGCGTTTGATCAAGAAGCACATCCGCGTCCCCGTCAGCGCGGCCACCAAAGCGGCCCGGGCGGCAGCCAGGGCAGCAGCGGTGGCGGCAACTGCCAGTGTTGCCCCTGCCCCAACGGAAACTCCGTCGGGGCTGTCGCCGGTGCAAAGTGACCGTGCCGCTTCTGGTAGTAACCCTGGTAGCAGTGACAGGTCGCACGGCGCTGCACTTGCCTCCAGCTCTGTGCCTACGCCTGCAGGGACGGAGCTCCCTGCAACTAGCACTGGCGCTGGCGCTGGCGGTCAGCGCGAGTCGATCGGCGACTCCGACGACGACGCGTGGGAGTGGAAGGTGGTCGAAGTGTCTGCCGACCAAATCGAAGTGTCGCCGGCTTTTGACCGCTACTTGTCGTTCCGCCGGTGGTCGATGCGTCGCGCTCGTGACCTGGACCGCGCCGCTTACATGCGGTACCTCTGCAAGCATATGCTCAGCTTGGGCAGCGACGCGGGGCTACTGGGGACCGGGTTTCTCTCATTCCGAGGCAGCTCTCCAGGTGGTCTTGGCCTGAACAACGCCGACACTGACTTTCACGCGCGAGGACTGGCCGGCGAAGACCCGGGTGAAGAGCAGCCGCTGACGCTAGTCGCCGCACCTGGCGACGGCAAAAACAAGCTGATGTACGGAACAACGGCGGAGAAGGTGCGTGTGGACCGCCTGTACGGCATCAAGGCGCGCATGTCTGGGTGGCGAGGCCGGCAGACGCGGATGATCAGTGACGCACTGGGGCTGCCTCATATCATCAACTCCGATGCATCCTACCTCAACACTGCACACATCAAGAGCAAGAAAACAGGTACGCTCCCTGCATCGCCGGCCCCTCAAGACGGGACGGAAAAGAAGCGTACCGTTCAGCAGATGCTAGGCGCGGCCCGCATCGTGAACCGCACAGCTGCGAACTTGTTGCGGAAAGGCCAGGCGCCGCAAATCGATACGACGTACGCGCCGCCGCCTGGGCTGGAGCGCCGTCCGACAACTTCAAAGCTCGAGAAACAGGCACTGGCCGCCAAGGCGCGGATGGCTGTGCCCATTGCGCAGCGGCGCTGGCGCTTTCGCATCGGCCAGGTTCGCGGCGACTGGTGGGCCACAGGCATTCATCGTCTGCGCGAGCGTGAGAAACGCCGGCACATTGTGGCGTACCTTTTGGTCGTGGCGCAGCTGTACCACCACCACCAGCACCTGCGCCATCTGGAGCACCGGGCGGAGCGACAGGCAGCAGCCGACGCAAAACGGGCGGCGCGCCAGCGAGAGCGCGCTGAGCGCGAAGCAGCAGCTGCCGAAGCCGCGGCCGGGCGGAACGATGAGTTGTCGGTGCGATTGCGGCGCCTAGCCCGATATTCGCGTGACGCTGACGCCTTCGCGCCGGACGACGACGCGAGCGCCCCGGCACAAGCCGTTTCGTTCGACGCCGATGGCCGCGCAATCCGCACACCCGCGCTGTCGCGTCGGCACGCGCAGCAGACCTACCAGGAAAACCTGCAAAAGTACTTCCCGCAGCGCGCAGTCGAGGAAGCCGAGTTGGAAGAGCGACGCCGTGCACGTTTGCACGATCGCGCATGGGCGCGCTACCGAGCGCTGCAGCCTGAAGGAGCAGATAGCGCGGCGGCTACCGGCGATAGCGATGGCGATTCACGCGCGGCTGCCGGCACAGACAGCGGCCGAGCGCGCTCACTGACCCAGGCGCAGCAGCAGATAGAAGATGCGAAGCATGGTTACGGCTATGCCGGCGATGACGGTGATGGCGCTGACGGTGGCGACCACGGCGAGGGAAGCGATGACATGGCGACGGAGGTGGATGTGGCCTGGCTGCTTGCCAACCGACGTGGTCTGCGCGATAAGCGGGACGCGTATGAAAACACGTACAAG
>JACKZZ010015000.1_pt1 | contig 11312 bp, 5 predicted proteins | sample 8027871 | NCBI WGS metagenome assembly JACKZZ01 (sample SAMN15724774, study PRJNA655200) | protist metagenome | isolation source: fluorescence activated cell sorting (FACS) single amplified genomes of... | place: USA: West Boothbay Harbor, Gulf of Maine | collected 2000-07-19
CCCAGGAGTACGACGCATTTTGAATGTTGACACAAAATATTTACGACCTTAATTTCAATAGCCATATAAAAATAGCAATGATGTATTTTAAATAAAATCAAATATGATAATTGACGTTTACAGGAGAAAATCTAAAAATATGTTTTTACATCCTGGATGTACATGATATGATATTAATTTTTTTTCAAATTTGAAACAATTCACTATGATAATTTTCCGGCCGCAAAACCCCTCTATTTTTTAGTGATTTTATTTACATGAATAATTTTTAATGTTACACCAGTTTATTAAAATAAAAATTATATATACGGTGCACATTTAAATACGACAAAGGTGCGTGCGACTTAAAACTTTAGTTTCCACTTGCACTGGGGAGTAATAATTGTCAGATGTACCATGGCCAAGCCTTCCAAACCATCCCCCACCCCAAGTAAAAACTTTTCCAGAAGCAGTAACACATGCGGAATGCTCAAAACCTAAAGATACTTCAATTACTACATTATTAACCAAATTCCCGCGTACCATGCGTGGAAGAAGCTGAGATTGACTCACTCTTCCTTGTCCTAATTTTCCTAAATCGCCAGAACCCCATGTAAACAAAGTTCCATCATCTATTATCGCAGCACTTACTTCCTCGCCACCCGAAACTTTAATTACATTATGACCTTGGAGAGCAGGTACTATCGTTGGTTCAAATATACTCGTAGTTCCCCCAAGTCCAAGTTGCCCATGCTTCCCACAACCCCAAGAAAATAAATCACCTTTGTCAGTAACTGCCAGCGAATGTTTATTTCCAGCAGCAATATGCACAACTGTATAAACTGCAAATGTTTGTGTCAACTGTCTTGGTTTTGCACAAAATGATTTTTTATTATCCTGTAGCATGGCACCAAGTTGTCCTTCACTATTACTACCCCATGTCCATATATGCCCTGAAACTGTTAATGCAATTGAGTGCTGTTCCCCACAGTCGACAATTCGAATGGCTTTTAAACTCAAATTAGCATTAAATTTTTCCCCAGCAATTGATATTCCACCCCCACTATTGTTAATTTTTTTGCCATTACTATTTTGGCTACTACTACCCTTGTTGTCTGCGCCTTCATTTAAATCTATTACCCCAGACACGTCAGACGTTTTTAAAGACGAAATAATTGTTGGCTTCATTTTGTCTTCATGCAATAATATTCTACGGCCAGACGACGATGATCCCATCTTGTCGCTTGAAGAATCATTTGATTTTAAAGTTGGATGGCCAAGTCTCCCTGCACCTCCAAAACCAAAAGTTTTCACTTGTTTTTCTGATGTTACTGCAATAGAATGGAATGTACCACATGTTATCAACGTGTATTTTGTATTTATACTTTCAATAATTTGTGCTGGTTCTAAAAAATTTGGAACAACCCCTTCTGAAATAGCATCATGTCCTAATTGCCCATAACGACCAGAGCCACAGGAATATAAGGATCCCCGTGCTGTTAACATTAATGTATGGAACGCACCACATCCTACCTGTACAATGTTTTCACGCTGTAAAGAGTCCACTTCTTTTGGTGTATACACATCTATCTCTTCTCCGTGCCCTAGACGACCGTATGATCCAGCCCCAAATGTATATAAAATACCATTATTTGATACAATAGCAGTGTGTGCTTCTCCACATGCACCTTGAACACATTTGACACTTCTTTCATCCAAAAACGTATTCGATAATGGTATTAATGAACCACTTCGTTTGCCATTTCCTAAACGACCCCTTTCTCCATGGCCCCATGTAAATAGCTCGCCGTTGTGGGATATTGCGATAGAGTGCTTCGACCCAGCAGCACAGAAAACAATTGCAGACTCTCTCAAAGCTTCAACTAATTTGGGTTTAAATTCTGATTTAGTTGTACCGTGGCCAAGATTTCCATAGTTGCCAAGACCCCAAGTATATAAGCCGCCATTATCATCAATGCACATTGTATGATCTGATCCGCAAGCAACGAATTTAAGGCGCCTATCGTTACTTTTGAAAAATGCAACAGGTTGTGGTGTTAAATATGAAAATATTCTTTCATCACTATTCTCCTCTAATGCTGCCTCAATTTGATCAGCGGTCATTTTATTTTTTAATGGTCCATGTCCCAAACGCCCATCTTTTGAATCACCCCAGGTGAATAATGTACCGCCAGCAGATAATGCTGCACTATGTTTATGCCCAGCTGCCACATGAATAATGACTTCACGAAAACCTTGAATAACAGTTGGAATAGTTTCATCTGATGGAACCAAATTCGTTTCACGAACTTGGTCTTCGGTCGCATTCCCTAGCTGTCCATCACTACCTTTTCCAAAACTATATACATCTCCTGTATCCAAAGCGATCAACGTATGCTCGCCACCACCTGCTGCTTGATAACAGGTAGCCATGAATTTTTTTGCTTTAAGTTCCTTTACCAATAATGCTGGATAGTTTCTAAAATTGGGGACAAATGAATGGATATAGAGGGAGAAAGAGAGGCATGTCGGTCATTTTTCATTCTATGCACATATAATTATTATCATCATGCATGCATCACCGCTCACCGCTTTCTTTCTACAACTACTACTAATAATAATTAATTTATTATAATTAATTATTATCAAATATTATTACTACTAATTATCATTAAATTATTATTATTATTATTGTAGTATAATAATAATGTAGTCGTCTATTAAAATCCATAATTTAAATTACTATTATAATATTCTGATTTAAATTATTGTAATTATACTTAGTAGACTAACCTTTCTACTACCAGCTAATTATAATAATACATTATTAACAACAATAATATTATGTTATATTTACAGTATTTTGTTGGTTCCTCGTAGTTGTCTCTAGCCAATACAACACTATAACACTATATACTATTATTATTATTACAGTATTATTGTAACATAATAATAATATTGCACTAATATATTGTCATTTTATTATTATTATTAATTATATTATTATTATTATTAATTATATTATTATTATTATTATCCTTATTATTATTATTATCCTTATATTTATTACATGCATTATACAAGCTGCGACGGCCACGAATGCAATAATAAAGGAATTATGGCATTATGACGGCTGAAGAATGGAAAGGGGGAAATGGGCAACAAGAGAAAGAAATGATATTGATGGTAAGGGGCAAAGAGGAAAATTTTAACACAAAGAAGAAGAAAAGAAAAAAGAAGAAAGTGGTTGTATCATTTAATTTGGAGGACGAGGAAGATGATAATCTGGTACACCCCGCAAAAAAAATGAAAATTACGAAATGCAACGATAAAGATTTAAAAACAGATTTTTTGCCCGATGCTGAAAAAGAAAGAAAAGAAGAAGAGAACCGACAAAAGCTGAGACAAGAATGGATTGAAAGGCAGGAAAATATGAAAAATGAAATTTTAGAAATCACATATTCATATTGGGATGGAAGCGGTCATAGGAAAAAACTTCAAATGCAAAAAAAATCAACAATTTTAGAATTTTTAAATGCTGCGTGCAACGAATTAAGAGATAAATACCGAGAGTTAAGATTTTTACAAGGTGCTAACTTGCTCTACATTAAAGAGGATGTTATACTTCCACACGATTTAACTTTTTATGAATTAATAGTAAGAAAAGCAAGAGGGTTAACTGGGCCACTTTTTCATTTTGATGTACACGAAGATATAAGATTAAAAGGAAATGCTAAGATTGACAAGGATGAAAGTCATCCTGGGAAAATTGTTACTCAAAAATGGTATCAACGCAATAAACATATTCACCCCTATTGTAGATGGATATATTATATGCGCCCTACATGAACCTCAGTTTATCTTGGTATTAATATACCTATATGTAAATTAACGACTTTTTATTTCGTCTGCTGTGTGTGTCGGCTATTTTTTTTTGGCTCATCTTTTAATGTGTTTTTAAAAAAGATACCTCAACATTGGTATTTTTTTGTCTTTACGAGCGTACGTAATTAATTCTTACTCATTAACGAGCGTATACATATAAACTTAAATATAATATATATATATACATATATATTTAATTTTGATTTTAAAAGAAAATGATTTAATTTATTTACGCGCTCTCTTATCTCGCACTTTGTGCGGTTCTATTTAATAATCTCGCGTTGCGTTCTTTACTACTTAAATTAGCATTAATTGGTACATATGGATTGCTGCGCATAAAAGTTGGCGCGTCCCTCGAAATTCCGCTATCTTTAGGACCGTTTGCAATCTCTCCTATTCCAGATCGTTTTTGTTTATGAGCTGTCTTGGGCCCACAAGATAACCAGGTTGGTTGACCTTTAGATATAAAGCTGTGATGCTGACCACCACCAATTTCATTTCTTTTTAGTTCTTTTGTAAATGCCATTTGCTGTTGTTTACGCCCACCTGCTAACTCAGAAACATTTACTCCACGCGAGATTACGCGTGATTTTGTTTCCTGTCTTACCATTGGACTTAACTTATTGCTCCCAACCCAATTCCTCATTGGTAGATTATCTAAATCTCGTTTAGCAAAGCTTACACTACCTTTCATTTTTGTCTTTGGTCTAAAACTTTCATTTCTTTTCTTACCAGTATACATTAGAATACCGGGAGGCATTTCCAGGTTGCCCATATCTTTGAGTGTTTTTGATAAGTTTTTAATTCTAGGATCAAAATGTTTTGATTGTCTAATAAATTCCGGATTGCCGTACATAACTGCTGATTGCATTGAAATCGGCAACATATCCGCATCCGCTAATGCATGACTGACACCACCTTTCATACTATCTGGGTTAATATTATTATTATGAATTCTATTTGATAGGCCCAAAGGAAACTTTTTAGGCTTTGATTTCTCAACTGGGATTTCTTTCGGGTTGTTTCTATTAACTTTAGGAACCATGTGCGATGGTTGCTTAAAGACTCTTAGATCACTTTTCAAACCTTTTCCAATTTCACCCCCCATAAAAGTATGTTTTGATTGGCCAAAATCGCTATAATGGTCATTTGCTAGTGGAACGTAAGGATTACTTCTCATCCAATCAGGCGCAGATGTTGATATGGTTGAATCACCGCCAGGATGATGCCCATTCTTAAAATCAACACTTTTCATACCAAGCGTTGCTTTTTTTCTTTCATTGAAAATTTGAATTCCTGGTATATGCATAAATTGGGGAGAATTTTGACTAATTGCTGTATCTGAAAAATCATTTATTTTTAAATTTTTATTTGCATATCCACCAAAAGTGCCTTGGTTTTGATACCCATCATTTATTCCACGTTGATGGTCTAACTTTGTTTTTGGTACACCTTTGATATGAAACCACGATGGTGCCAGTGAAGAAACTGCAGAATCGTCCGGACAAGTTCCACGTGGCATGCCCGCAGCGTTTTCAAAATCTCTATTATCCCCCGTTTTATGCCCTGATTTTCTCACTGGGCCTTTTACTCTAGGAACACCAGGAATGCACATAAAGTCTGGGACATCGTCTGAGATTGCACTATCATCTTTCGATGCACCAAGATATCTTCCGGCAGCAGTTTTCGTATTATCTTTTGAAAAATCTGTTTTATGGCCTTTTGGAACTTTCACAACACGACTTTTTGGAACACCTTGTATATGGAAAAAATCAGGTGCATCCCCACTTACTGCTGAATCATCTAGTACTGCATTAGTTGGTTTACCAAAACGATCGCCTTTCGCAAATTCTAATGAAAAATCGCGCCCGGCTACAGCTTTTCGTGGATCTTTGCTTCTTTCAACACCAGGTATCATGCGCATCCATCGTGGTGCATCTCCACTTTCAGCAGTATCATCTAAAACAACACCAGTCGATCTGCCAGCTGCACCTTTAAAGTAGTGACCAAACTCTGTCCGGTGTCCCAATGCTTTTTTTGGTGGTGGTGGACGAGGTATACCAGGTAATTGCATCATCCAATCTGGTGCATCAGAAGATTCTGCAGTATCATCAAGGATAGCACCGGATTTCATGCCTGCTGCACCATCAAATTTCGTCATATCCATCCCCGTTTGCATACTCTTACTTTTTTTATTAATATTATTGACTGGTACCATACTATTTGCATGCCACCAAGTAGGACCTTGACTTGACACTGCACTTGTTGTCAAATTGTCATATAAAATTCCAGTTTTTTTTCCTGCGGTACGATTTTTTCTCCATTTTCTTTTTATATTTGGTTTATAAGGGGATTCTTTGGTGTTGTTATGATGTTGTGTAATATTTAAATAATCCCCCGGGTATTGCTTACTTGGAGTACCAAATGATCTAGCCATATTGGAATTGTAGTATTGACTATTTTCACCCCTTGGAGAAAGATTCATATAATTTATGGTGTTGTGATTTTGTTGTTTCCATCCACCGCCACTTGAACTTGGAGGTGGTCTATATGTTAATTGTTGATAATACTGTGACGGCTGTTGCCCAAATCTATTGTGTATAGGAGATGGTACTGGTGTATTAAAATCGCTGTATGCAGCTATGCGGCGTTGTCTATTCGGAGATTCTATATTATTATTGTAGTGATTTGACTGTTGTTGTTTCGTTTCATAATAATTATCTGCAGGTGTATATTTAGCATTACTATTATAGTTTTGTCTGGGCAGTGATGCAGATGGTGGAGGTGGTAGTCCAGGAGGTGGCCTCGGTCGTTGTGTTCGATTTACACCATATGCTCCTGGACTAAGGCTTGCATTCATTAATTGCTGATTTTGTTGATGTACGCTATTAAAATAATTGGATGTTTTTGTATTACTCATATATTTTCCATTTCCATTCTTATCATGCCGATAAAATGTAGCAAAATTATCGGTTCGTACCATATTCTTCGTTGACTTAAATGCTTATGATATTATGTCAATATTGTGAAATGTATCGGAGGTAAAAAGGAATGCTTTCGCCGCTAGCAATCGTCATGATGTATGTGTGTCTGTGGTAATGTGTGCTCGTTATTATGCGTGAATTGATAATATATTATTATTATGGCCCCATCAGTACCAGGTATAATAATATAATAATATGGTGAATAATCGTACTTGTATACTATACATATAATTTCAAATGATTTATTTGCTTACCCGTCGTGTAGTTGTTAGTATACTGTCGCTATGGTGCAATACCACCAATGTTCAATAATCTTCATTTGTAACATTTATCTAAATAATTGTTCATAGTATTACGTACTAAAGTGCTACGTAATTGCGATAAATTTGACGTTGGAGCGTGAAAGCATGAAACGTCGATACTTTGGATAAGGGGTACAATTTGTACTTAATCTTAATTAAACCTAAACTGGCAAAAGGGAAAAACACAAATTAAAATACAAGAAGGAAAAAAAAAAAGGAAAAATTAAATTCGGAGCATAAGGTCTTGTACCTTTTTTACCTTATACCTGGTTCCTGGCTTTTGCGAAAAAACTAATAATAATAATAATAATAATAATAATATAATAATACAAATAATAATATAATGTGATGATGGCAATAATAAAATTACTATAGACTATAATAATAAAATAAAAAAAAATAACTTTAATATATTATTATAGAGCTCTCCAGCTATAATAATAATAAATAATAAAATAAAAAAATAATACGTAATATTATTAATAATAATAATAATATAATAATAATAATAATAAATAGTTAGAGTAGTAGTAATATTTTCTTTACACTTATGTTATTCATATAATCTTTCGCATATAAACAAAACATCAAGTGCGTATGTGTGTATGTAGAATCAAAATGAATTTTAATAGTCATCCGCATATTCGTTATCTTTCGGTACAAATTTTGGATATCCTAATGTACATGAAAAATAGCTAAATGCAGGAGGTTCTTTTACATCTAATTTTTCCATTAATAACTCGCGTTCTCGTTCACGAACCATAATTGCTTCCTCACGTTTTTTTGCACGTAAATATTCAGCTTGAACTTGCTTTCGTTGTCTTTCTGCTCGTTGGGCAGCCATTAAATCTGCCTTTCTATGTCCACTTGCTTTTTCTAATTGTAACAATGCCTTCAAACGTTTTTCTTCGATGGCTATTAATCTTTTCTCCTGTCTTAAACCATCTAAATCACTTGCTTCTGCTAACGCTTTTAAAATGATTTCATTTTTTATTTTTGCTTTACGTGTTTTTAACATTTGTTCTCTTGCTGCTTCCTCAGCTAATCTAACCCTATTTTCCTCATCAATTCGTTCATTTTCCGCAACTTGATCAACTAAAAATGGAGATCGTTCCATTTTTCTTCTCCATGCTTCTTCCTTTTTACGTTTCGCGGCAAGGTTCTTTCTGTAACGCCTTTCGCGTTGTATTAACATTTGTTGTTTCACTTCATGTCGTTGCATAAAACGGTTTGACATAATACGAGCTGATTCCATGCGCACAGCCATACGTGGATCTGGGATACGATCTTCAGGGTTCATTTCAAAATCATCTACATAATTTTGGTCATCATAATCCCGCGGCAAAGATTTTTTCTTCTTCTTCTTCTTAATTTTCTTACCCTTTTTTTTACCTTTTTTTTTACCTTTTTTCTTCTTTTTACTACCAGTAGTAGATGTTGATACTTGACTAGATGTTACACTATAATTATCGTCATCATATTCATTGTAGTTTTCTTCTTCATCATCCTTGTTACTTATAAAGTCATTATCATCATAGTTGTCTTCATCACTCATACCTCTATTGCTATCATAGTTTTTATTATCTTCATCATCATCACCATCATCAAAGTTTTCATCTTCGTAGTTTTCTTCTTCATCACTTTCTTCTCCTCGTTCTTTTATTTCATCCGTAATTTCTTCCCCCATAATTTCTTCATCCATTACATCCTCTTCCCCATCACTCATAATTATTTTTCGTACTGTGTGTTATTAAAATGTAACGTATCGTTCCTTGCTTTTTTAACCAGTTATTCTATCATCAATGTTGAATTAGATAGGTAACACGAACACACATATCCTCCGTGCCCGCGCTTCTCCTAACGTGTAGTTGCGGATAATAATAATAATAATAATAAATAATAATAATTATTATTATTATTAGCAGTAGTAGTATTGTATTATTTCCACTGTATTATGACAATAGTAATACTCTATTTCTAGCGCAAAAATAATAATAAAATAATAATAATGTAATTATGGTAGTAGTAGTGTCTGGTATTATTATTAAATTGTATTAGATACTAATACTGCATAATAATAATGGCCACAGTGTAGATGCAACGGTTATCTGACGCATTATTAGGAGCTGATAGGAGACTGTGTATACACTCGTTTTATACTCTGTTCCGCAGCAAGCACACACAAAATTAATAATAAAAATGGAGAAAAACCTTTTCTTTCATTTTTTTCTATTTACTTAGCTGTTTAGCTCCAACTCTGCTGCGCATGTGTTTCACCGCCGCGCCGATGAACCATCAAGGAGCATTTGCATTGTGTACCAATAGTACTTCCCAGAAGTAACATACGACAATGTATTAGTATTACGTACTTACTGTATATACGTACATTACTATTAATACCATATAGCCCCATGCCAACAACATATAACATAGAACATATTACATTAATAGAGTGATAGTACACCACACTAGAAACTAGTACAGTAACTAGTACTCTCAGGCTAGGGCAGGCGGCTTCTGCGTTTTATTTTATGATCCAGCCGCCACGAAGCATGTCTTTAGTCTAAAAGTATGAAGTGTCAATACACCCTATATGAATCACCGAGAACCGAGAAATACGATGAATTTTTTATATTTTTTTGTATTATAATATTTTATATTTTTTGCCTTCAAATCATTTACTATAGTAATAGCAGGTAAAATCAATCACAACCATTCATGACATTTCGATTTTTTCTATACTAATACGGCTAGTTGTATATCCATTGGCTTTTTGCATAGTACACAGTAATAATATAATTATAAATAATTATAACTAAAAAAACATGTATTATTGTTCACACACATTATTAGTATTGTAATCATTTATTTGTTTTTTTATTTAGTTTTATTGTTTGTAGTGTTGTAGTAGTATATTATTAATCATTATTATAAATATTTGTGATATTTAAATACTTCCCTTACACGCGTACACGAACTGCAACGCATAGTGGCATCAGCGTCGTGGGTCACAAAATAAATACATAACTACGACAACAATCAATTAATCATGCAAATTTTCGTAAAAACTTTAACTGGTAAAACCATCACTCTTGATGTAGAACCATCTGATACCATTGAGAACGTTAAACAAAAGATCCAAGACAAAGAAGGTATTCCTCCAGATCAACAGCGTCTTATCTTCGCAGGTAAACAATTGGAAGATGGACGTACCCTTTCCGATTATAACATCCAAAAAGAAGCAACTTTACATTTAGTACTTCGCTTACGTGGGGGTGGTAAAGTGCATGGTTCCTTGGCTCGTGCGGGTAAAGTTAAAGGTCAAACACCAAAAGTAGCAGCACAAGACAAAAAGAAACGTCTGACTGGACGTGCAAAAAAAAGAGAACAATACAATCGTCGTTTTGTAAATGTTGGTAGTGGTATGGGAAAAAAAGTAGGCCCAAATAATAACCAGGCACGTATTGCACGTGAAGAAGAAGCTGCAAAAGCAAACGAAGGTAAATAAGTGTGTCGAATGTTTGTGAATTATATTGTTGCAGGATGAAAGTATCTAAGATACATGCGTGTGTATATCATATTAATGTGAATGTTTCAACATTATTTTATTATGTCTTGTTGGACTTTTTCATGGATACGCATCTGATATTTTTAAGTATATTTGTTGTACTTATCATAGTGTGGTATCAACGTGGTTATTTATGTATGGACCTTGCTTATGTGGGTAAGAGAAGGTATCTTCACAACAAAATAGTACTCTACGAATAATTAGACATATATTATTTTTTAATCTTTTTACATAAATACTTTCGTGTGTATGTACTAATTTGATATTTTAGTGCATGTCCCGATGTCCCGATCTTCTTTTTAGCTCTATGTAATCTCTGACACTACTAATAATAAGAAGACTGTTTTTTTTATTATATAGGAGGGACTACTTTTTTCCTTACATGTTGTGCTGTTATATCTATTCGATTGATCCGTACATTACTTGTCTCTAGGCTTTAGGCAAGTACTGAAAATATATATACTTATTAGTCTACCTCATTATATTTGGGACTATATGATACTATGATTAAGTATTAATCGTTGATTTAGATCACATGTTATATCGTACAATTAAATTCTATTTTATTATATTTTAAGTAATAGTATAGTACGT
>JACKZZ010003175.1_pt1 | contig 11304 bp, 3 predicted proteins | sample 8027871 | NCBI WGS metagenome assembly JACKZZ01 (sample SAMN15724774, study PRJNA655200) | protist metagenome | isolation source: fluorescence activated cell sorting (FACS) single amplified genomes of... | place: USA: West Boothbay Harbor, Gulf of Maine | collected 2000-07-19
ACCTCTCTTCGTTTATCTCTTCGTTCTTTTCTGCGTTCATGTTCAAATCACTCTCTGTCAATCAATCCAAGCCGAAATAACTTCACCCCACATTCCCACTGCATTCGAAGGGCCAATTCACTCGTCTGAATGCAGATTTTCTCACAATAACCTCTGTAAGTGTTGTTTACCTGCATAATTAAATCATCTGTCACTATTTCTAATTAGTGAAGATGCACCACACCCCATACTCATCAAGTCTATTGATGTTGATGTGTTGTCTTTTTCTTCATTGTATTGTTATAACAAGTGCACAGGCTGTGACACCTAAAGCTGAGATGGATGCATTAAAGGTATTTTATGATGGTGCAACTGTAGGAGGGGAAAATTGGAGTTATAATGTAATGAAAACTATACCAGGTCAAAGTGGTGCAGATTGGTCATTTACTACAACATCTCCGTTATCAAATGGTTATGATAAAGATGCATGTAATCCTGCAACACGTTTCATGGGTATAACATGTGATTGTGATACAAATACAAATATATGTACTATAACATCAATATCATTAAGTCAAGGTAATTTAAAAGGTACAATAATAAACAATGGTGGTATAACATCTTTAAATAATTTAATAAAAATAGATTTAAGTTATAATCCATTCCTTGGTGGTGTATTACCTGATTTTAGTATTACAACATGTCAAAAATTGCAATCAATAAATTTAAGTCATAATGGTTTCACTGGTGATTTACCTAAAGTAATACCATCAAAATTAATATCATTCAATTTAGGTTCCAATGAATTATCTGGTCAAATACCTGTTGAATTAAGTAGTTATCAAGAATTACAATACTTTTATATTAATCAAAATAGATTTACTGGTTATGTACCAGGACCATTATTATCAAATTGTATATGTGTGTGGAAACATTTTGAATATAAAAACAATAATCAATTAAAATGTCCATTGGGATATGGTGGTAATGCTGTTGATGGTACATGTATTATATGTGCACCTGGTAGTTATAAATCTGTAACAAATAATGAAGATTGTACAAAATGTCCTATTAATTCTAAATCAAAATCGCCATATCCTGGTGTAGTAACAGACAGTGATTGTATACCATGTCCTGATAATATTACTAATGTACCTGAAGGTTCAGCAACATGTACTATATCAATAGATTTACCAACACCATTAAAACAAATTGAATCATTAAATGAAATGTGGATAGGTGGACAAGCATCTGATTCATGTCCATCTGGTTTAACATGGAATTATGCTGGTATAACTGATCGTAATTCACCTGCCAATAAAGGTACATCACCATCTTCATGGAGATATACTGGAATACAATGGATATTTGATAAAAGTGCTTCAGGGCAATATATATTTGATCCGTGTCATAATGGTGGTTTTGTTGGAATTGATTGTGAATGTACTTATAATACGAACGCAAATACGGATAGTAATAGTAATAGTAACTCAATATGTACCATTACAAAAATTTCAATTACATCTGGTAATGTTGGTTACTATTTTCCAGTATCATTACCATTATTAAAAGATTTACCAGATTTAACATATATTGATTTGAGTAATAATTATATTATAAATACAATCCCTATATTATCTTGGAATTCATTAAGTAAATTAAATACAATAATATTAAATAATAATAAATTAACTGGGTTAGTTCCAAAAGAAATCTCAAATAATATAAAATTAGAAATATTAAGTTTAAGTTATAATCAATTTGATTTACAAATAATACCAAATACATTAAATCAGTTAACAAATTTAAAAGTTTTAGCATTAGATCACAACCAATTTACATCGGGACCAAGTACTGGTAATAGTATGGATTTCTCAACAATGTTAAAATTAGAACAATTATATTTAAATAATAATAAATTTAATTGTGATATTTTACAATTGAAATTACCAATAGACTCATCACCATCACCATCACGACCAGCATTACAATTTGTTACACTTAAAAAAAATACATTTCATGGTTCATTAAATGTTGAAGGTCAACCATTTGTAAGTATTCCTAATTTATGGCAACTTGACATATCATTCAATAACATTAGCGGTATTATTCCAAATCCATTGCTAGTGTATAGTTTAAATACAATGAAAAGTAATCTAAAGCCAATATTATTTGCATATGAAAATATATTTTCTAATCAAGGTGGTGTAATTTATGGTGGCCAACATTCTACGAGTGGTCCTTTACCATTACAATGTCCATTAGGTTTTAATATATCACAACCAAACTCTAATCCTAATTTGAAATATTCTGATTTATGTTCATTATGCAATGGAAATAAATACAATTCAAAACAAATTAATTCATTAAAATGCATTGAAACTTGTAATACCATAGAAAAACCTTTTACTAGTTATAATGGAACATATTGTACAAAACCAACACCAACATCATCACCAACTTATTCAGATGATTATATTTTAAACAAATTACGCGAAGGAAGTGAACCAACAACATGGGAAAAGATACAACAATATATTGTGTATATTGCTATTAGTATAGTAATTAGCAGTATATATAAAATTTATGATATGTGGAAAAAAGGTTATAATTTTAAAACATGCCCACCAACACCACCAGAAGATGATATTGAAACGAAACCATTAACACAGGATTGGTCCATTGTTAATCCACCACTACAAAAATGTAGAACTTGTAATCAAAGTCCTCCTTGTCATCATATAAGTGTTGATGAACTAATTAGAGATGGTAAAGTTACCCGTAATAGATTAAGCGAAGGCGATGTTGATTTACAAATGAATATCATGAATCCTGTCAACCAACACGTATAGTGATGCAGTACAGTGCAATTTCACTGCATTTCATATGTGTGCACTGTTTCGTAAGTAAAAGTAGAAATTAATTATTAATAGTGTTAAGTTAAAAAGGTTACAGTTACATTTACATATACTATGTTGCACGTGTCAGTCTGTTATTGTAGCTAAATTTACATCCTACTTTATCCTTACCTTAAGATACATATTTAACTTACTTCATTACTCTATTTGTAGTGAGGACTAGCGACTTGCAAGTGAATCAGCCCATAAATTTACTTCCTGTGATGTAGGTGATTCAACTTGATTAAATAATAATAGCAATTCTTTTGATTCTTTATTTTCCATGCCCTCATTTACTATATCAATTAATTCTTTTTTACACATTTCTTCAAATGGACTTTTTCTTTGAATAATATTCCAATCTGTATTAAAATTAATAAAATATTTATGTTTTTGATAAGAATCTAATTTAGATAACCTTTTTGTTGTATCACCAACTAACAATTTACTTATCAAATCTTTTGCATCGTCATCAACATCATTAGTAGTATATCTAATAGGAACATTACCATTACTATTCGCATATTCAGTTATATTAGCATAAGTAGCAATTTCACTCTTTTCACTAAATGGATAAGTACCAGTTAATAGTTCATACAGCAATATACCTAAACTCCAAAAATCAACAGTTTGGTTATGGCCAGATTGATTCAATTGTTCTGGTGCAATATAATTTGTAGGACCACAGATAGTAAAAGTTTTACAATCATTATTATTATTATTATTATTATTATTATTATTAGTAGTAGTGTTGCCGTTATTACCACCACCAATAACTTTTGACAAAGTAAAATCAGCTAATGCAATACAACCATTAGAATCAAACATTATACCTTCCATATTAATATTACGATAAATGATACCTAAATTATGAATTGAAAATAAACCTTGTACAATAGAACTTATAACATAAGATGAACATTCTTTTATATTATAATTATTAATATTAATATTCTTTTTATTTTTTCCTATAATTTGTAGTAAATCACCTACAATTGTGCGATCATATAATAAATGTAAAGCATTGGTATTTTTATATACAGACATTAATTTAGGAATATATTGTGATGAAACATTATTTAATTCCAAACCTGCAACAATTCTGCTTGCTTCAAGCATTGTTGTTATACTGTCTTTACGTTGCAATGTATTGACTTCAGATAATACAAAACTTCTTACGCTTACATTACTTTTACTATAAATATCATTAGCATTAGCACCATTAACTAAATTACCAAAGGAACCTGTAAGTACCCTTGATATATCATTATGAAATGAATAACCTGTAAATTTAACATTTGAAAATGTTGGTGGTGCTAAGGAACTAGGACGTCTTTGTTTTTCTTTTCTTTTTTGAAAATTTTCTTGTAAAGTTTTCAAATCAAAATCATTAAATAATTTTAAAAATTTGTTTATTGTTATATAATTAATAATAACATCATCCATTGCTTTTAATGAGAATAAACGCTTATTACTATTTATAAATTCTTTATTATATATACCAGTTACACCACAACATGAACCGGGACCAAGAATTTCACCATCATTGTAGGGTAATAATCTGTGACCTTTAACACTACCGCCATTATCGATACCTATCTCTATATGTCCTTTAATTATTATATATAACTTATCATCAACATCATCTTGGGTTGCTATCATATCATTTAACTGATATTTTTCAACATTTTCACTTAATGTTAATGATAACTTTTGTAATTGTGTTAAATCTAAACATCTAAAATGTTGAATTAAACGTAAACATTTTATTAATGATTGTAAATTGTTTGATGTGCCATTTTTTATAATAACCCTTTTAAATATTTTACGATTAAGACAAAATAATTCACTATTGTCTTCTATAGCAACAACACTTGCTGCACGAGGTTTATTATATAATAATGATAACTCCCCAAAACCTGGATGATGATTCTTAGAAGAATCACCGTAATATGTATGAATTACTTTATCATCTTGTCTTACCTCAAATTTACCAGTTTTTACAATATAAAAATGATCACCAGAATTAATATTACCATTACTATTACTGTTATTGTCATCATTTTCAGTTTCCATTTCTCCTTGTGTTATAATATATTGACCCTTTTTAACACGCATTGGTTGCATAACATCAATAACACTTTGTTTTTGGCTTGAATTAATATTTTGAAATAAAAAATGTGCACCAATAGCTGATTCAATAATTTTTATGTCGTCAGGTGTCTTTTTAACTATCATGTCAGTGATATCTACATCTAATGGTGATGTATTTTTTTCAACAATATCACATGATATATTACGTATAATAACACTTCTACGTGGTCTTTTTGATCTACTATTACTATTGTCGTTACCATTATTTGATTCAGATGGTGGTTTTAATGGTGTAGTTGGTTCAGATTCATTACCTGATTTATCTTTCCATATTGCATCAACACCAATATCATTATCATTACCATTTTGACCACTATCACCAATATTAAAATCACCATCAAGTGAATCAATAGAATCTCTATTACAAAACATTGCATCCTCAGCCTCAGCATCAGCATCAGCATCAGCATCACGATTGGGTTTTATAGGTGTGGGCATATTGAATAAATTCATTGTGTTGATACTATTATTGTTATTGATGTTATTTAAAGAATCAGAATCTGTATTACTATTATTATTAATACTACTACTACTACTAATGTTATCTTTAATTTTAACAACAATCGCTGTAATATCGTCTGTTCTTACTTCTTCAGCTAACCATTTTTCATATGAGACTTTTACTAGTTCTTGACAAGATCTATAGGGATTATTTGGAAATTTTTTAACAATATTAGCTACCATAATATTAGTTAAAAATTCAAATACACCATCAGAACATACAACAATATATTCATCATTTGGTGTTAATTCATGAACTAAAATTTCTGGATCAGCATAAACACCTAATGTTTCAGCAAAAAAATCACCTATAGACCGTGTAAACGCTGTACCAGGTACTTTTAACTTTGGATGCCATAATCTAGGTGGATCGCCGCCAAGATCTAAATCTTCACCTAATGTCAATTCATCCCAATCATCATGGATGGGTTCGTAACCATCTAATTGATCCATTGTTAATATTCTGGCGCCACTTTTTCTACATCTTTCTCTCTCATCTTTACGATAAGGTGTTTGATCACGTGACAAAGGACTTACACTACCATCTTTATGAATAATAATAGCTCTACTATCGCCTAAATTACTTACATACACTTTATTATTATTTATTATACAACTTACTGATGTTGTACCTGCTAAATCACTTTGAATATTTGTAAATGAGCGTAGTCTTTCATTGCATTTGATATGAGCTTGACGTAAACTATCTAACATTTCCTCATCAGTTAATGTTGAATATCTATTTAATACTGTTGTTGATATAGGATTTTCTTCTTCATCTGTGACATTGTTTCCTACAGTTGGATGATTATTTGTTGCTGGATATAATTCGAATTTATTTCGATTTTTATCCCCCTTAGAAGATGTAGCTTGAAAATCACTACCATTATTACCACCATCAGATAATGATTGCTTACTGCTATTACGACTTAACCCATCAGATAATGATTGTTTACTACTATTACGCGCTAATCCACTACCATTTGATGATAAACGTTTCGTAACTGCTATAATACCTTCAGACAAACCACGTGCTACTTGTACAACACCTCTTGTTACAGCATTATTACCATCACGTAATAATAATTTATTGTCTAATTCTATTACAATATCTTTTGGTAAATACTTTCTTGTGTATTGCGATACCAAATGTCCATCTTTACCATGACCATCATATACTGCAAAAAATGATGTACCAGTATCTTTACCAAATTTATTATGAAAACTATAAGAATCCTGATTTTCTTTTTCCATATCATCTGGATAATAGCCACGTTGAGTCAAATAAGCACCAAGGAAGGTATGATCTCCAGTACTGAAATCAATATTCTCACGAGATGATTCAATACGACTAAATATCTCTTCCCTAGTTAATGGACCGGCTGAGTATATTAAGTCTGCTTCACGGATAGACTGTGGTGAAGCTAACGAGTAACCACGTCCACGGCTCTCGACAATTTCCACTGAAGTGGATTGGCATGCACCCATGTTACGAAATTATTCACAACAAACGTACAAATGTGGGTATTAAGTAAAAGTGTGTGGGAAGCTATATGTCCCATTGTCCCTTAGGAATTTTCGATTGAATGCAACTATTTCATTAATCAAAACGGGTAGAGTTGCTATTGGTGTATAATGAAAATTTTGAAGAAATAATTTGACTTCTGAGAAAAGAATTTTCCAACAGTATTTCACAAGATATCATGAATAGGGTTCGTGCAGTTTTAAGTGCTCGATTCGTCCCTTCTACAAGTGACGATCGTTCTCAGTTCTTGTGTAGAAATCCAGGACGTGAATGGAAGGATGACGGAGATGTTGTAGAATGCGGTAGATGTCAAGTAGCCTTTAACGTAAGAGTCAGAAAACATCATTGTAGAGGGTGTGGAAAGGTATTTTGTCACGAATGTTCGAATAAACAAATACAAATAGAAAGTATATCCAAGAGATGCTGCTTTGATTGTTATGCAAAAGCTCATCCAGTTACAGTTGTAGCAGAATCAACCCCAAACCAAGATGAAGATGAGGAGAGTCCAAAAAAGGCATCATCGTCTCTTTACCCTATGAGAGGTACAGGAACAAAGAGAATATGGAAATCATTAAAAAAGAAGGCTGTAAAGAATGTAAATTTTAATAGTTTTCTAACTAGTTCACAAGATGTGATTCAAAGTGACCTTGAAAATGATAATAAAGATAATGAAATCAGCAATTGTGTCATTACTAATAATAATGAAATAAGATCTAACAATGAAAATAAAAATAAAAATAAAGATAAAAATAAATTAAATTTATTTAATCTTCCACAAACAATATTAATGAATATATTCGCATTGTACATAGATGCTATATCATTAGTAAAATTAGATACAGCAATATTAAATAAAGGGCTTAATCAACGTAATATACTAGTTAATATATTATATGGTAAGAATGGTGTTGCTGGCATGGCATTTGATTCTTATATATTTCATGGTAAAAATCCAAATAGAGGATTAGAATGGGCAATAAGAAAAGGATTTCAATTTAATATTATGAATGCTAAAATTGCTTTTCCTCATGTTAATGTGGATGTTACTAATGAGAATGAATCGAATGCGAATGGTAATGAGATTGAAATTGAAATTGAGACAGAGAGCGATTCTGAAAAAGATGAAAACGAAGATGATGAAGGTTTTTCTACAACATTGCATTGGGCAGTAAAGAATAATCATTATTGCTTATTGAAGTTGCTATTAAATATAAATTCAACTCTCGCTAGACTAGTACAAAAAGAAAGAAGGGATAAAATGGAATTGGAACAGCTACAATTACAGATAAAAAACAAACATTACAGTGTTGGTGATGGCAACGATGGCGTTGCTAAAAAATGGGATGAGGATGGGGATGGGGATGGTGATGCAGATGTTGATGTTGATGTCATAGTAAATATTGATGTTAATTGTGTTGATTCTGATGGTAAAACAGCACTGTTACTTGCATGTGAATATGGCCATTATAAATGCATAGAAATCTTACTACAAGATGCTAATATTAATGTCAATTGTACCGATGAAGACTTTTATACACCATTATATTATTTGTGTGATGGACAGCATGTTACTGAAAGTTTAAAATCAATATCATTATTATTAAGATCATATCATAAAATAGATATGAATATACAAAATAGTAAAAATGGGTTTACAGCGTTGCATAGAGCATGTGAAAATGGATTAGTAAGTATAGCGCAAATATTAGTTAGAGAAATTGTAAAGAATGAACAAAATCAAAATGACGCTTCATTGATATGTAAATGCAATCCAGATTTACGGTCCTATCTAGGAAACACTGCATTACATCATTCATGTACTAATAGAATACATTCAACAACGCTAACAAGGTTATTGTTATATGAAGCTAAAGCTAGCGTTTTATGTCAAAATGATTTGGGACAAACACCTTTGCATTTAGCGATAATTAATGGCTGCATTGAAATGGCCAAAGTTTTATTATATGAAAGTAAAATTACCAGTAGCAGTAGTGGTAGTGGTAGTAGTGGTAGTAGTAGTGGTAGTTTGATTAATATTTTGGATAAAAGTCATAGAAGTGCATTGCACTACGCTATTGACTCTATAGATATTGATCTTGTCAAACTTCTCATCGAATACGGTACAGGTACAGGTACAGGTACAAGTACTGGTACTGGTACTGGTAGTGATGATGAGACAGTTCGGTGTGACATCAACATTGCGGACAGTGATGGATTAACAGCGCTACACAAGTGTTGTAATTTAGGATCATCATGTTTCGATATCGCTAAATTGTTAATTAGTAATACATACAATCCATGTGATGTAAACATTAAAGGTGGTTATGACCAATCTACCCCATTATATAGATGTGTAGAGTTTGCACAAATAGATAGTATTAAATTTTTATTAAATAATTGTCTTGATAGAATTGATATAAATATATGTAATATTGAAGGAATAAGTCCATTACAGTGTGCAAAAGATAATGAAAATGATGATATTGTTCAATTACTTGAAGAATATATTATTAAACAACAGTTATTACGTGAGAGCACAGCTAAAAGTGATAAAAGTAATGATGATATAGTCCAAGTAGTAGAGGAAGAAACTGAAATCGATGCCAATTTATTGACAAATCTAACATTTGGTTCAGCTGGATGCATACAATATTATATAAATTCAATACAAATGAATATTTCTGTAAATACGCGAAGAAATGTAGCAACTAATACTGACAATATTTCTTTATTTGTGGATAATGTATGGCCTGGTGCGTATGTATTAGCTGATATGATTCAAGAAACAGATGGGAACAAAGACATTGGTAATGATAATGATAATGATAATGATAATGATAACAATAATGGTAGTGGCAATAGTGATAGTGGCAATAGTGATTGTGATAATTTGATAGAAAATCATGTAAAAAACAAAAGGATAGTAGAATTAGGTGCAGGGGCAGCATTGCCAAGCTTAGTAGCTTGTAAAATAAAAAATTGTGCAAAATTTATTTGTATAACAGATTATCCAGCAGTTGGAGTTATAGATAATATTAATAATGTTTTGGAAAATAATGATGTTAGTCAATCAAAAGCAAAAGGTATGGGACATATATGGGGAGAGTCAGTAACTGAATTATTGAAAGCAAATGGAAATCAAGACGGAATGGAAGTTGGAGAAGAAAAATATGATACTGCATTTCTTGCAGAGTGCTTATGGAAAGATACTGTGCATTTACATGAAGATTTGCTCAAGTCTACTCACAATTTATTGAAGCCAGGTGGTGTTGCATTTGTAGTATTTGCTCATCGTCCTACTCCTACTCCTACTTCTGTTTCTGATTCTTATTCAAACTCGAATAACACACATACACATACACATACACATACACATAATCCGCATACACATACACATACACCCGAAAATGATTTGAATTTTTTTACGATTGCAAAACAAATGTTTGGATTTCATGTGTATTGTATGCCTAGTGTTAGTAAATATTCGGATGTACTCGAAAGTGAACCTGTTGAAGTCAATGTATACAAACTTGTTCGTTGAGTATAAATAAGAATACTGTAGTTAGTTAGTTAGTTAGTTAGTTATAGCTCTTAATGTATTTATTGAGTATAATTTTGCAATTATTATTTTTTTTTATTTACATTCCAATACAAAATCTACACTGACAAGACAACATCACATCACATCAACACTTTACTCGCGTCTAGCTCTCTTGGCTTCAACAAGATCACCAATATCAAAAACATCTTCACATTCACGTTCACGAGATATATTTTTTGCTTTTTCAAATTGTACAGGTTCAGATCTTTGTCCAACACTTGTATTAGTTTGTCCACCTTCAGTGCCAGCAAATCCTTTATCAGCACGAAATCTATCAGTATTTTGTAATTTTTCCATTTGGTCATCAGCTGTACCATATACAGATGTTTCTGAATTTTTAGGGCGATATATTGCACTTGATGCAGAAGCACGATCAGCAAACATCGATTTTGTATATGCTTCATAACTGTCATCTGCACTAAATCCACTATCAAGACCTGCACCACCTTGATTAAATAATCTTGTATCGTAACCTGCTTCACTGGTACCACCTCCTCCGCTATGCATACCTAAAGCAATTTTTTCAGAAATATCACGACCAGCATCTCTTTGATCCTTACTTTGTCTTCCTCCACGCATTTCGCGCAATCTCTCTTGTCGTTTCTCTTGTCGTAACTTCTCACGTTGTTTTTTGGCATCCTTATCTT
>JACKZZ010004863.1_pt1 | contig 11302 bp, 6 predicted proteins | sample 8027871 | NCBI WGS metagenome assembly JACKZZ01 (sample SAMN15724774, study PRJNA655200) | protist metagenome | isolation source: fluorescence activated cell sorting (FACS) single amplified genomes of... | place: USA: West Boothbay Harbor, Gulf of Maine | collected 2000-07-19
CAACAAAGTTAAATACCTTAGGTATTTGACCAGGTAATGTTTGAAGCATTCTCTCATGCAATATTAAGACAAACATAGTTGGGGCCTTACGCTCCAACTATGATAATTTGTTTGTAAGAAATATGTTTTTGATTTTGAAAAATGTAATAAAGAGGAAAGATCTTGGGGGAACAAACGCAGCGGTACCGAGGGTTAAAGTGAGAGAGAATAAGATAAGATGGCGGTTGTAGCTCAGTGGTAGAGCGCTACATTGTGATTGTGGATGCCGAGAGTTCGATACTCTCCAATCGCCCCAAAAAAATGTTTTCTAGTTGGGGATATAGCCCCCGACCGAGTGCCTTTGGTACACAGCTAAGGCAGTGAAATCGAAGATTTTACCCAGTCCTCCACAAGGGAGGACCAAGGGAAGAGGCCACGCTTGATTTCTTTTTGTCTTGTTTCGAAGAGGAATCGTCGTGCTTCGTAGGTCACTGGTCTCCACTTGGTCCATCCTACAACCAACCAGAATGCCTAGTATTCCAGTTATCTAAAGACTATAAAATTAATTAATCTACGTGGTGAAATCGGTAAACACGGTTGATTTAAAATCAATTGGCACTGCCTTGTGGGTTCAAGTCCCACCGTAGATATTAATGGCTACCGAAAGACGGGCAGCTAGAAGTCAGTGCCCCATACGTGGCATCCTTCCCTTGGCCCTCCTGTCGCGTTGCGCAAGCGTAACGCTGCCGAGGACCAAGGGAAGGGTGCCACGGCCGTAAATATTTAAGGACGCCGCGTTTAGCTGGGCAATTAAATTGAAGACGGGTGGTAAAATCACCCAAAGGTTTGTTATTAAATTCCCAAAAGCCTTTATGTAAACTTAGTTAGTTTAATTAAAAATTTATTGCTATCTCTTCGAGAGGGACTTGAACCCCCGATCGTAACATTAACAGTGTTCCGCTTTACCAACTAAGCTATCGAAGATGGTTTTAATTTGACGCTACATATTACCCCTGGTATGTAGTTTTAATATTCACTAGTACTGCGCCGCTGCTTAATAGTTAATCAAGCTGTTCTAGAAAATTATATCAGTTACACTTCACTGGGGTAGAAGAGTAACATATAATGCTATCGAAGAAGTCTATATTCAAACCTGCATAGGAATTAATAACTAGGTTTTCTAGGGCTTCGAAACCTCCACACTTTAAGAAGATTCCACATTTTAAGATGAACACCCCGGGTGCCTGTTTAATTGGCACCTAGTTAGTTAGCTGTGCTACCTGACCGGATACCGGAGGTATCCAGTTAGGTAATGAAATTACCCGACCGGTACCGTCCTACGGACGGCCCAGTCAATACCTACGGTATTTAAGGTTCCCGACCGGGTGATAAAACCACCCAGTTAAATAGCTTCGCTACCTGGCCGGATACCGAAGGTATCCAGCTAGTTGAACCACTTCACCACGCAGCGCGACGAAAGGGAAACTAAGCGTGGGTCCCTCCGTAGGACGTACCGGTCAAATATTTCACTGAGTGACCCATACGAGGTACCAAAGGAACCTTCGGTTTCGAATACTTTTTAAAGGGAATTTTTTTTAACTAATTTTGTAGGTACACCTAATTGATAAGAAATTGTCGCAAAAACTTTACGTACTACACTAATATCAATTTGCCCTCCAACTTCGAGAATAATTTGACCCTTACGAACAGGACAAACCCAGTCTGTTCGATCTCCTTTCCCTTTCCCTATTCGCTGACCTTGTTCTTTTTTATAAAGGGCTTTGTAGGGAAAGGCGCGAATTCAAATGGGAGCCCGACGAGCAACAACACGACGCAGGGTTCGGCGACAAGTTTCAAGTTGTTTTAAACTAAGCAATGTTGGTTCATTGCACTGAAGACCATAGGTCCCAAAATCGACGGAAGTATTTCGCTTTGCAGGTGTTCCTCGCGAATGTGTATAATTTTTTTGATACTTTGTATATTTTATATTACGAGGTGATTTAATCATCTTTTCTGCTACACGGTGAATTAAATATTTAATTAAAATACCGAAGGTATTTAACTGCCCGAAGTATTCCGGTCAGGTAGCGTAGCTGGAAGGCTTCCTTTGGTGCCCCTTTATGGGGCACTGCCTTCCGGCCGGGTGGTGTAACCACCCAGCTACCTAACTGGGCCGTCCGTAGGACGTACCGGTCGGGAACCTCAAATACCGTAGGTATTGACTGCCGAGGAGGCGCCACGATCGTTGTTATGGGGTATTAGATAACTGATTTAGCTAACAAAATACATTTTATAATTTTTGATTTACGTAGTTCTCGAACAGGAATGGGTCCTATGATACGAGTACCCACAGGTGTTTTATTAGCTCGTGAACTTAAAATTACACATGAATTTTCTCCGAGACTGACTTTTATTCCATTAGGTCGAACATAAGTTGATTTTGTTCGTACTACAACGGCAACTCGAACATCTTTTTTTTGGACTTGTTTGTGTGGTCGTGCTTTTTTGACTGTAACAGTGATAAGATCACCGACATTAGCTGTTTTTGCCCGCGATTTTAGAACCTTAATACATTGTACTAATCGAGCACCTGAGTTATCAGCAACTTTTAATTTAGAGAGGAGTTGAATCATACTTACTTATTTTACGCAGATAGACCTTATTTCGAGAGTATACAGTCGCGTTTTTCAGTAGTTAGGCAACTGGGCCGTCCGTAGGACGTACCGGTCGGAAATCAAAGATTTCCAACTAGAATACTTCGGGCAGTTGGGCCGTCCGCAGGACGTACCGACCGGAAGGCGTAGCCTTCCAGTTGGGAACCTTAAATACCGTAGGTATTGTCCTCCACAAGCGTGGCGCTGACGAGGACCAAGGGAAGATTTCCGGTCCAATACCTACGGTACTTAAGGTTCCCGACCGGGTGCCTTTGATACCTAGTTGGGGCTTCACTCCCGAACGGTACGCCCTACGGACGGTCCAGTTAGGTAGCGTAGCTACCTGACCGGAATACTTCGGGCAGTTTACATTACTATATAATGTAAACCAAAGGGCGCCACGATTCCAGTTGGGGGCGAAGCCCCCGACCGGAAGGCTACGCCTCCTTTGGTTAAAATCTTTGATTTAACTCCAGTTATCAATATTACTTCTTTTTAATAACCTTTCGTAATGTTGTTTCATTTAAGTACTGTTCACCTTTCTCAGTTTCTAATCGCTCACAAAGGAAAACTCCACTTCCTTTATAAACATCAGGAATTTTGTATGATTTAATCTCTGATGCCACTGAGGTTAATAGTTTATAATCAGTCGAAGTTAGAAGAAGTGGTTGATTATCCGCCTGTTGTTGTTGGTCAGTCGGGCAATAGACGGTTACCCCAACAGGGATTGGATACGCTGTTAATGCTGATTGTCCTAACTTAAGTATTAAAACCCGAATAAAAGAAGTACCATCATGCTCACTTTTATCAAGCCATCGAGATGCTAGTTTCTTTTGTTCCTTACTTAATTTATGAACATTGACAATCTTTTTAATAATATATCCTCGGAACCCTACCCCCATAAAACGTAAATTTAGGTAATGAAGTGGATTCTTTGTGGATTCAGCTTCAGTACTTATCATTCGTATAGGAGAGTATGGGGGCTTCGCCCCCGAACGGATATCAAGATATCCAGTTGAGAACCCTTGGTTCCCGACCGGTACGTCCATGGACGGCCCAGTTCGGAACGCGTAGCGTTTCAAGGGGCTCGGGGACAGGCAATTGGGGCGTCCATGGCCGTACCGATTAGTACGGGACTCTAATTTGGGCGCTTCATTTAGAGCACTATATTGTTGTTTTTTTTTTAACGATCACATAAAATTTTTAGCAATGACGTCCTATGATAGCGTTGTGCTTAAATAAGATCTAATCTTTTGTGGAATCTTCGTAAGTCAAAGGCAATCAAATCAACACACACACACACACCCCCGACGCCTTGCCTACAAATACCCGTTCAATTAATCGACTAGTATCAATGGCATAAAATACCTTTGGTAGCAAAATGTAATCTATAAGTTAGGGAATATTGGAAAATATTCTTATCTTTTGATTAGTAAGAATGCTGACATGAGTAACGAAAAACGAAGTGAAAACCTTCGTCACCGAAAGACCAAGGGTTTGTACGGACGGACAATCTGCGTACGTTAAGACGATCTCTAACTAGTAAAGCGATAGTTTTACAGGATGAGAACACAGAAAAAGATTCTGTGTCTTTCTTATGATTGACAGTGTGTTATTGAATAGATACTGATAATTGAATGTCATTTTTTATTCAGATGGGCTCAAGAAAAAACAAAGAAATATGAATCGTACCCTAAACCGACAATGGTGGTCAAGTAGTAAATCTACTAAGGTGATTGAGTAAACCCTACTTAAGGAACTCGACGTGCGACAAGAAGCTGATGACGGGAATTTCGTGACGCGTAAATGCGAAGGCGAACCCGACGGACACATTTAGGAGACACTGAGGGCGGGGGTAAGGCAGAAACGCCTTGCGCCTAAGCGCCTCCATTACTAAACTGATGGACCTACCACTATCGCAAATAAGATAGAGTATAGAGGCAACAACATACTATAAACGGATAGGCGAACAAGTCATACCTGCTAGGACTGGAACCAAAATAGACTAGCAGAAGCGGCGAGTGTAATGACTACTATGGCAAATGAAAATGAACTTGTGATGAAAATGTCGTAAACTTAGACCCCAAGAGCCACCAGCTGCAAGGGTGACCTATTAGCAGGCGTTTAGTTTGTCGAGAGCTAAACATTGTGTCTCTGCGTTAGAATAGGCGGCAAATAGCAAGTGCCTAAGGTAGTATAAAATAGTCCCGGCATCGGAACTTGGTAAACCCTCCCAGTTCCTCGATTAAAGGATGAGACCTTTTTTCAGAGGTAGCGGATGCAACAGCAAAAGTTTAAGCTGGAGGGTAGAGGAATACGAGAAAAAGCGAATGAGCACGCAAATGCGTATGATAGGAGACTATTAACCCTGTAATGGGGGCTATAAAGTTTGAGGGATACCCAACATTAACGAAACCGCAAGGTAAGCCTACTTCTCAATAAAGACTAAACTTCTACAATATAACAGTCAATAATGCGTGAACACTAGAACACAAATTATATGCCAAAACCAACTGGAAACCAAAGGTTAAAATACCTTAGGTATTTAAGCTATGCCTTCCGGTCAGGTAGCTAAACAACTTTGTTGTTTGGCCAAAACACGAAGTGTTTTAGCTACGCTACCTAACTTGTAGTGGAATATCGAAAATCTAATATAGCCGGAGTATACCGGCTACAACGCGAAATCCTGGAAAATAAACACTTCCGAATAGGCGTTGTAAAACGCGTATCAACTAATAAAGGAGGCTCCACTCGAGCCTACGGCAGAAATTGAGTCCTCCACAAGCGTGGCGCTGCCGAGGGCCAAAGAAAAAGAGAAATAATATTAACGCGTGTAACACCATATATATTAGATTTCCAAAAAATATACTTTAAATGACCCTTAAACAAAGTCATGACTTGAAGCAATCAAGCGAATTCATTAAAGTAAAAAGTTTAGTGGGAGCGGAGTGCGGTGAAAGTCGCACGCTCCGTTCTGTGGGGGAAAGGGAAGAAATGCCCGGACTACCCAACCAAAATGCTTCTGTAACTTCGGGAGAAAGAAGGTCGAAGAAGTAAAACATCTTCGATGACACATAATTGCTTGGAACGACTGTTTACCAAAAAGTGCGACAAGAAGCTGATAACGGGAATGCCGAGACGGGGAAGGTAGCCAAGCTGGAAGGTTTGCCTTCCGGCCGGGTGGTGTAACCACCCAGCTATCTACACCCCGGAAACGGATAGTCGTAGACAACGGACTAACACAACGGGCAAAGTTGGGTAAGAAAAGACCCGGCTTTAAGCGCTCCCCGGATTAAATCCCGGGGCGAAGCCTCCCACAAATAGGGAGTGGTGCAAGGCAACAAACACCAAAAAGCTGGCAAAAAGTCACAACTATGATAGGTCAAGAAAATCATAGAAGCGGCGAGTGTAATGATTTCTATGGTGAATGAAAATGAATCTGTATACGTATCGTAACAACAGCCCCCCAAGTGCTTGACATCAGCAAGGGGATACTCTCACACAGGCCAACCACGCGATTTTGAAGGGTTGGCGTTGTTTCTGACAAGTGAGACGGTATAGCTGCAGGCACCTAAGGAAATATATAATAGTCCCGGTATCGGAACTTGGTAAACCCTCCCAGCTCCTAATTTATTAGGTAGCAAAGGCGTAAGCCTGAGCCTATGCTGGAGGGCAGAGGAATAAGAGAAAAAGCGAATGAACGCGAAAGCTAGGGCGCAACGATTGCCCTACCCTGTAATGGGGGTTATACACTTTGAGAGTTTCAACACTCGACATTAAGGAAACTGAAGGTAAGCCCACTTCTCTTAAATTTGTAGAACAACTAGAACAAACAATAAACAGACCCAACTGGAAACCAAAGGTTTCCGGTCAGGTAGCTACGCTACCTAACTAGTTGCGGAATATCGTAATAATAATATGGCCGGAGTATACACCGATTCAGGTCGGGAATGATGACAAAAACGGACAACAGAAGCAGGATACTTTGAAGTGGATAAATTGGAATACTGAAGCCGTTGCGGGCTCTGTAAACACCCACTTGGGCAAGACGCAGGGCTAACAGAACTGCACCGAATCAAACCCGGGGCAATAGGCGGAAAGTATTCATACAATAACGTAATACCTGTACATAAATTTTGTCACATAAAACACCACGGCAATGCTGCAAGAGAGACGGAAAGGTTCGATACCTCCCGTTACTTACATATTATTAACCTAAAAATTCCATGGACCAAAAGCGTGAGCTTTTACCTTTGCCCATAAAACAGGCATATACTATTCAGCCAGAATAGCGAAGGCCACGACGGAATTATTCTACACTTGGAGCGGAGTGCGGTGAAAGTCGCACGCTCCGTTCTTCGGGGGGAAAGGAAGAAATGCCGGACCTACCCAACCCACAGGTCTGTGCAAAGGAGAATATCCCATGTATACAGACTGACCCTTGATCAGTGCTCGGCTATTATGAGTGGTGACCCTTCGGTTATCACTTGAAGTACCAGTAAACATCGGTTGTAACTATAACGATCCTAAGGTAGCGAAATTCCTAGGCGGGTAATTTCCGTCCTGCATGAATAGGGTAACGATTCCTCGGTTGTCTCGAGTAGGGACTCAGTGAAATTGAATTTGCCGTGAAGATGCGGTGTATATGTGCGTAGGCGAAAAGACCCCGTGCACCTTTACTACAGATTTAGATTGCCAACGTGACTACAGAATGCAGCATAGGTGGGAGCCAGTAATACCTACTCGCCAGAGTATTGTTGAGGCGTCCTTGAGATACCACCCTCTGTAGCATCGAAGCTCACTTATTTTTTACTAATGCTTCTACTATAAGACAGATAAAATTGTAAATTCTATCTTGGCATTAGAAAAGAACATCATTATAGATGTTTGAGGACCGTCTAAATTTGGTAGTTTGCCTGGGGCGGGAACCTCCTAAAGAGTAACGGAGGTATATAGGTTTCCTCAACTTCGTCATTTTGAAGTTTAGAGTATAATAGCAATAAAGGAAGCTGGACTGTAAGAGTGATAGCTCGAGCAGGATGGTATTTTAAATTACCATGTTTATAGTGATCAGGCATTACTTTATGGAAAGGATGTCGCTTAATAGATAAAAGGTACGCCGGGGATAACAGCGTAATCCCCCCTGAGAGTTCGTATTGAAGGGTGGGTTTGCGACCTCGATGTCTGCTTAGCGCATCCTCCTGGTGAAGCAGCTGGGAAGGGTAGCACTGTTCGTGCTCTAAGGCGCTACGTGAGCTGGGTTCAGAACGTAGACATACTGCGTTGGAGAAGGGTAACCTTACTCCTAGTATTGGCTTATATCGGTGAAACCTGTGTCTACAATATCCTTATAACCAAACATAAGACACAGGCAATACCGAGGGAAGACACACAGAAAAAAAGTAACAACATAAAAGAAACAATGACCACCACCAATCTTCGTAAATTAAAACGATTACCTCCTGTAGAATTATCTTATATCGCAGGTTTTTTAGATGGAGATGGTTCTATCTATGCACAAATCGTTAAACGTTCTGATTATCGTCTTAAGTTTCAGATCCGTGTAAGTATTACATTCTATCAAAAGACAACACGACACTGATTTTTGATTCAACTTAAGAATCAATTACAATATGGAACTTTACGAAAAAATAAATCTAATGGTATGTCTGACTACACAATTGTTGGAGAAGATGCTGTCAAATCTTGTCTTGAAGCTTTGCGGCCTCACTTAAAAATAAAAAAACGACAAGCAACTTTACTTTTACAAATTATTGAACAATCTCAAAAAGAAGAAGAACCAAACGCGTTTTTAACGCGTTGTAAACTAGTAGACCAGGTGTCACGTTTAAATGACTCAAAAGTGTCAGAACAACGAAAAGTTACATCTGAAACAGTTCGGTCCTTATTTTTGAAGTTGGGTGATTTATCACCCGACCGGGTAGCAACATAGTTGCCACCCAGTTGAATTTGCTGAGTGTCCCTGTAGAGACTCAATCAGATGCCTCGAGCATACGGTTGGATGGTAACTTAGATGAGTTATTATAAGACGCCAACTCCTAACAGATAATAGAAATATACGATTATCTGCGGATGAAGATATAGTCCGTGCCTTTTGTGAAAAAGGATTAAAAGAGCCTATAATAAAAAAATATTTAGGCTCTAACACGTGTGAAACAGTTTGGTTTCTACCTCGCACATACGAAAAAAAGATAAAAAATCTCGAGCTAGTATGAGAAGACCGTTCGGGGTGAATCTCTGGTTTGCAAATTGTTTCGTCTGAAGCATGGTTTGTAAGCTACATTCATCAAAGATAAGCGTTGAAAGCATATCAAACGCGAAGCTTCATTTTAGATTTCTTTTTTGAAACATTTTAGACAAAAAATGCGATTAGGCTGGAAACAGAGAAATGGTAACATTTGAAATTATCCTGTACTAATACTAGTGAATATAGAAATAAATAGAATGATTTGACTGATGAAGCATACCTGTGGATACGACCTAGTTGGGTAATAAAATTACCCGACCGGAATCATGGCGCCCTTCGTCAGCGCCACGCTTGGTCCTCCCTTGTGGAGGACTGGTTAAAACCTTCGATTTAACTGGAAGGCTTCCTTTGGTGCCCCTTTATGGGGCACTGCCTTCCGGTCGGTACGTCCTGCGGACGGCCCAACTGCCCGAAGTATTGCAGTTGGGGGCGAACTCCCGACTTAGCTAAACGACTGGGCCGTCCGTAGGACGTACCGGTCAAATACCTTCGGTATTTAACTTTGTTGTTTGTCCAAAACACGAAGTGTTCGGGAACCAAAGGTTCCCAACTAGCCAATTAACAAAGTTGGGGGCTAAAACACTTCGTGTTTCGGCCTTTGTTGTTTAGCACTGCCCCCGACCGGAATACAAAGTATTCCAGTTAATTAGCTGCCCAAGGAATCCGATTAAGTATAATAGAATTGCCAAATTAGCACAATTGGCAGTGCGTCTGTTTTGTAAACAGAAGGTTTCCAGTTCAAATCTGGAATTTGGCTTCCCACTTTCTGAGTAAAAAACATATTTTTTACTTGGTTAAAATCTTCGATTTAACTTACAAACAAAATTAATTGCTAGTCGGATATCTTCAATCGCGGCGCTGCCCGAAGTATTCCAGGCCGTCCGTAGGACGTAACGGAAGCCCACAACTGGATACCTTCGGTATCCGACAAAAAAAATAATAAAAATAAGAATAAAAAATGGAAGCCTAGACATTTAAAAGAAGAGGACGTTAACAAATACGAAAAGCCATGTCAAGTAGTCTTGCTACGTAAATTGACGAAAGAGAGAAGATCAATACCATCTACGATCTATGGATTTCCTCAAGGGTAAACCCGGTTATTTAAACCTGCAAATAACTTATTTGCTTAACTAAGTGAACTGAAACATCTAAGTAACTTAAGGAAAAAACATCAACCGAGATTCCGTTAGTAATGGCGAGTGAACGCGGAGTAGGCGTCTTTTGATTTTATTACGTGACAGATGGTAAACTGATTGGAACACAGTGCCATAGAAGGTGAAAGCCCTGTATCTTAATCTAAACTTAATAAAAAAAAGAATAAGTAGGACGGAGCACGTGAAACTTTGTCTGAAGAAAGGGGGACTAGCCCTCTAAGCCTAAATACTATTAAATGATCGATAGCGTACAAGTACCGTGAGGGAAAGGTGAAAGAGACCCAAAAGCCTTATTGCCCATCAGTTCATTTGATGGATGTCATATAAGTTTGCTTAACGTGGAGTGAAATAGATCCTGAAATTTTTTATTTACAAGCAATGCTAGGTGATAGTTATCACTAGTGTGTACCTTTTGCATGATGGGTCAGCAAGTTTAAGATGAAAGCAAGCTTAAGAAAAGATATTTTCGGAGGCGCAGAGAAATCGAGGATGAAAAACTCCGACCATTCATTAGTTTTTATCTTAAGACTCGAAAGCACGTGATCGAGCCATGAACAAGTTGAAACTTTTGTAAAAAGAAGTGGAGGACTGCACCCGTAGGCGTAGCAATGCTTTGGGATGATTTGTGGCTAGGGATGAAAGGTTAATCAAACGTGCATATAGCTAGTTTTTTGCGAAATATATTTAAGTATAGCGTAAAAATTTGTAGATAGGGGGTAGAGCACTTGTTGTATGCGGGTGGCGAAAAGCTTTACTAAATATAAAAAAACTCCGAATACCTATCTATTTTTTTATAGTCAGAATACTGGGGATAAGCTTCGTATTCAAGAGGGAAACAGCCCTTATCCTCTAGCAAGGTCCCAAAAGAATATCTAAGTTAGAAAAGCGAGAAGAAACAGAAACATTATCGTAGTAAGCTTAGAAACAGCTATCTATTTAAGAACACGTAACAGTGCAGCATAATAAAAAAGTTTCTTCTTTCTGAAAATGTAACGGGAATTAAGATATTTACCGAACTAGGGAAATAAAAAAAATTAGGAGGTGTGTGTAAAAAATGATACTAATCTCCGCTGTGGAAGGCAGTCCAATCAGCCCCCCCAAGGCTTGTGACACATGCCCGCCTTCCGATCGGTACGCCCTACGGATGTCCCAGTCAATACCTACGGTATTTAAGGTTCCCAACTGACCGGAATACTTCGGGCAGCGCCACGATTCCAGTGGGGGGCGACGCCCCCGACCGGAAGGCT
>JACKZZ010023047.1_pt1 | contig 11297 bp, 24 predicted proteins | sample 8027871 | NCBI WGS metagenome assembly JACKZZ01 (sample SAMN15724774, study PRJNA655200) | protist metagenome | isolation source: fluorescence activated cell sorting (FACS) single amplified genomes of... | place: USA: West Boothbay Harbor, Gulf of Maine | collected 2000-07-19
ACTATACTTGTCTGGCGATTGAAGAGGGTTACAGCGTAGATGTATACGAATCTGAATATAGAGACCCAAATGGTAATTTAGTGGCAGAGAACGCAACTATATGGAATCAAGTAGTTATACCTGAAGTGCTAAATGATTACGTAGAAAAGAAAAAGAATGAGTTAGACAATCAATGGCAATACTCTTTGGTGGTAGGGTTTGACTTTTATCATTACAAAAAGAATTTTTGGTTACACTCTTGGGGTAACCTAATGCCTTACCACTATGATGGTGGAGGTGAATATTCATATCACAACTTTAACGATGGAGAACAATGGTATGATTACTCAGGAGGATTAATCTTTGGATACAACTTAAACAGAAACGTTGGTTGTTTTATAGAAGGCAAGTACAACAAGTATTGGAACAGAGAGTGGTACGACTTTAAATTTGGTATAAATTATAGAATATTTTAAAATGGCAAAAGAACTTAACGAAGAAACAGGGTTCAACGTAAGTATAAAGACTTTATTAGGAATAGGTTTTGCAATGGCAACCCTTATTGGAATGTGGTTTACACTACAAGCAGACATAGCTGAAGCTAAAGAGTTACCAGCTCCTACACCAGCAGAAATTACTCGCATGGAATTTGACATGAAAGACCAACTTGTTCGTCAAACAATTATGACTACACAAGAGGATGTGAAAGAGCTTAAAGAAGCTATACAAAGAATAGAAGATAAACTAGACGGAAGATAATGTTTAAAGCTCAAAGAAATCTTTTTACTATATACTTGTTAGTTTTGTTGCTATTACTAAGTTGTAGTAAAGCTTTTTCTCAAATAGAAATAATACATTTTAATGCTGGATTCAACTCAGTAAACAATGTTGCTTGGTTTGAAAAGTTAAAAGAGTGCGACAAGCAAAGTCTTTTAATAGAAGAAGACAATAATCAAGTAGAATATCAAATAGCTGTTGTTCCTACAATAGTAGTGTTTGATGATGGTGAAGAAGTAAAACGTTTTCAAGCAGACATAAGTTTTAAGATGGTTGCTACAAGAAAAGAAATACAAGAATACATTGACGAATTAATAATAAGCAAATTCTAATGAACGCATTTACAAAATTTCTATACGCATTTATAATGCTACTTGTTTTTACGCTATCTACAGCGTTTGCACAATGTCCTAATGGAACATATGTAAACATAGTTATTAATCCTGACCAGTTTCCACAAGAAACATCTTGGGCTATAATTAACGCTTATGAAGATACTATTGTTACAGGAGGTCTTTACGACAACATAATTGGCTATCAGACACAGTTAATTCAAGTTTGTATACCTAATGGAGACTATATGTTTAATATATCTGACCTATATGGTGACGGTGTTGCAGGAAGTCTATGGGGTGGACAAGACGGCTCTTACTATGTAATGCACTGTGGAGACACTTTGGTTCAGCCAGACTCCGCTAACTTTGGTTTTGGAGCTTTCCATGAGTTTACACTAGAAGACTGCCCTCCTCCCCCTCCGATATACGGCTGCATGAACAACAACTATACAGAGTTTTTACCCATAGCTAATGTTGATACAGGAATGTGTGTAACGCCTAAGGTGTTTGGTTGTACAGAAGAAGACGCGTTTAATTATGATAGTGAAGCCAATACAGACATACTGGTAGATAGCTGTCTACACACGTTAGAACTTACAGACTTAGCTGGTAATGGTTGGGCTGGAGCTTATTTACAAATAATGCAAGGTTCTAATTTTATAGGCGAGTTTACACTAGAAGATAGTTTTGATACTACGTTTACTTTTGTTTTAAGCACACTAGAGCCAGTAGAAGCTAAGTTCTTTACAACGAATCAATCTCAATTTACTTCCGTACAATGTGGATATAGTTTATATTCAGAAGAACATTTAACAATAAATGAACCAGGAGGATTTGCTAATCCACTTATACCCTTTCAACCTATATTTGGTATGCCTTATTGTGGTAGTAGTTGTGTAGAAAAAACATACGGCTGTGTTGATAGTACAGCCCTAAATTATAACGAAGGTGTTAATACAGATGACGGAAGTTGCTACTACGTTGCTGGGTGTACTAATCCAATATACCTAGAATATAACGAAGACGCTGACTTTGATAACGAGACCTGTGAAACGCTCGTAGTTCTAGGTTGCATGGATGAAGCAGCCTTGAATTATAACCCTGAAGCAAACACTGAATTAGATGGTTCTTGTGTTGATGTAGTTTTAGGATGTATGAATGAATTAGCATTTAATTACAACCCAAACGCTAATGTAGATGACGAAAGCTGCATACCTTTGTTGTATGGCTGCATAGACCCTGCGGCATTTAACTATTGCGATACTTGTAATACAGACAACGGAAGTTGTATAGAATATTATTATGGATGTACAGACAGCACAGCAATTAATTATAACGATAACGCAAACTCTGATAATGGGTCTTGTATTTATCCTTTGTCTGGCTGCACAGATGCGACTGCTATTAATTATAGCATCGAAGCTAACATATCAGACAGTAGTTGCTATTACTCTGCTGGTTGTAGTGTTGGTGATGTATACTATATTCCTAATGAATGTTTTAGCTGGGTTATCCAAGTAGACCCATATTGTTGCAATTCAACCTGGGACGATGGTTGTGATGGACTTTACGAATATTGCGTGGACGGATGGACAGGGCCAGTAAGCATTGAAACTTACAATAGACTTGGAATAAATCCTTATCCAAATCCAACCATGAATACTATTAATTTTAATAACTTTGTAGACGTTGATGTATACGATACAAAAGGAATTTTAGTAAACAGACATAAAAATATTAATGTTTTAGACTTGCCAAAAGGTATGTATCACCTATTAATAAGATTTGATGAATTAATTTTCAACAAAACAATAGTTAAATTATAATGGCTGAAAAAAGAAAAAAGTCTAAAGCAATTAGAAAAACCACAAAAGGCAAAGGAGCTAACTATAGGTCTACAAAGTCTGGAGCTGGTATGACTCGTAAAGGAGTTAAAGCGTATAGAAAAGCAAACCCTGGTAGTAAATTGAAGACTGCTGTAACGGGGAAAGTTAAAGCTGGAAGTAAGTCTGCAAAAAGAAGAAAGTCTTATTGCGCTAGAAGTTTAGGACAACTAAAGAAGAGTAGTGCTAAAACTAGGAATAATCCTGATTCAAGAATTAGAGCCGCTCGTAGGAGATGGAAATGTTAATTGTTAATGAAAAAATGTAAGTGTATGTACGGAAGTAAAAGTTATGGCAAAAGCAAAATGAAAACTTCAACGCCTAAAAAGAAAAAAACTACAGCTAAAAAAAAGAAGGTTGTTAAAAAGAAAAAGTAAATATTATTACGACTATACTAGAAATATGAGTGACGATAAACAATACACTAGCTGTAATTGCGATAGAAACTTGGTTGCCTGCGCCTGCATTATGTCTGAAGCTGTCCAAAAAGAATTAAAGAAAAAAGAAGACGAAGCTTTTTTTGATGCTTGGACTGAAAGCTTAGAAAAAATGGAACAGCCTAAAGCTTGTAATATAGATAACCCTGACTGCGAAAATTGCGGTAGTTAAATAAATAAATATGAACCCAACAAATAACAATCCTTTATACAAAAACAGTTTAAAGAAAAAGAAAAAAACAACTGCTCCAAAGAAAAAAAAGAAAGTAGTTAGAAAGAAAAAAAAGTGTTAATATGCTAAACAATATATTAGGGGGAATACTTGGTAAAGTAGTAGACAACGCTGAGGGTATTCTTGATAAGGTAATTACTACTGACAAAGAAAGAGACGAAGCTAAATTACAGTTACGTAAAGTTTTGTTAGACGCAGAGAAAGAAGCTTTTAATAAAGAAGTGGAAGACAGGAAGGATGCAAGAGACTTGTATAAAGACGATGCTATAATTCAAAAGATACTTGCTACTTTATTTACAGTAGCTTATTTTGGTATTAGCTTTGTTATGTTTCAACACTTTGTTAATGGTATCATTGATTTAGGAGAGTTTGAGATTAGTTTTATATCTACCATATTTGGAGCTATGTCTGCAAAAGTTAATACTATTATAGACTTTTTCTTTGGAGGAAGTTCAAATAAACAAGAAAAATAATGGCTAAAAAAGTTAACTGGATGTTTGGAGGTAAGAAATACTCTGGAACATTTATAAGAGAAACTAAAGACAAGATTTACGCTAGAACAACAAATGGCAAGGTAAAAACTATTGTAAAAAAGAAAAAGTAAAGTGGATTTAAAAGTATTAAGATTTAGTAGCGGTGAAGACTCAACGTCTGGATTATTGTTTGAAACAAACTTAGACATGAAGTCTTTTTTATGTTACACGTTAGAAGACGAGGCTAGAGACGTAAAGATAAAAGGTGAAACTAGAGTTCCTGCTGGCACGTATAAAATAGAACTAAGAACCGAAGGAGGATTTCATGGAAGATACACTAAAAAATATTTTGGTATGCACATTGGTATGTTGCATATCGTTAACGTTCCTGGGTTTGAGTATATTCTTATTCATACTGGAAACACTGATGAACATACTGCTGGCTGTCTTATCGTTGGTGATAGTCAAGAAAACAATAACATTCTTAAAGATGGTTTTATTGGAAAGAGTGTTAACGCCTATAAAAGAATCTATCCGAAAATAGCAAACGCTATTAAGTCTGGAGAAGAGGTTACTATAACCTATGTAGATTACGACATAAAACTATAAGAATTAATTTAATATATTTGCATACATGGCTAAGTCTATAACTCTAAACTCAACAACATCATTTAAGTCAACCGATAACGGGCTGAATAAAATACTTTTTGATTTTCAAAAAAACTTTACAAACACTATTAATAGCGAATCTGTACAATATGGAGAAGTAACTTTGTTTACAACAGGACTTACTACCTTAAACTTAGCCGCTCCAGGAGCAGGTTATTTTCTTTACGTAGAGAACATTGAAGATGAAGATGATTCGCAGGTTACAGTTGTTAATGGCAGCGTTGCATTTTCTACATTAGAACAAGGAGAGTTTCTTTTTGTTAAACTAAGAACAGGAAACGACATTAAGCTAAGACTTAATACTGACCTAGGACAGGCTACTTGTAAATATTTTTTAATAGAATTTTAATCATGGCAAAAACTTATAATTTAAAAGCAGACGCAGATATTACTTTAACAGACAGTACAGGCTTTACAATAAACACCTTTTCTGTTACAGAAACATTTGCATCAATAGATTCAGACACAGTTGTTACTGGTACAGTTTCTATAGCTAGTGGAGCTACAGAGCAGATTAACATTACCACGATAGGAGCTAGAGCTTTAATACTTTTAAAAAATGACAACACTACTGGAGTTGCAAAAGCTAGACTTTTAAACAACGCAACAATCGTTACAGACTTAGCTTTCGGAGAATGGCTATTTATGCCTGTAGACGCTGCTGGAACAAATGTAAACGTTAAAGCTGAAGGTGGTGCAGTAGAAATTACATACGTTATAGTTGAACAATAAAATTCCCATCTGGCTAAGTGACTGGACTTTCAAAGACTCCAAGGGTTATACTATAACCGTAAGAGACGTTTTCATCAAGGGAGAGCCTGACAATCAGTTTATTAACAATCCTATGTTAGTAAAAAAAGCATTAAGTAAGTATGGTAAAGTAAAAAAATCGCAAACTTACAAACCAATTAATGTCGTTTTAAAGTCTCAACACGGCTACGGGCCGAGATATGAAGACGAAAAACTTTTTACCAAATGAATCCAAAGCAACATACTGAAGGTATAAAAAAATATCTTTTATCTAATCCAGAGCTATTAAATTGTAAATATGACCATACAGCAAAGTTATTTGATGTAAGCGCAGAATCAATTAGAGCTATAGCTAGAAGACTTAGAAAAGAAATAAACCCACCAAATTCTAAAGAAACTACTTCTTTTGAAGAAAACAAACAAGGAGCTATAGTCACTTGTGAAGATAGCAAACGAGTTAAGTCTTTAGACGACCTTTTAAAAGCTTGTAACGTAGACTTAGATGTTTGGGAGGTAGATAAGTACGATATAGGTACTTATGAGGTTACAGGCTTTGATAAAGCTAAAAGACCTATAACAGTTCCAATGTTTAGGACGAAAGCTTGGTTAAAGAAAATAAACCCATTACAAAATATAAAAAGAATAAGAGAGGAGCTAATAGAAGATTTAACTCCTCTTTTCTATTCTAAGCCTAAATGGGTAATAAGACCAGACAGCTATAAAGAAGACGACCCACACCTATTAGAAATTAATGCCTTTGATTTACACTTAGGTAAGATTGGAATAAAAGGTGATGAGTACAGCCTTGAGATAGCTAGAGAAAGAATGATTAACGCATTAACACACTTAGTAAAGAGAGCAAGTGGTTATTGTGTAGATGAAATTCTTTTTGTTGTAGGTAATGATTTCTTAAACTCAGACGGAGACTTTCCGTTAGCAGCAACCACAAAAGGAACGCCTCAGTCTAATACAGATACAGGAATGCAAATATATAGAGCTGGACGTAAACTAATTGTAGAGTGCGTTGAAATGCTTGTTGAGTATGCTGATGTTCATATTGTTGTAATTCCAGGTAATCACGACAGAGAGTCTATGATGCACATAGGAGACGCTTTAGAGATGTTTTATGAAAACAACGAAAATGTCTCTGTAGATAATAGTGACAGCATGATGAAGGCGTACAAGTACGGCAGATGTCTTATTGTTAATGACCACGGTGATGGTGCAAAACTTATAAACTTACCAGGTATAGTGTCTCAAAGATATAGAGACGTGTGGAGTGAGGTAAAGTATGTGGAGGTTCATAGAGGACATCTACACACTAATAAGTCTTATAAGATGCAAGCCGTTGAAGAACTTAACGGACTTACAGTAAGAAATCTATCATCAATGTCTGCTACTGACGACTGGCATGATATGAAGGGTTACGTTGGTAACGTAAAGAAAGCTTCCGCTTTTGTTTGGAGCAAGTACAATGGAGTACAAGCTAAGTTAAACTATAATGTTGAGGTTTAATTTTTAGACAACAACTCTAAAACTTCTGTTAAAGATTCGTGTCTATGATTGTCTTCAAGTACAATTCTATATACATATTTAGAAGAGGTTATTTTTGATACCTCATGTATTGCAGAATAATTCCTGTCCTTTAAGTCTATTTGTTGTTTGTCCCCACAAAAAATCATCATAGAGTTTTTTCCAAGTCTACTTAACGCCATTTGAAACTGAGACCTTGTTAGGTTTTGAAACTCATCTACAATTACAACAGCATTATCAAAAGTCCTACCCCTGAAGTGAGCTAAACTTACCAACTCTATGTCTTCATCGTTAGTCATTTTATCAAGCTTATCTGGCTTGTTGTAGACTTTACGCATATTAGACATAATAGGCACTAACCACGGCTCCATCTTTTCTTTTTCAGAACCAGGCAAGAAACCATTATCTTCAGTAGAAACAGTAGGACGAGTTATAATTATTTTATTATACTCTCTTTTAAAGAACATATCAAGAGCAGTTTGTACAGCTAACAAAGTTTTACCTGAGCCAGCTTTACCAATAATAAAACTAAATGGGTGTTTTAACATTTCAGACTTAGCAATCTTTTGCTCGTCAGACAGTGTGATGGCAAACCTTATAGCTCCTTTTGGAGAAGGCTTACCTTTATTTTCTTTCATATTTGTATGGAGGTTTATTATATTCTGCAATCAATAAAGAGTCAATCTTTTTTATCATTGCAACGTAATACCTTCTTAGTCTCTGCAACTTGTCTTTTCTTGTCATTGTTTTGTTTTTTTAAAAAATTATAGTATTTAGCTGCCGCCTTTAAAATAATCGTCTTGGAATTTTCCATGAAAAGGTTTTGATTTTACTCCAGTTCTTTCGTTGTATGAAGTTGTTGGATACTTGAACCCGAACATCATTTGAAATCCGTAGTCTTCTGTAATTATTTTAGGCAAGTCTACATATCTACTTGCTGGGTCTTTTGGGTCTTTATACTTAATTATGTTTTTTATTTTACTCATGCGTGCCATTCTTCATCAAAATACATTCCTTTTATATCTATATCATCTTCTATTTCAAACAAAATAAAAGGAGGGTTGTCGTTATTAATCCAATCATCACAAAGATTATAAATTTCTGAAATACCAAACTGCATAGACTCATCGTCATCTAGGCCAATTCCAGGCTTAACATAGTATTCTAATTCTAATCTTACTTTTATTATTGGCATATTATTCCCAGGGTCTAGGTTTTCTTTTTACAGAGCCGTCTGGCCCTTTTCTAATAGTTGCAAATCCTGTTCCTTTTTCTCTTTGTTGTTGCATATAGTTTTCACAACACATTGCTTCTGGAACAACTACCTTGTCTTCAACAACCTTTACTGTGTATTCAGCTATGTCTTTAGATTTTTTGCACAGCTTACATTTAAACTTACCCATTAAAAATCTTCTTTTAAAATATTATAAACGTCCAAGTCAAGACTTTTTATTTCTTTATAAATTTTCTTAGCTTCACGTTTAGCTTCTGTTAATTTGTACTTAGGAACGTCAGTTCCAGTTGCGTTGTTAATTAAAATGTGTGCCTTTTTTAAAAGGTCACTAGTTTTACTATTCATTTTCTTCATCTTGTATTGCTATTTTTAAAAGTACTAAATATCCTATCAAATCATCTATAGTATCTAAAGTATTTTCAGTTATACCCTTGTTTTTAATTCTCATCATCTTATCATCTATTCGACAACAGATAGATTCTACAGCTCCCAATTTACTAAAAATTTTAGCAGGTTTTGTTGCTGAGTCTCCATATTGAGCATTTTTTTTTATTAAAAGTTTTTGTATGTCAGATATTGTTTTTTCAATTCTGAACCTAGTGTCTCCAGTGTGTTTACTTTGCATCTTTTCCTTTTTTAATATTTTTTTCTAATTCTATTTTAACATCGTTTATAATATCCATCATTACATCTTGGACACCATCTAAGTCTTCGACAGAATCACCCATGTTTTTCATCATTTCATCTTCGTATTGTCTAGCAAGCTTTATAAGCCTATTAAACTTTAACTTTATTACTTTTGAATGAATACCCTTTAATAAATATAACTGTTCGTTAAAACATCTAAAAGTAGCAAACAAAAGCGTCAAATCTATTTGTTGCTCTATTGTTATTTCTGTTTTCATATTTATAAAAGTTTAAATAATTTATTAATGTTTTCATTGCTTTCTTTGTCACCTATTTGTGATTTTATTAAATTGTTATCTAACGTACTTCTTGTTTTTATAAACGCTAGCTGTTGAAACGTACCTTCATAGTCCTTGGAATGTATAACATAACTACTATTAGAAACTTCAGTTTTCTCTTTAGTCGTTGCGTTTGTTTTCTTTGTCATAATTATAAAAGTTTAAATAATTTATTAATGTTTTCATCCATACTGTTAATTGCATTTGAATAATCGACAAATTGTCGACAGTTCAATCCCATTTGAGACACGTTTTTTTTAATAGATAAATCTCTTATTTCTTTTTCTTTCTTCCAGTTTGATGATTTTTTCTGATAGTAACCAGGGTACTTTGCTCTGATTCTATCCAAGCTTCCTTTTTTTTGCATTAGTCTAATTTTGTTTTTAAATGTTCTATAATGTTATTCATCTTGCGTCTGTAGTATAAGTCAAACTCTAAGTACTGAGTACTGCCATCAGGGCCTACTTCAGTTGGCTGTTCTTTTTCCCAAAGTCTATATATTACATTTCGCATTCTTTGACTTGGAGTCTTAGTTTCAAATTCAGCCTCTTGACCTGCCGTCTCTACCAAGTCTACCATTTCTTTCTGAACAGGTGAAGTGGAAATTACCACGTATCCTGGTTTTTTTAAAAGAGCAAAAAGTCTAGTCATTGTTTCTGCTGACAGCTCTGGAGTTCCTAGCACTACTTTTAACGAGGAGTCTGCCATAGTTCTTATGCCATCTATTCCTCCTTCAAATACAACTGTGTTTTTCATAACTATTTAGTTTTTAATGTTAAATATACTAAGTCTTCAAATTGCAGTCCAGCCTCTATAAACTTAGGATGTTTAGATAAAAGCTCTATATGTTTTATCCTTAATTCTTTTGGATTTTTAATATACTTGCTTCTTGTTGTACCAGCAACATTTATAATTTTTCCAAACTCTTCTTGCGTTATGCTAAGAGCTTTAATAGTCATTTTAAAATTTAATTTCATTTTTTTTTTAATTAATATGTTAATATAAATCTTCAGCAGTTAATGTTACTAAGTTTAATTTTCCATCAAACCTTTCGTAACGCTTTGGGTAGCAGTCTTCAGACAAACACTTTTGATATATTCCAAGTAAATGGTCTATCTTTTCGTTAGCAACCTCCATAACAGAAGCGTCTAACTCAAACATAGCTATCTCAAAAGGAGGTTGTTTTTCTACAACAGCAAATACAAACCTTGCGCTTGGACTTACAAGCTCATTAGCTATAAGACCTCTTAGGTAATACGCAGCCTGTCTATCATATCCAAACTTTTTAATACTTGAAGTAAACGCTTTAACTGAAGCAGTAGTCTTTAAGTCTACTACTAAATCATCAGCGTCTCTTCTTAGGTCTATTAAACTTTTACACTTAATTATGTGAGTCTCATCGTTGTCGTCTCTAATACTCTCTGTCCATACGTTTACAGACTCTGTAACAGCTTTATTACACGAAAACAACTCTTTCATTGTTTCGTTGTTATTGACAGCCTCTTCCATTCCTAGAATTTTAGAGTATTGTTCTGTTGTAAGTATTATTTTATTTCCAGCATTAAGCAAATGTTCAGCAAAAGCTTCTTTACCAGCCTTAGTTCTTTTGTCAATTTTTGGAATAATATAATATAAGTCATCAAACTTTTCTGGTTCTAAAACTTTACAATGAAAGGCAGAGCCAAACACCATTGCTTCTGTAGAAGTAGATTGTGATTCTATTTGAGACTTAAAATAAGCAGGGCTTTCATTTAACCAGCCCAACATTGAGTTTGTGATATGTTCTTTGTCTTGATAATAATTGTCTTGATTTATCATTTTGTTTTACCTTTTAGGTTAATCGTTTTTTAATTTTTCGTCTTCTTGCTTGAAGTATTCTCTGATTCTACTTTCAGAAAGATTAAACCTTTCGGCTATTTCTTTGACACTATATCCTTCTTTAAAATGTAAGATACTAGCTAACTCAGCTCTTTTTCTTACGTCTAAATCTTGAATAGGAGTCCATTCGTTTTGATGACTATTTCTGTTCA
>JACKZZ010007374.1_pt1 | contig 11292 bp, 4 predicted proteins | sample 8027871 | NCBI WGS metagenome assembly JACKZZ01 (sample SAMN15724774, study PRJNA655200) | protist metagenome | isolation source: fluorescence activated cell sorting (FACS) single amplified genomes of... | place: USA: West Boothbay Harbor, Gulf of Maine | collected 2000-07-19
AAGGCGGAAAAGAACAAGCTGGAAAAGGTGGGAAAGAACTGAAAAAAGGTGAGAAGAAAGGAAAGGGAAAAGGGTGGAAAACACAAAAAACCACAGGGGCGCACATAGAAATAGAAGAAGAAGAAAAAGAGAAGGCAACCGCAGGAGAAGAAACTGCGGCGGAAACCGAAGAAGGCGGTTTTCTCTCTGAACAAAATGCGTCGGGCACAGCTGCGGTGCTCAATCTCCTCCTCGGAACCACCACAATACGTGCGGCAGTACTCCAAATGGAAGGAGTGAACCGACACATCCGAGCAATCCAATCTGCAGCAAAATGCTTCGAAGGGAAGGCTGCAGTAGGGGGCGCGACTGCCCTAGCGGAAAAGATTCTCCAAATACCACCAGAAAGCCACCCAGCAAAGGCAGCGGAGGCGGTACTAAAGATCCTCGGCAGTCTCTGCCAGCTCCAACTACAGACAACCAGGGTGGATCTAGATACAAAAACAGTAACAACAACGACCCAACTCTCCTACGTGGCGGAAACAAACCGCGCAGACAGTCTACAACTAGGGACGCTGATATCTGATGTTGATGCGGGAAAAATGGTCGCAACAATAGCCAAAAACCCGATAGGGGAGTTTGTACTCCTTCGGGGCCAGACGACAGGGCTGGTGAAGTTTGCGGTGGAAAAAACCACTGATGAACAGGTGAGCTATAAAAAGGTTGGGATAGTAGCGAGCCGTCCGAGCACGGGGAACTACTACTCAGTCGTGACAAATGAAAAGGGTGATGCAAAGGAGTATAGTGATGGACAGACACGACTCCTCGAGCATATCCCAATGGTACCGACCAAATGTCAAATGGCACTATACCATAGGGTAGACTCGAGCACAACCTCTGCAGCCAGTGAGGCTGCCCAAAATATCACGATAGAAATAGAGGACACAGATGGTGATGCTGATGTTGATATGGGCGGGCAAGAAAAGCCCACACCGCCCCACATCAACAACACCAAGCCGGAAGGCCAGGCGAGTCAAACAGAACCCGTGCGAACTCCGGGGGCTGCTAGCTCGAGAAGTGCCCCGCCAGTCAACTTAAATAACACCGGGGTAGACCGAGAGAGAAATCGAGTGGTACCCCAGGCCAATCCTGGAGCCAGCCCCGTAAACGGTCAACATAAAAGTCCGAGTGCGGCGCCGATCGCAGAAGGGCCTGGAGGTGGCACTAAAGAAGGACCGAGCATCTATGGACGGTTCTCGGGAAATAACACCCTGCCAACAGCGGCAAATCCGCCAGCGGCAAATCCGCCAGCGGTCACACTGGGACCAGCGGCAAATCCGCCAGAAAGACGCAGCAGAGAAAACCGGCGTGAAGAGCCAAGAGCGAGACAAAGACTGCTGGAAAGCGAAAGCAGTGATACAGACGATGAGGGTGCGCATACTGAAAATAGAGCAGACAGTGCGCCCCCGAAACTCCAGACTGCCAAGCAAAGGAGCCCGATCACCCCAATCCAGCCAAACCCATGCATGATAGCCATACTCCCACAGACAAAAACCACAGCGGAGGGGAAAATAATCAACGCTAGCTGTGCAGAATGCGGTGGGCAGATAGACCTCTACGAAGGCAAGACCTACCAGAAGAAGAACGCAATGCTCAGACATATGCAACAATACCACGGAGACAAATGCTCTCACATCTGGTTTAAAACCAACTGGTGGGAGGGGAGTCCCCAAGAACCACGGCGCGAGGCCAGTGCACAGGTGATAACGGCATTGGAAAACCGAGCGCGCACAATAGGAGGGGAATATTTAAAATTGTTGGACCCACAGCCCGCCGGAGAAAAGGTAGGGGCGGTGGGCCCAGATGCCGTCTAAGCCCCGAAAGGGGCAAAAGAACAGCCTGGACTGAGTATTGGCGTTCTCAATACGCGTAGTCTGTCCTGGGCGAAGAGGTTTCGCATCCGACGAATCCTCAGAAAATATGACCTAGTCATTCTCACAGAGACGTGGAGACAGAAAGACTCCCTCAGTCTCGCAGTGCAAAACCGAAGGGCGAACTGGGCACCGACGGGCGCGCAAACCGTAGCGTGGCTGCGGGAAAAAACAGGATCTGATGTGATCTCTGAAAGCCTAGGGGTTGCAAACAGCGGAGGAGTACAGATCTGGGCGGGACAACGAGCCCAGGTCAAAGAAATCCCCGCACAGCTGAAAGGGGACAAAAGAGAGGCAGGAAGCGGACGCCAATCTGCAACTATCAGAATAGAGCTACCGACCTCGGAGAGGCGACTCTATCTGGTAGGAATCTATTGGGGGATTCAGTCGACGCCACACGAAGAAATCCTCACGGAACATGCAGAAGCATTGAGGATAATTGATGGCTACGATGCTAGAAAGGACACCCTGGTCTACGCAGGGGACTTCAATGTCACGTCCAAGCATTGGTATGGCGAGGACAAAGCCAACAGCGCGCCTCAAAAAAAGAGGCTGCGGGCCATCAACACGCTGGCAGAAAACTTGGGGCCGAGATTCTGGCCTGTAACAAATGGCGAGACGACGAGGATGGATTCGGCCACAGCGCCGGATGCCATCCTGGCCATAACACCAGAATTGGGAAGCCCCGAAGGGCGGGAAGCATTAGACGAAATCGAATGCGCCTGCACAGCCTTCGAGACTGAATCTGACCCGGTGCTATCAGACCACAAACTGATGAGCACTGTATGGCCAAACTTGAGGGAAATAGGAGGGAGTCGCACAAACCCAAGTGTCACCCTCTACACGCATGACGAAGAAAATGCGAAGTTCCAGGAGGAGATGACACAAAAACTAGGGCAACTTCCCTGGCCAGATACTGTGACAACAGGCGTAGCAGTGCAGAACCTAACAGAGGCACTGAAACACGCGAGACGCCACCTACCGAGGGTCACGCCACAACAAGAACGAACTTTGGGCTCCTTCGACGAACAGCGAGAAAGAGACAACTTTCGGTTCCAAGACGTGGTGAGGAATTCGGAAAAGCAAGACTTGCCGAAACTCTTCAGAATGATCCGCGGAATGGATGGTAGATCAAAACACAGTATAGGTCACGTCTCCCCCATCAAGGCGCCCGGTTGCCGGTACAACCGAGAAACACCCAACCGGGGCCTTGCGGTCACACTAGAGGAAAAAGCAGAAGCGTGGGCACAGATCTACGCTGCACCCCCAGTCAAACCATACGACAAAAAGATGGTTAGAGAGGACAAAAGGGTGTGCATCCGTGAACTTGCCAAAAGACTCCGAACTGAAGCAACAGCACAAAACCCAAGGCACGAAATAGTGCGAGAAGCAATAACAGCACTAAAGGGGAAGAAGGCCCCGGGGCCAGACGGCATCCGATCAGAGGAAATAAAGCTTCTGGTCGATGCCGCAGGCTTCATACCCTACTTGCAGATGCTCTTCGGAGAAATACTGCGCACAGGCGAAGTGCCCCCCTCATTTAGAAGGAGCGAAATCGTACCTGTCTTCAAAGGACGACCAAAGCTCAGAGATGAGGGACAAAACTGGCGCCCGATCAACCTCATTGACGGGCTGGCCAAAGTTTGGGAGAGGACGGTATTAGCAGAACTCATGCCGACCTTTGAGGGGAAAATCAGCCCCAAACAACACTCGTATGTGCGTGGCAGATCCGCAGACCAAGCGGTTCTGCAAACTCTGCAAGAAGTAGTAAAGGCCAGGGAGGACCACCCAAAGGTGGCACTAATATCCTTGGACTTGACGAGAGCATTCGAATGTACAACACGAATGCGAGTCGTCAGGAAGCTACTCAAGATGGACCTGCCAGCTGCACTGGTGAGGGTCCTAAAGAACTACTTGACGGACAGGGCGCACAGAGTCCGGACAAGTGTGGGTGAAAGAGAAGCGACCTCCAGCTGGCACAAAACCAGTGTCGGCGTCCCGCAAGGCTCTGTTCTAGGACCATGTCTCTTCATCACTGACATAGATGAATTGCATGAGCACCTGGACAGAAAGCAGCGGGAAGAGTTTGGCGAACTTTGCATCAAGCTGGTGGTCTATGCGGATGACCACACAGTCATAGTCTCAGCAGAGAACAAAACTCAGCTGGAAGAACGCAGCCAATGGGCACTCAAGACAGTGTACCAATGGCTCGAAGAGCATGACTATGCGGTATCCGCATCTAAAAGCAAGTACTTCATCCTCGACAGCCCAAGCGAAGAACTGAATCTCGGATACAGAAGTCACCGAGATCAAGTTCTCCAAAAAGTCGAACAGACAAACACCATTAGAATCCTTGGAGTGCTCTTTGATACGCAGCTGAAGTTCACACAGCACTGTGACATGATAAGAGACTCACTCAGAAGACGTGCAAGGATACTATATGGTCTGCGAACCGCATCTTGGGGCTGCACTGCCAGAAGCATGGAGATAGTCACGAAAGTGTATGTAATCGCAAAGGCAACCTTTGCTCTGGGTGCCATAGGCCCCTATATGCTGAAAGAAGATGTGAAAGCGCTTACTCTGGCACTAAACATCACATATAGGGCTCAGATTACAGCACCAGTAACAACGAGACTAGAAATACTAAGGCTGGAAGCGGATGGCTTTAGTATGAACCAGCTAATATACATGGCAGGACAGGAACTAAGAGAGCGACTCAAAAGAACAAGAAACGCGGAACTAAGGGCACTACTTGAACAAAGAGGAGTGGACAGCTGGGCCCGGTACACAGAACAGGCAGATATGGGACTAAGCTACAGTATGAAACTAACAGCAGCAGAAAGAAAAGCGGCACTGTTCACAGATACAGAAAAAACAAATATCAGAATCATGCTGAAATCACTGGAGTCGGAACAGGAACTAGAACGCAGTTTTGAACTCCAGCCCATAGACATAGAAGTAGGAGTAGATGGAGCATTTGACAGAAGTAGTGCGCAAGGAGAAACAGGAGTGGTCATCTTTGATCACAAAACACAACGCTACTGGCGTCACCAAACAAAATACAGCAATATTGGATCAAGTTATCAAATTGAGCAGTATGCACTAAAGGAGGCATTGGAAAAGCTACTGATGCTACGTGACTCCAAAATACTAGTAACGAGTGATGCGCTGTCAGTGCTGATGAGAATCGCTGCCATCCCAGAGAGCCAAGAAGACAACGAAATAAGACAACTCCTCAAAAACATAGGGAGATACAATACGATAGTCCTACAACATGTAAGAGGCCACAGTGGATTGGTACTGAATGAAGAAGCACACGAAACCGCCGCCGGAAATAGACAAACCTCAGAACAACAAGAAGAAAAGATCCTGCTAGAACAACAGAATCAGAGAATCCGAGAAATGGGGGGAGACTGCTCGATATGTCAAGCAGTGATTCTCCCTGAAGAGGCAAAAACAACACTCAGATGCTTCCACCAATACCATGAGACATGCCTGTCCCAATGGCAGGGAAGCTGCCCAATGTGTAGAGGACCCAGAGAGGTACTAGCTGAAAGAACAGAACAAACAGTTCAGGAGGAAAGACAAGAAGCACCAGCGGAAATGAGAATGATAAGAAAAAAGCTGAAAGAAATATGTCGCAAAACAATACAAGAAAAAATAACCCAACTAGCACAGACGGCTGGGTCAATAACCTGCAAGCACTATCTGAAAATCACAGAAAACTTCACCAGGCAGAGATGGAGAGCAACCGGAAAATTGAACCCGGTGGTAGAACGGGTAATGATGCAACTAAGAACAGGAAACTGCTCACTGTTAGGAACATACAGGGTGCGATTCCTGGGCCATAGAGACGCCACATGTCCTATGTGCAATGATCCAACAAAGGAGGGCAACTTTGATCATTTCCTAGTATGTCCAGAAACGAACCTGGGTACAATTAATAACCCGGTAGAACTTTGGACCAGAAAGGAAAAAGAGATGGATCGGGCATGTGCCAAATTAAGCACGCACCCGAATCCAACCGTAAGAAAATCGCTCAAAAACTATTCAAGATGGGCAATGTCAAGAAGCTCATGGGGAATAAGGAGCCGATTGATACAAAATACGATCAAACAAACGAGGCGCAAAATAAAAGAGATACTCAAACAAACAACACCCAACTAAAAAACTAAAAAAGCAGAGAAGAAAGTATCAGAGCAATACACAAAAGGTATTTCAAAAGGGGTACAGAGCAACAAAGAGAAAGAATTTCATGAGGGGTAAAAGAAATCGCATATCAGAAGAAAATTCTGCAACACGGTAAATCAGACCCATCGACAAATAATGAGTCGAGGGAAAGGTAAGAAAGGGCAGAGGTCCCAGAAGATCCGAGGCTACAAAAGATCCAAAAAAAAACAAAAAAAAAACGACCAGACTCTACAAACAAAAAAGATAATGGTAAGTCTCTCTCAAAAAGGCTGCTGATGAGTTCGTGCTGAATAAGCCAAGGATGCACGAATCAGAAGAGTTGTTAGCTGGAGTGGGACCGAAAGAGAGGAAATGGGGGCGAACACCACCCGCTTCTAAGAAGGTACTCGCTACTGGCGCAACGATTCTGATAACTCTCAAAGGCAAAATAGATGAGAAGACAAAAGGATCCAAAAAGACGACCAGACTCTACAGACACAAAAGAAAATGGTAAGTCTCTCTCAAAAAGGCTGCTGATGAGTTCATGCTGAATAAGCCAAGGATGCGCGAATCAGAAAAGCTGTTAGCTGGAGTGGGACCGAAAGAGAAGAGATGGGGGCGAACACCACCCGCTTCTGAGAAGATACTCGCTACTGGCGCATCGATTCTGATAGCTCTCAAAGGCAAAATGGCTGAGAAGACAAAAGAAGAAACAAAAAAGTAAAGAAAAGGGAGAATCGAAACAAAAGATAAAAAGAGAAAGACAAGTCAAAAAAAAAACCAAAATGAAGTAATAATCTGATTGTCCTACCCGTACACGGACAAGGTGGCCTCCCGGACTGAGCTAGAAGGAATTAGAATCGTGGATGGAGGAGTTCCTACGCGGATCAGAATATGACTTCATGGCCTCAAAAAAGGGCAAAAACAAAGCCAAACGTACTTGAGGTAACTACCTAGAAACCCCCCCAATGGGCACCACCTCTAGGTAAAAAACTAACGATGGTGTGCTAAGAAAAACAGACGTGAAAGAAGACGTCTGAATTGATTCTTATAATATGAATAATTATAAAAAATCAATAACCTAAAAGCACAAAAAGACGGTATAGAGTGGATAACTATCGTTAAGAAAAAAAAAAAAAAAAAAAACTTCAAGGTGGCAGCAGTAGTATTTTTTTCTCAATAATTCAATAGTACATAATTTGGGCAAATAATTTGAGTATATATTTCGCAGACACAGCAGGTTTGTGCCAACATATTGCCCTTGTTCTTGGACAACTTTACTCGGTGCTGCGAGTCGCTTTGAGCTTACTTCGCTGTCGGCGAGTTTCCATATTTCGTTTCCATCAAAATGTCATTTGAATTCAATCATTCTTCTTCTTTTTCCCCTCCGTATGATAGAGTTTTTCTTCGCCTCCAAATCTCCACGAGAAATCTACTAATAATACCATAATACCAACAACAGTGTCAGTCATTAACTTAAGTTTTGACTAATAACTACCACCACCCCAATAGTTAGTAGTTTTCTCAAACTATATTATTATTTCTAAAAGTTCTAAAAACACGATGACTCGGTGCAGCAATTTAATCATTGCTACCACAGGCCTAGGTGGCTTTGGTTTTTTTTCTCCCTGCCGCGCGGCGGCGATGTTTGTTGACAACACTGAACACGAACACCTAGAATATCATCCTATCCTGCTGTCGCCAAGTTCAGCTGCAGCAGTGGCACCTGCACCGAATAATGTGGTGCCTGCGGCAAAGGAGTCTCCGCCCATAAAGGGTAAAGGAAAGGGGGTTCCGCCGGGAAAAGCTCCACCTCCTGCCAAATCCAAGGCTTCTCCTACGGCCAACAAGCCAGTTCCGGGCGGTCTGACTGTCGAGTCCAACTTAATCTTACCCTTTAGTGCTGTTATTGCTTCTCGCACTATTTCGTGCCTTGGGTTTTGTGCTGTTGCTTCAGTTCGGAGTCTTTTGGCAAGTTCACGGATGCACACCCTTTTGTCCTCTCTAACCATCTTTTTGTCGTATGGTTTGACTGGGGGTGCAGCGTAGATCTGTGCCCACGCTTCTGCTTTTTCCTCTAGTGTGACCGCAAGGCCCCGGTTGGGTGTTTCTCGGTTGTACCGGCAACCGGGCGCCTTGATGGGGGAGACGTGACCTATACTGTGTTTTGATCTACCATCCATTCCGCGGATCATTCTGAAGAGTTTCGGCAAGTCTTGCTTTTCCGAATTCCTCACCACGTCTTGGAACCGAAAGTTGTCTCTTTCTCGCTGTTCGTCGAAGGAGCCCAAAGTTCGTTCTTGTTGTGGCGTGACCCTCGGTAGGTGGCGTCTCGCGTGTTTCAGTGCCTCTGTTAGGTTCTGCACTGCTACGCCTGTTGTCACAGTATCTGGCCAGGGAAGTTGCCCTAGTTTTTGTGTCATCTCCTCCTGGAACTTCGCATTTTCTTCGTCATGCGTGTAGAGGGTGACACTTGGGTTTGTGCGACTCCCTCCTATTTCCCTCAAGTTTGGCCATACAGTGCTCATCAGTTTGTGGTCTGATAGCACCGGGTCAGATTCAGTCTCGAAGGCTGTGCAGGCGCATTCGATTTCGTCTAATGCTTCCCGCCCTTCGGGGCTTCCCAATTCTGGTGTTATGGCCAGGATGGCATCCGGCGCTGTGGCCGAATCCATCCTCGTCGTCTCGCCATTTGTTACAGGCCAGAATCTCGGCCCCAAGTTTTCTGCCAGCGTGTTGATGGCCCGCAGCCTCTTTTTTTGAGGCGCGCTGTTGGCTTTGTCCTCGCCATACCAATGCTTGGACGTGACATTGAAGTCCCCTGCGTAGACCAGGGTGTCCTTTCTAGCATCGTAGCCATCAATTATCCTCAATGCTTCTGCATGTTCCGTGAGGATTTCTTCGTGTGGCGTCGACTGAATCCCCCAATAGATTCCTACCAGATAGAGTCGCCTCTCCGAGGTCGGTAGCTCTATTCTGATAGTTGCAGATTGGCGTCCGCTTCCTGCCTCTCTTTTGTCCCCTTTCAGCTGTGCGGGGATTTCTTTGACCTGGGCTCGTTGTCCCGCCCAGATCTGTACTCCTCCGCTGTTTGCAACCCCTAGGCTTTCAGAGATCACATCAGATCCTGTTTTTTCCCGCAGCCACGCTACGGTTTGCGCGCCCGTCGGTGCCCAGTTCGCCCTTCGGTTTTGCACTGCGAGACTGAGGGAGTCTTTCTGTCTCCACGTCTCTGTGAGAATGACTAGGTCATATTTTCTGAGGATTCGTCGGATGCGAAACCTCTTCGCCCAGGACAGACTACGCGTATTGAGAACGCCAATACTCAGTCCAGGCTGTTCTTTTGCCCCTTTCGGGGCTTAGACGGCATCTGGGCCCACCGCCCCTACCTTTTCTCCGGCGGGCTGTGGGTCCAACAATTTTAAATATTCCCCTCCTATTGTGCGCGCTCGGTTTTCCAATGCCGTTATCACCTGTGCACTGGCCTCGCGCCGTGGTTCTTGGGGACTCCCCTCCCACCAGTTGGTTTTAAACCAGATGTGAGAGCATTTGTCTCCGTGGTATTGTTGCATATGTCTGAGCATTGCGTTCTTCTTCTGGTAGGTCTTGCCTTCGTAGAGGTCTATCTGCCCACCGCATTCTGCACAGCTAGCGTTGATTATTTTCCCCTCCGCTGTGGTTTTTGTCTGTGGGAGTATGGCTATCATGCATGGGTTTGGCTGGATTGGGGTGATCGGGCTCCTTTGCTTGGCAGTCTGGAGTTTCGGGGGCGCACTGTCTGCTCTATTTTCAGTATGCGCACCCTCATCGTCTGTATCACTGCTTTCGCTTTCCAGCAGTCTTTGTCTCGCTCTTGGCTCTTCACGCCGGTTTTCTCTGCTGCGTCTTTCTGGCGGATTTGCCGCTGGTCCCAGTGTGACCGCTGGCGGATTTGCCGCTGGCGGATTTGCCGCTGTTGGCAGGGTGTTATTTCCCGAGAACCGTCCATAGATGCTCGGTCCTTCTTTAGTGCCACCTCCAGGCCCTTCTGCGATCGGCGCCGCACTCGGACTTTTATGTTGACCGTTTACGGGGCTGGCTCCAGGATTGGCCTGGGGTACCACTCGATTTCTCTCTCGGTCTACCCCGGTGTTATTTAAGTTGACTGGCGGGGCACTTCTCGAGCTAGCAGCCCCCGGAGTTCGCACGGGTTCTGTTTGACTCGCCTGGCCTTCCGGCTTGGTGTTGTTGATGTGGGGCGGTGTGGGCTTTTCTTGCCCGCCCATATCAACATCAGCATCACCATCTGTGTCCTCTATTTCTATCGTGATATTTTGGGCAGCCTCACTGGCTGCAGAGGTTGTGCTCGAGTCTACCCTATGGTATAGTGCCATTTGACATTTGGTCGGTACCATTGGGATATGCTCGAGGAGTCGTGTCTGTCCATCACTATACTCCTTTGCATCACCCTTTTCATTTGTCACGACTGAGTAGTAGTTCCCCGTGCTCGGACGGCTCGCTACTATCCCAACCTTTTTATAGCTCACCTGTTCATCAGTGGTTTTTTCCACCGCAAACTTCACCAGCCCTGTCGTCTGGCCCCGAAGGAGTACAAACTCCCCTATCGGGTTTTTGGCTATTGTTGCGACCATTTTTCCCGCATCAACATCAGATATCAGCGTCCCTAGTTGTAGACTGTCTGCGCGGTTTGTTTCCGCCACGTAGGAGAGTTGGGTCGTTGTTGTTACTGTTTTTGTATCTAGATCCACCCTGGTTGTCTGTAGTTGGAGCTGGCAGAGACTGCCGAGGATCTTTAGTACCGCCTCCGCTGCCTTTGCTGGGTGGCTTTCTGGTGGTATTTGGAGAATCTTTTCCGCTAGGGCAGTCGCGCCCCCTACTGCAGCCTTCCCTTCGAAGCATTTTGCTGCAGATTGGATTGCTCGGATGTGTCGGTTCACTCCTTCCATTTGGAGTACTGCCGCACGTATTGTGGTGGTTCCGAGGAGGAGATTGAGCACCGCAGCTGTGCCCGACGCATTTTGTTCAGAGAGAAAACCGCCTTCTTCGGTTTCCGCCGCAGTTTCTTCTCCTGCGGTTGCCTTCTCTTTTTCTTCTTCTTCTATTTCTATGTGCGCCCCTGTGGTTTTTTGTGTTTTCCACCCTTTTCCCTTTCCTTTCTTCTCACCTTTTTTCAGTTCTTTCCCACCTTTTCCAGCTTGTTCTTTTCCGCCTT
>JACKZZ010021626.1_pt1 | contig 11290 bp, 10 predicted proteins | sample 8027871 | NCBI WGS metagenome assembly JACKZZ01 (sample SAMN15724774, study PRJNA655200) | protist metagenome | isolation source: fluorescence activated cell sorting (FACS) single amplified genomes of... | place: USA: West Boothbay Harbor, Gulf of Maine | collected 2000-07-19
CGAGTGTCAAATATTTGCGAGCCCATGCGCCTGCATGGGCGAGATCTGATCAACGAAATCTGATCAAGTAGAGAGATGCTCAAAAGCAGAGGAAAAACAAAGGCTATAACAAAATAATTTTCTTGTATGATGAGAAACTGAATGCCCCCATCTGACGTCCCAAAACGTGGTGATCGCATTCAATGTCCATGCTAATTCTGAGATTCATGAGATTCAAACAATCTCTTTGTGTAAGTCTGTAGCTCAGCACACACGTGTTTAACCATATGTGATGTGAAAAGTTAAAATGATGAGAAAAATTGATATATATTCTACTACTCTTTACTGATGTTCAGTGTAGAAAAAAACAATTGCCCTCCAATTCTGAATAGAAAAAAACAATTGCCCAATTCTGAATTTGTCATATTTTGTGTAAAAAGTTTTGAGATTATACGATGATGATTACCATATTGCATTTGAGAATAAGTCTCAGATACGATGTGACGATAGTTTTTTAAGCATCCCCATCTGAGTATCCGAATTTGATCTAAAATTAACTAAGTGCAATCACAAGCGACACGCAAGGTTTCTTGTAAGGTTGATGTCATCTTAGACACGCATGGTGAGAGAATTTAAAGGTCACATACGAAAGTGATGATGAGGAGAGCAAAACAAAAACAATTTACCCCAGGTTCTCGTGTCTTCGGTATCTTGAAGGGTGCCGTCGATGGTGGTCTTCACGTACCTCACTCTGTCGCCAAATTCCCTGGTTATACCGAACCTGAGGAGAGAGGTGCCGACTACGAGTACGATGCCAGTGCCCATTTGGAGCGTATCCTAGGAACACATGTTCAGGAATACATGGACATGTTGAAGGAGGAGGATCCTGAGCGTAAGAAACTTTTATAGACTCGTTGTCGAAAAAAATCTTTCCATAAAATAGTGGCATTTAAAAGAGATGAGCTGAAATATATTTTTCGGCATTTTTTTATGGTTAAAAACGCCGTATTTTAGGACGCAGCGGAATTTTCATATATATGATTTGAGATATAATGTAATGATGATTTAGTTCATAACGCTTGGCTTCTTAGCCCGAGAGTGTTAAAAAAACGCTTGGGAATCCCATGCTGTTACTTTCTAGCCACCTTCTGATCTGCTTCTCGTATTAGAGTGATATGTGTGATATTATAGTTTTACAATAAAATTTTATACATCTCAGAATGATGATTTATTCCAAACGCTTGGCTTCTTAGCCTGAGTATAGCAACATATTTGGGAAATTCAGTGCTGTTAACACATAGCCACCTTCTGATTGAGATCAAACAAATTTTATACTATTTAATAACAGATTTTACAATGTTATTATGATATTACGATTTTGTTTTGTTCCGCTGGCAACTTTTGTGCTCGATGCTAAGGTCAAATCTTGCACAGTAAAAGTGGAACCATAATAATTTCGGTCTGCCAGGGCTGACTGCGGAAAAGATAATAGCAATGTCGGCAGTCTTACTTGACCAAACAAAGAGAAAATTTGATAATTTTTCTAGAAGATCTTTAAAAATGAGGTTTTTTATGGATAAAAGCGCAGGAATTAGAAGGGTTTCAGAGGCGGGACTTACAAAATATACATTTAGCCACTTTAACTTTAGTGTCCTAATATCTAATCATAATATTCTTAATTCTTTTTCCCATCAGGTTACAAAGTTGCTTTCTCTCAATTTATTGAAAACGAAAAGGAGGAGTAATAAATATATTATTTTTAGTTAATCCAAAAAAGATTTGGCACAATTTTTTGAAAAAAATAAGTTTTTTTCTATCTACAAAATGAGGCAAAATAGGTGTTTTTCGACTTTTAGAGACCTTGAGGATATGTATAAGGAGTGTCATGCTGCCATCCGTAAAGATCCTAAATTCACCAAGAAGGCTCACTCTGGTATCACCAACAAACGTGAAGGTAACAAAATCACCACTTCCAACGGTACAGCAAAATTAATTATTTTTGAAAAAATATAACAATTGTTTGAGGCTTAGTTGAACGAAAAAAATGGCTTATTTTTATATTCTACAGAAATTAGCTTTTGTTGAAATAGGATATATTTTTTTATTAGGTAAATCCTATGTTAGAGCTGTCAAGATGTCTTACAAGCAGCGTAAGGCTCGTGTCGGTCAAAAGCTTCAGTCTGCTGCCGCCAAGTTGTTGGCTGAAGCCGGTGGTGAAGACGAGGAAGAAGAAGAGTAAATTCTCTAAATCAGAAGTTTAAATTTAGATGAATAGTCTCTAAATCAGAAGTTTAAATTTAGATGAATAGAGGTGGTAATAATGTCCTATATAGATATTTCTATCTAAATGGAGAGATTTTCTTCTTGCTCAAGATTTGGAAAAAGAAAAACAGACTGGTCTTTCTTGATAGTATTATTGTTGAAGATAAAGAGGTGTCTTACTCTTTTCCGCGAAGACAAGCAGACCAGACAGATTAGATCTAGGTTTGGAGGCGAACTGAAGACCTATTCTAACCAAAATCCGAAGAAAAAAAAAATACAGGGTTAGTATCCTGTTCGAAATGTTCGAAAAGTCACAGTGATGTGGTACTGTAAAAGTCTGTGTTCGAGTCCGGAGACTTCGTCAATATCTAAGAGTATTTTATATAGTCATCGTGATACAAAAGCTTCTGCGAAATTTACAACTTCCACGAACTGTTTTCACATAAAATCTAAATACCTAAAAAAATCTGATATGAATCTATCTTGAAATTTAGAAAATGCGTTTAATTTCAATATATTTTCCTCTGTTAATTGGTACGTCGGTTTCAGTGTTGTCCAATATTATATTTTCAAATTTCAATTTATAAAAAAATCCAATATCAGTTTCACCCCTAACCAATATTACTGTTATCACGATATCATATATTTCAAAACTCAATGTTTCGAACATATGTTTTGTACTTGTACACTACTTTCATCGCAGCCAGTTTGCTCAAAAAAATGTAAGTTTAGTAAAACCTGATAATGTAGATTAAAAACTTTCTTCCCTGAACCTCAATTCGTACAATTTTTGTGAGAAAAAACATGTCATCTCCGGCAAAAGCGAAACGCCTTATAGTTTTTGACTTCGACCAAACAATATCGACTTTTCACGTATTCAGTTTATTGTCAGGTCAAAGTCCCGCCCCTGAATCCCTTCTCATTCCTTTGCTTTTATCCATAGCGAAACCTTTTTTTAGAGACCATCTTCAAAAATTATCAAATTTTTCTTATAAAAAGGTCATCTTTCCATGCCAGACCTCTTACCAAAGCCACACGCCTCTTCAGAACGAGGTCAATTCCGAAGAGTTCTCGAAAGAGAAAGAGAAACAAAAGGTAGTTATAAAGGATTTATAATCTTAAAACCCTGTTCAATAAACTCTTCTATAGACTATACGGTGTTTTGATTCACAAAAAAGGCATACCTATCTTTTAAAAAATGGCAAAATTTAATTTGATCTTTTTACAAAATTAATGAAGTTTTAATACTGAGTCTATAAATTTATTTTATTTTAATGATGACAACCTTTCGTTATTTTTCTAACTGATGTTATCCTCGAGTCGAGGATTTCTAGTGGGGAAAAAAGAATTTGTATTTGCACGTCAGTCTGAACAAATAATTTTTTTAACTCAATTTTCATGATTTTCAAGTGATTCTCTGATAAAATTATTTGCGATATTTTTCTAAAAAGATGTCAAGATGTCATTTTTTGTGTCTAAAAATGCACTAAATTAGAGGCATTTTCAGCTTTTATATTCTTATGAATCCAAAAACATGCGTTGTGAACTGTTTGTCTGAGCTCTTATTCTGTAGCGAGACGATTTGATACCTACGCTATATTGATTTCCCAACTTGTACACTCTGATGCCTCTGGATTTGGGGTCCCGGAGCATAAAAGATCTGGGACAATGTTTTGAAATAAATCCTACTTAAATTAATTTTGCTATCAAGCACTGCCCCTGTAACCCTTCGTATTCCTGTGTTTTTATCTACAAGGAACGGCATTTTCAGAGATCGTGTCTAAAAATGGCTCGCGGGAATTTTTTTTTTTGCAAAAAATTAAAGCTTATTCTTTTGCTGTCTGATAGCCGGTCGTTGCTTTCTAAGGTGCAACTTCCGGGTCGAAGACAGCGTAAAACTAGTGCTCCATTAAACCTTCTAGCAGTCTTTCTTCTGGACGCTGGTTGACCTGTCGGAGCGGACAGAAAAACATATTTTAGATACGTCTGCAGAAAGTTCGATTTTTTAATGAAATTTTGTATTTGGGATAAAATGGTCACTTCTTGCTTCTAATCTCTTTTTTTTTGTCTGCTCATAGTTTGGACCTCGTAGTCTACACAGAAATACAGTGTTTTTATTTATAAAAAGAGCCATCATTTTTTCACTTTTTTCCAAAAGGTCAGTTTGGACAAGCATGCTTCGGAGGGCCATCTAGGATTCAGATGCTAGATGCAGCATTCAGCCAAATGCGTAAGAACGGTGCAGAGCTTCATGTTTGCTCGAAAGGTAGAGAATTTTTTGATAATTTTGTCGGAGAATGTGAAAAACATGTTAGATTAATAATGATGAGATCAGAGGGCTTTTTTTGTGGATAAGGCATTGTAATATTTAGAACGGTCTCATGGTGAGGCTTACTTTAATAAAATTGTAGTAAAAAATGATGATTAGTCCTTGGGACACCTTTGAGTCGACCCATTAGTCTACATAAGGGTTGTCAGATGAAATGTATTGTGACCGCCCCAGTCTGATTGATAAAAATATCAAAATATAGATATCAATAAATTTATATACTAAATCTCAAATAAATAATATATACTGATGATTAGTCCTTGGGACACCTTCTGAGACTAGCCAACAGTCTACAGGGTAGTTCGATGAGAAAAACTTGTGACCGCCCCAGTCTGATTCTTTATAAACCATTTATTTGAGAATTACCTTAGTATAATATATTTGATTGATTATTTTTATTTTCAAAAATAATAATCATCAAATTTATCGTAAAATCTGGCAGTATAAAAAACTTTAAGGTCTCATCGGCCCAATCCGTTTATTGCTCCATAAAACCAACCTCCTGCCGCATTTTACCACCGTCTATGGTAGGATAGATGCTTATTATCAAAGTTCGGGTCCTGACGCTATCAACAAAAAAGATCCTCATACTAACCCTTATGATGAAGACGCTATCCACAGATGGTCTGGCCCTGATCCAAATCAAGACGGTGGCTTAAGTGCAGACGAAGCTTCGAAAAAATTCTTAGATCAATCAGAGTGTGATAATTGGGGTCAGAAAGCGGATTTATGTCTACAAGTATAGAGGTTTTATTTTCACAAAAAAGGGGTGATCTTTACCAAAATCAAAGATATTTTAGCATGGTGATGTTTTTTTGTTGTGCAGAACAAAATTTATTTTACAAATCTTAGCTAGCTCAAGGTCGGCCCGTAATGCTAGTGGAGGATGATCCGAATGAAATCAAAAAAGGGCAAAAAAAAGGTGTGTCAGTTTGTTGGGTCGAGGAAAGAGAGGGGATGGGAGAGAAAGAGCTTAGAGAAATCATAAATTGGTCTACTGGGGGAGGGCAATGATGAAAAGTCAGTATCAAAAATTTAAATAAAATCAGAATCGTTCGGATATTTCATTACATTGTATAACAGGAGGTTTCAATCGCTCGGCAGTGGTAACAACTATCACTGATCATCTCGTCGAATTAGATAGTGAATGTAAAGTTAGTGATTTATAATAAACTTGTTTTATGACCATCGCGCCAGAAGCAACTTCGGTCCCGATTTTTATTTGAAGAACGCCAGGAAAAAATAAAAAATAATCGCAAGGAATTAATTGTCTATCGACCTTGGATGTGCTAGATGAATTGTTGTTCGTGGGACACTGTAAGACAAGGAATGTTATATAACATCCGGTTAGGTAGGCTTTTTTTTTCTTCTATGTGAAATTATGTTCGCTTACTTGTTCAAAAAACCTCCTAGATTTACCATGTTAATCCACAAAAAGAATTTTTATCCAAAGATTTTTTGATGGCAGTCCTCTTATAGTATGTCTTTTTTACAATTTGCATAAGAATGATGACTACAAATTCAACCTTTTAGTCTCTGATCTCATGGTTTCAAACTATGAATTGGTGAGTTGAAACAAAATTATACTAGCTGATCAGGATCACAGTTTTTCGAAATACGGTGTTTTTATCTGCAAGAAAAGCCCTCATCAGAGATCTTTTCCAAAAATATTTACTTTATAAAATGATCCTCGACTTCATTCTTGTCCTCCTGGTTTTTTATGAGTCCGGAGTCTATCTAGAAGTCTAGATTAGTTTTCCCCTCAGGATCGGGATTGGCTGATGTTATAATTCGCAGAATCCCGTTTATTGAGGCGGGACAGTATAGTCTTCAGCAGAGAATTGTAAATGATAATTTTTTTTTGAATGGTGATCGACTTGTATTTTCGAACCCTTGATCATGTCTCTGATATGAGTATATATTTAAGTTTATCCTGAAATATCTTCATCTTATCTAACAAGTTTTTCTTTTACAGGTAGACAGATTTTTGACATTTTCATAAAACTACCGCATGCTTTCAGACTAGAATAGTTCTTCTATTAATGTTTGAAAACGTTATCATCTTACAATTTTTCGATTTTATATCGTTGTGATTTCAAATTTATAAAACCCCATCACATTTTTCTGATTTTAATCTAAAAATATCTAAAACCCCCACGCCTCATATTATCCATTCTTTCCCCATACATCCACAGTCTCATGTATCCAGTATCTTGATATGATTAATCAACACACACCAAGTATCCCCTAATGTACAACACTTGATTCATTAATTTAAAACACATGAAACCTATGTCTAAAAAATTTAAAACTGACCAATTCAAAATTAATGTAAATATTTTAAATTTTTTTCAAAAAATATACAATATTTCTCTCTCAACAACATCATAATAATATCGCAGGGTAGTTCGTCTACGGATAGTGAGCGTCGAACATGGTTCAAAAGCGTCTGAAACGTGTGGCTATAAAGCCACAGGTTGCTAAGCCAGCTAAGAAGGCGGTTAAGCGTTCCAAACAACCTTTACCTAAGGTCAAGGCTAACTGTCAGGCCGGTCACGTTGTGATCCCAGTTGCTGGACAGTTTCGAGGACGTCGTGTTGTCGTGTTGAAGCAATTGGCAAAGAGCGGTATAGTTAATTATAAACATAATATTGATGTGAATTGACTATTAATTTTTTTGAAATTGTGTAGTATATATGTTCATGTAGTACTATCACTGATCAGAGGGTTTGTTTAACTTTATTATGTAAAAGAATGAAGTTTTTTTATGATAATAATAAGTTTTTGAATGGCGCATGTAGAATTCACGTGATGAGACTCCAAATCTTTGCTTAAATTCAGCGTGTGAGATGTGGTTTAGCCACTACATCACATGATCCAAAAAGCGTGTCAACTGACAAATACTGTAGCGCCTCCTCTACAGTCAGCCTGTTCAAAACACCCTTTTAAATACATCACTTTTTAGTGCACAAAAAAAGCCATTTGCAGTAAAATAAAAAAGTTTCTTCGAGTGAAGATACTCTCTAATCTTATGCTTAAATTCAGCGTGTGAGACGTGGTTTAGCCGCCGTGTCACATGATCCTAATTTCTAATCTGACGAAGAGATATAATTTTTTTTTTAAAATGATGACCAAAGTTTTCGTCACTGATCGTCTTCTCATAGGCGAAAAAACACTTTTGGGTAATTTGCGTCTGATAAAAGAATTTAATTATAATACCGTCAAGATTACCATCTGTAACAGTTCTTTAACATATTCTAGTATTTTTTTTTTGTCATAATGATGATAACGAGCTAGTAGCGTCTTCTCATAGACGAAACAATGCTTTTTGGGTAATTTGCGACTGAAAGTGACGAGATTTTTGTACTACAAAATAAAGTCTAAGGATAGTTGTTTAAAATTCTGTAGCAATATAGTTCAGTAATTAATCAATAGCCATAGAATTCCCCTAAAATTTAAATCATTTAATACTAGGTCTCCTCTTGGTCACCGGCCCATACTCATTAAATGGTGTCCCTCTCCGTCGTATGAACCAGAGATATGTCATCGGTACCTCCACTAAAGTCGACATCAGCAAGGTAGACACCAAGAAATTTGATGACAACTACTTCAAGCGCACCGAAGCTGAGAAAAAGAAGGGTATTTTTGTTGACATCTTGTTTAGAATGATACATGGAATATATGTTATAAATCTTAGAATCGTGTTTTTTATCAAAAAAGTTGTTGTTTCTTGAAGAAAGTTGTTGTTAAAAATTAGATAGTGATGAATACATAATAGATACGGTGGTAAACGACACAAGGTCGTGCTGATCCTGTCCAACAACCATAAGATTTCTGCCTGATTCAAAAATTAAAAGATTTGTTTCTAGATATATTTATACTAGTCGTAAAAGTTGTTAAATGGTGAGTTTTTGAAGTTTAGAATTGTTGTGCATTAATAGCATTTAAGTTTTTTTAGCATGGTAACTTAAAAGTTTGGAGTTGTTGTGTATTGGTGCCTTTAAATTCTTAATACCTTTTCTCTCACTTTTGGTTGCTAAGAGGGAGTTCTTCTCATTCTCAAAAATACTTCATCAGGTAAAGAAGGTTTTTTGTCCGCCGCCGAGAAGAACCCGCTCCCAGCAAACAAGAAGGCTGATCAGAAGACAGTCGATGCTGCCATTGTTGGTGGTATCAAGGATCTTACTCTCAAGAAATACCTCAGATCCCGTTTTGCTTTGACTAACAACATGATGGCTCATGAGCTTAAATTTTAAATGAGAGGGAAATAAATTTTTAGTTCAAAAAATTTTCTGTTGATCATGATGATTTATGAGGTTTGTCTACAGTCATCAGTATGTACAATAGCTACAGTAGGGTCCTTTGTGCGACTTCAGAATCTCTATCAGACGAAAAAAAATATGTCTACGACTACCTAGATCTGTTTTTTTGAACGGTCTTGTGAGTAGCATAGATATGAAAACAGAGCATGCGATTAGCGTGTACTCACAGTGATGTATTCAGAATACAAGAGTTGTAAACAGTTGAGCAGTGTTCTTCAGTAGCGGTTATTAGTATGGTTTAATTAGATAACTGAGTGAAATTTCATATTCATGAGTGCGAGAGATAAAATCTATAATTCTCTACATGAATTATTGAGATCACTTAATATTATGATTTTGCTAGTTAGTCATCTGTTAATATCTACCTTATTACAAACGAAAATCAAAAATACGGTTAGTATCAAGAAGAAAATCAAAAATCGCAGATGACAAATGAACACTCATTTTTCTCGACACTGTCTCATATGATCAGAAGTATCCCACAGCATTTCCGAAAAAAATATAATTTTTTCAATCTCAATCAAAAAAACCTATATTCAACGTATTCATCCGTTAATATTAACTAATGATGTAACATGTAGTTTTGGTAAGCAGACTTTTAAAGAAAAAGTTTTTGGTATAACTCTCAGCCTCGTCCACCATGCTGCGCCGCTCAATGGAGATGCGCAAGCACATTGTTACAATGGGTAGCAATCCGTTTCAGTTCTACGACAGGGTGCCATCGTTTGGGTATAGTACTATATTTTAGCAGTCGTGTTAGGATACATTCTTACTAAATAATTCAGATTCTGATGAGATGAATTAATCCAAATCTATGTTTTCTATAACAGTTATATCATCTCGTTTGTTGTGATTCGATTGATATTAATCTAAAATTCGCGCTGTGTACAAGTCGCCATCTTCCTGAAGTTATGGAATGGCGATTTTTACAGCGCAAAATCAAAGTTCTCACGTCATCTACGCCGTGACCCTTCTATCAATGGGGGTCTTGGAACTTCAGACTGGTATAGTTTAGCATTATATTTTCTCCCTTATGACCGCTAGCATCTGATACTAGCGCTGTGTACAAGTCGCCATCTTCCTGAAGTTGTGGGATGGCGATTTTTACAGCGCAAAATTAAATTTCTCATGTCATCTACGCCGTGACCCTTCTATCAATGGGGGTCTTGGAACTTCAGACTGGGATAGTTCGTCATTACACTCTTGTAAATCGAAAATATTAATCATCTCTGAGAGTGTATTTTCTTTCGGAGAAGGCTCATCTCTGAGAGTGTATTTTCTCTCGGAGAAGGCATTTTTTTGTGGATAAGAACACTGTATTCAGAAAGTTCTCAGGGTTGGGCTTATTCTTATAAATCGTTAATCGCGGGCGCTTCTGTTAAGCGATAGGGTCTAGTTTGTGGCTCTCATCGTTGAACTAAGCAGCCTAAAATGCAGGTCTCTCCTCTCCGCTGTCTCTACTTTCTGTGATAGTAGCGTTAGATCGAAGGGGGGATAAAATGTTTGTATATGAAATTAGAATAATGCTGTCCATGCTTTGAATATTCATAATATAGCTAGGTTTAGTTTACATGCGTTTTCTCCCAATATTGTGCGATAATAGCGCTGTGTACAAGTCGCCATCTTCCTGAATTTTTTATGGGATGGCGATTTTTTCAGCGCTAAATTGAAGTTCTCATGTCATCTACGCCGTGACCCTTCTTTTATCAATGGGGGTCTTGGAACTTTAGACTGAGATAATTCTGTAGTCTAGGCCAAATGATTTTTTATATTTTTATCTCAGTCTAAAGTTCCAAGACCCCCATTGATAAAACAATGCAGCATCCTTGTACAAATTGCTGCTTCTTTTCCGAGGAGCTGCGACTGGATATAGGGCTAGACTATAATAAACCAGATTCTGCGGCGACGCTTCTCGTAAATCTTAGAAGTTTAAATGTGTAGATTCTTCGGCTTTTTTTTTTGGACCTTATCGCAAAGATCTCCTATTTTATCGTTTTTCTTTTTGTTGATATCATAGTTTGACAGGGTTTGAATTTCGCGTTCGGGAACTGGTTGCCTTTCCTCAACCCATAGGGAGACGACTTGATACCAACGCCAAAAAGTTTTGTCAGGCCGTCTACGCCATATTCTCTCCTTCATAGAGAATCTGGAGCTTTGGTCGGATACAAAATATGTAAGGATTCTTTTGAGGGTACTATTTTTCCTGATGTCGTAAAAACCCCCCAAAAAATCTAAAGTCAATTTTTTGAAGAAAAATGTCTTTTTTTACATGATGACTCTATACTGGTCCGTGTTTCTGATTCTCGCTTAGAGATGCGGATACTCTCAGTTTATGTGTTTCAAGACGGATCTGATTATAATTTAGATTTATTTCATAAAAATTATATGCCCTGCCCCT
>JACKZZ010011894.1_pt1 | contig 11282 bp, 6 predicted proteins | sample 8027871 | NCBI WGS metagenome assembly JACKZZ01 (sample SAMN15724774, study PRJNA655200) | protist metagenome | isolation source: fluorescence activated cell sorting (FACS) single amplified genomes of... | place: USA: West Boothbay Harbor, Gulf of Maine | collected 2000-07-19
AAACATGGAAAAGGTACATATACATATGCTAATGGTACTGTATATGATGGTGAATGGAAAGATGGTAATAAACATGGAACAGGTACATTTACATGTAATAGTGGGTCGATCAAAAGTGCTGTATATGTTGGTGAATATAAAGATGATAAGATGAATGGATATGGTAAATACACTAATGCAGATGGTTCTATCTTACATGATGGAATGTGGAAAGATGGTGCACCAGTGCTATGAATGAAAGAAGAAGCGGGGATTTTACTTCTACAGATTCTATAAAACTTAATACCTTATTATCATCTATATACAATATACAATTAATACTATTAAATACCATTATTACTAAAATATTTCCCATTCCTTCAAAACTGGATTTCAATCACCAAAAAAACTATGCAAAAATCAACCATCGAATTATTTAAAAAATCATCGAAATTTTTCAAAAAAATAGAATAAATAAGCACCATTATATAAGTGAAAAAGTATCAAACAAAATTCAATACACCATTTCCTTCTTCCACTTAGTTTCATTTGATTCACTTCGATATACGAAAAGTACCATCGTGCTCTTACAGAATTTTTTTTTTAAATATATATTTTTTATTAAAAAAATAATTTTTAAATCATCATTTGTAATTTTGAATATTTTTCTTTTTGAAAATTTTGGCATAAAATATTTGAAATTGTGGAAGCAAAGTTGTAAAACCATTATTAATATATATACAACACATAGAAGAAACAAACAAAAACAACAACCCAGAATAATATGGACGGCATACCAAATCATTTATCCAACCAACAACCAACCATGAACATCGATGCCATCAATACAATTCCTATGAATAATTCAACACCATCAAAAGTACATCAACGTAATAAGACATTTAGTAACATAGAAACGACAATCGACACTAATAATACGTCAACAACAGTAGTAAACATAACACGTATGATAATATTTGAATCTGGATTAGTATATGCATCCAATACAAATGGCGATAGTATATTATTAGAACCACATTGCATGACATTCACTTTCATATTACACAATGGAATGCATCGTCAACATGTATCGAAATATGCACCAAGGGAAACACATTATTTATTGAAAAATGCTATTTTATTTAAAAATACGCATATTACAACAACAAACACAGCAACAACAACAACCACGTCGTCGTCATTTTCAAATAATAATAATACGTTTACATCACCATTCTTTTGTCCAGATGTATACCAATTATTAAATATACCATTTCATACAAGTAATATAGAAAAAATGAATGCCGATAATAGTTTCATTGATAGAATTCATTGGCCTAAATTTATGAAATATAACAATTATTGTATTATAAACAATGAAGATGAATCGATTAATATATTATCAACAGATGGGTTTAGTAAACTATCATTATCACCACATGAACAAATTGTACATGTATCGTATCCATTTATCATACCAGTAACAACAGGTGTTACGTCAACAACAACAACAACAACAACAACGATGACAACAACAAATAGATCATCATCGCCAACAAGCAATCAAACAAATACTAGTAATAATAATAATAATATGATTCATCATATCAATATCAATCATATATTTCCATCAACCAAATGTCCATCGATGTTTCAACATCCACTTACTATTGCAAAGAAATTATCTGATTCAACTTTATCAGTAAATCACAACGACGATGACGATAATGATGATGGCAAAGACAACGGCAACTTGTACGTAGTAGATACATTATTACCAAAAGCAATAGATATAAATGATGATGAATATAAATTAAATTTATATGATTGGCATGATGTAAAATCATGTGTTAGCCCATTAGGATTATCGTGGAAAGAAGAATGTGTTGAATTAGGCAAAGGTGTTGTACCAATGCATGTTCCTACCATTGAACGTGTTTTAGTAGAATGGAATGAAAATCATACAATATGGTTTATAGGTCCACATATACCCGATAATAAAACGATGAAAGAAACAAGACAAAAGAATAGTATTGAAACAGAAGAAGGTACAAGAGAAGATGCATTACCATTAGTAGAATATGGTTTATTACTTCATAATAATAATGCATATTTGAAAATTTTATATGAAAAAGGTTTTCATCATAGTGATAATGGGCATATACATGAATATTTAATGCATACAAATACATTTTATAGCACATATACATGTTTAGCATGTAAAGATGAATATAAAGATTCTGTTCGATATGTTCAACGTTTACATCGACATCATGAAGCATGTGTTACATTACAAATGGAATCATTTGTTGGGACAAATAAGAAAATAATTAGCAATGACGATGCACTTTTGAATAATAATGGAGATGGAGATCGTAAATTAACATATGAAGATTTAACAGATGTATCATTACCAATACAAGACATTGCATTCAAAATGAAATTAAGAGATGTAGAGAAAGAAAAATTATTATACAAAATTGAACAACATCGCATACGACAACCAGATATCGATATGGTTCTTGAACAAACACGTCGTTTCATTGAAAGGCAAAAGTTGGAAGAGCGAAGGTGAAACTTACAGGGGAGATATGATAATATTTTGGGATAAAAATAGTTTTTTTAATAAATACGGGCGAATTATTAAAAAAACATTTTAAAGTTCCTTTAAAAAAAGTGTGTGTGTGGTGCAATTAAATTTTTACACCCCGTTACACGCAAACATTTTTAAACCACAAAATGACCAAACACCACACTCTCCGCTCTCCTCGATCTCTTGACTAGACACTCCACACACTCACACACTCACTCTCGGCAGTCCCAGCGGAGACCCCTCACACCCATATTTCCTCACCTCCACTTCTATCATTGTTCACTGCAGTAGTATTCCCATCATTACTAATAATACTACTACTACTAGAACCACGAATTCCAAGCTTCATCATGATGTTATTATTTTTACCAGTTGCCTCCTCAGTAGGTGGTGGTGAATTGTATACCTTATCTGCAAAATCATTTTCGTCGATTAACATAGCTGGAAGTATGATACTAGTCACTGTTTCATTATTGAAAGTAGAAGAAGAATGAACATTTTCAATACTACGATTGATTGCCATCATCTGTTTCTCATGACTACCACCACTTGTAGTAATACTACTATTTGTCATACTATCTCCACTACTGCTACTAGAATAACTAGTATTTGGCGGGGATAAATATATAGGTGAAACATTCGTTTGATTAGTAATACGCTTTGGTGTAATATTAATGTCATTATTGATCGCCATAAAATCATTCATTAATTTTCTTGCACGTTCACTTGTTTCATTTGTATCAACAACACTTTTTAATGTATCTTCTAAATCATCCATCATAAACCTCAAATCCACATTGTTTTTCTCTGTTTCATTATTAACGCGTCGTGTATATCGCAACGCAAATTCTTTTTCTACTATACCAGCATTTAAATCATCAATGATACGGTTTTGATATAAAAGTTTATTTTCTAAATCTTTATTAGTATTCATTTTGGTACGTAAAAACGTAAAAACGTGTAGATTGTATAACAGTACAGTACATTGTAGATAGCTCAGCTACAGTAGTGTAGATGTGTAGATGTGTGCAATGTAAATTTGTAGATATTGGAGGCCGTCGTCGCGTCGTCGTCGCCCCAAAATGTAAATTTGTTCGTTGCAAAACACAATCATCACATTTTTTTGATGCCCGTTTGTTTCCCAAGTAAAATGAAAAGCTAAAAAAACAATAAATACGATCGATTCTCCTCCGCCGTAAAACCAATGCTATTTCCATATTAATTATATTAATTATCCCTCTCCTTGGCCGATTTTCTACCTCCATATGATGTAAATACCACCCTCCTCTTCTTGGATCATTTAATCACCTTTCCTCTTCTTATTAAGAATACTTTATATCATACTAGTACATATTGCATTTAATAGGATGTAACAAATCCAAATACCAAATTGAACCATAGCAGTTGCTGTGTTCATCCTATTGATCTTACTGTTAATCTCATGCTGATACCAAACAAATACCAAAATTGAACCATAACAGTTACTGTGTTCATGCTATTTATCTTACTGTTAATCCCATGCTACCAAATTGAACCATTACAGTTGCTGTGTTAATGCTATTGATCTTCCTGTTAATCCCATGTTATTATGTATATAACATGGACACAGCATGTACTACGATCCAATTTTTCCCTGCGGGGAAAAACGCTGTTTCATGCCTGCCAAGAGGAGGAGCAAAACACATTTAACACTGTTAACAATGGGAAATATATATATATATATATACATATATTGCATGGACATGTAAGGAGATAGACGAATCAAATGTAAAAGTAAATACATAATTGGCATTCATCGATCAATAAAATAGTTTTAGTTTAGTTAGTTAGTTTAATTTATCTAGAAAAACGAATTGAGATAAAAAGTTGTGTGTGGATATATATATATATATATATAAATTGTTGTGGATAGTAGTATTAAATCAACGGAAACAAACAAATTATCCATCATACCCCAACGAATTTAGGACACATTTTTAGCACCTATCTATATTTGCATTGATACTCCTCACACATACGCGTATAACAAAAAACATATTTGATATATATAGATATATATTATCTATATACAAACATCGTGCGAGATAAATAATAGTAATAACACGATTTAAAAACGTACGTTGACAATGATGGTGGAAAAAACAACGAGGATGACACATAAAAAAATGTTAAAATTAAAACAAAAGGTTAAAAAACAAGCACGTTATTATGTAAGAGGAACATTATGTATTGCTGTATTTGCATTAGCAATTGCATATATGAGTCAAACAATCTTTAACCAAGAAAACGAACGTTCATTGCAACATGATGTAAGACGTTTAGTAGCAAATACAACTACCAATGGAACAACAACAAGCTGTAATGCACCACAATTTCTTAGCGCAACGACGGGAAAATGTATATGTATGCCAAGTGGAAATGCACCTCAAGCGCATGGATGTAATGATTTTAGTGGATATCCACCATATTCAGCAGATGGATTACCTATGACAGTTAGTCCATATATAAATGGTGGTGTTATCTTATACATAATTGGTACCATGTATACATTTATGGGGTTAGCAGTGGTATGGGATGAATATTTCGTACCTGCATTAGAAGCTATTATTGAAAAATATGATATTGATGATGATATTGCAGGTGCTACGTTGATGGCGGCAGGTGGTTCCGCACCAGAGTTAGCAACATCATTAATTGGTACATTTGTTGCAAAAAGTAATGTTGGATTTGGTACAATTGTTGGTAGTGCCGTATTTAATGTTTTGTTTGTAATTGGTTGTTGTGCAATCTTTTCTAAAGAAGTATTGCAATTGACATGGTGGCCATTGTTCAGAGATAGTGTTTATTATATTATTGGATTGTTGGCATTGTTTCTAACATTTGAAGCTGTTACACCAAATACAATTACTACAGGGGAAGCATTGTTATTGTTTGGATTGTATTTTGGTTATGTCGGTATTATGGCAAAAAATAAACAATTAAGAAAGTGGGCGAACTCCAAATTAAGCAAAGCAAATGCTAATGATGGAGGTAAAAATGGTGATGATGAAAAAGCAAGTGCATATGTTAAATCCGAGGAAGGGAAAGCATCGACAAAAGATGGTGTGCCATTAAAAGCAAAACCAGTGGAAAAAGAAATTAATAATATTTTAACACGACCTGCTCATTTTCGCGCTGGAATTTTACATTTAGTATTGAAAGATGAAGATCCACATGAGCAAATACGTATTAAAGTTGTTGCGGAAGTTATCGGAGATGTGAAAGAAACGTTTAAACAACTTGATGATGATAACAATGGTTACATCGATACAGATGAATTTGCAGCATTGATTAATCAAGTAACGGGAAATGAAGTAACGATGGAAATGGCAAAAGAACAAGCAAAGCAGACGATCACGGAAATTGATTTAGATGGCGATTTCAATTGTTTGGGTTGGTATTTATAGTTATTTAATGGTATGGTGGGTAACCGTAATTGGTGATGTATTTCAAGTGCCGATTGTTATTATGGGATTAACCTTTTTAGCAGCAGGTACAAGTGTACCTGATTTACTAACATCCGTCATTGTAGCCAAGCAAGGACATGGTGATATGGCAGTTTCCAGCTCCATTGGTAGTAATATCTTTGATATTTTAGTTGGTTTACCTGTCCCATGGTTGTTATATTGCCTTGCGAATGGTGGTGAAATATCAGTTGGTAGTGGCGAAACCCGTACAGGATTCTTTTACAGCGTTGGATTTTCATTATTTTTATTAATATGTATGTTAATCTCCGTAGTAGTAGTAATTGCTGGTAGTGGATGGAAAATGACGAAAGGATTAGGATATGCTATGTTTGCATTATATGGTGTATTTGTTATCATTGAAATTGCACGTGCATATAGTTAAATGATGATGGGTGATGTAAGATAATGTAATATATCGCAAGAATCAAATGTAAAATATATATATATATATACATATATATGAAAAATAGTGAAAAAAAAGAAACAGAATTTTTAACAATACAGAAATGCTATTAGACGACATATCGTTGCATAAGAGATGATAAAAACGGTACAACAATACAACAGAATTTTATCAAAACACATTTTGCACCAACAGCTTTTCACATGGTTTAACATTTTCACAAACAATAATAACCTTTTCCACCACATCTACACAGGCAAATACTTTTTAGAGATATGAAAGATTTGCATCTTTTGAAGGGAGGAAAAGAGACAATTAAAATATGAACACAATGTTTTTTGTAAATTTTAGAGGGTTAATTTTGAGAGATGGAAAAAGTAAAAATTAAAAAATTGAATTTATAAAAAAATATTTTTATCAAATACCTCGTATCACTTCTCACCTTCCTCACCGAAGAAATCTACCACGTCGTTGTTTACGTTTTAACTTATTCATTCGATTTAAAATGGTTTCATTATCTTGTTTGTTCCATGGTGAATACATTGGTGATGCAATCGTTTTTGCTTTCATATTCTTTCGCATTGTTGTATTATACATATCTTCATCCGCATCGTCATCTTGTATATCAACAACTCCAATTGATTTTGATCGCATCATCATCGTAGATGGATATCCAAATGTAACCAAGCCTTTTGTATTAAACGTTTGACTATTCATATTTAAAATACTTTTACTTATAATTTCTTTCTTTTTTTTTGAATATGAATGTATTAATTTATTTTTCCTTGTTTTATTTTTCTTTCGATTTTCACGTACAATATTTTCTTTGGCCAGTATCCACTCTGGCACAGCTTTCTTTACAGTTTGTTTTTTCTTCATTACATTTACAACATTTAAATTATCAACAATTGTATCTGGTATTAATATTGTTGAAATATTAAATATATTATTTGTTTTGTTGTTGTTATTATTATTATTATTATTATTATTATCATCATCATTTGCTTCATTATTTCTACTCCTCCGATCATATACATCACCGACATCGGAAGAAGAAGTGGAATGTGAATTATTATTAATAATATTTGTATTATTTGATAAATACAATGTATTACTTTTATTAACATGATCACGATCTTCTTCAATATGTAATTTAAATAGCTTATCTTCGGATGTAAATGTATTATTATTACTGTTACTACTATTGCTTTTCTTTTCGTTCTTTTTTGCATATTTTTTATCATTACCATCATCTACTAGTGGTGGTGTAGAAAATTGTTCCATTTCTTTTTTTGTATAACGTTGTCTATCTTTCATCAATTTCGTTTTACGTTTGATTAAACTATGATTTTTATCTGTTGAAAACAATATATTACTTTGTAAATGTCGATTGATTTCATCGTTACTAATTTCTTTGGTTGTATAAATCATTAATGAATCATCATTATCATCATTATTTTCCACATTTTTATCGTCACGACTACTTTTTCTTGTATGGACAATAGACGTTGATGTCATTAATAATTTATTTACTTGTGTATCATTTAAATCATGTAATTCAATTGCAGTGGCATCGTAGTTGTTGTTATTAATATTTGTAATATCAATATGGTTATCATTACTACTAGTCGAATCATATCGTTTCAAAACATTTTTAATATCATTTAGTGATGGTTGCAATTTACCATGATTAGTTTTCTTTTTTATTTTCTTTTTGACTTTTTTTTTCACTTTCTTTTTTTTCTTATTACCCACAATATGTTTTTTACTACTACTATTTTTTGATTTTGTACGTTTCTTTTTTACTTTTGTTTTGCTACTAGAACGTTTACTATTACTACGTTTTGATTTTTTCTTTTTCTTTCCACCAACAGTATTGTGTTTCTTTTTCTTATTAGTATTCACATTATCATGTTCATGATATAAATGATTGTTTTTATTACGTTTTTTTTTGTTCCATAATTCCTCTGCACGTTTTAATATTAATGCTTTTTTTTCTTCTCTTGCAATATGATTATTATGATGATCATTATTATGTTGTTGTAAATTACTATTAGGATCTTGATTGAAATATCGCAATGTAGTAGGTCGTAATGATGATGATGATGGTTTTGGATGTGGTTTTTTCATTGCAGGTGCTTTACCAGGTGTACCTACTTCACATAATACATATTTAAAAAAATCACCAGGTTTTTCAAATGAATCAGGTAATGGTGGTTGTTTCAAATGTAAATGTTTATTATTTTTAATAATATTTTGTGTTATTGCATCACTATCCATTTCTTCATTTTGCATCGTTGTATTATTATCATACACCATGTTTTCTTCATTATATGTTGCAAGTGATTGAAGTATTTCATCATATGTCAATGGTTCACCAGCTTTACCTTGTAATGGTGATGGTGTTTTATTGTTTCGTAATGTATTTTCCATTAATGGCGGTTCAGGTGGCCTTTCCATTTTAGATGTGGAAGGTGCAGGCGGTGGTGACGTTGTTGTTGACTTTTGCTTTGTTTGAATCGTATTTTTTTCCACTTTTTGAATATTAGTATTCTTTTTCATAATAATAATATTATTATTATCGCCATCATCATTATCATCATCGATGTAATTTGAATCATGTAATTGTTTTATTGGAGATGGTACATTAACAACAACCATTTTCACATTTTTATTGTTGGTGTAATAGGTTTGCATGTTTTGTTTACGACGACGTTGTTGTCGATTTTTTAAATAGTTAAAATTATCTTTATTTGTTGGTTGATAATTTTTTTTACGTCTATTTAATAAATCTTGTTCTTTTTGTTGTTGTTTTATTTGATGTGGTGTTAATTTTGTCATATACGTTGTTCGTTTTTTTCTTGGCTGCGTCGTTGTTGTTGTTGTTGTTGTTGTTTTTGCAGTCTTAGTCACCATCGTCGTTGTAACTGATTTTGGTTTCTTTGTACGTAAATGCATATTCTTTTTTGTACCACCTGTTGTTGAAATTGTTTTTGATAATTGTTTCTTCTTTTTCTTCATATTCTTTTTATGAATTTTTGATGATTTTAACATACTTGGACGTGTAGTCGTTGTATGATAGGTTGAATTCGTTGATGTCCATGGTAAGCGTGACAATGATGCGGTGGGCATTTTGATTTGCTGATGTTACTTGTATATGTTTTGAACTGTTTTTTTTTGTTTTGGAATGTATATATACGTATATATGTCGTATTTATATTTCGTATTTTATAATTAAAAATGTTGTTTTCCAAAATTTCAATTTGTTTTTGTTGTAAAATGTGTTGAAAAATGTTAAATTTATAATTAACGAAAAAAATAAATAAAAAATAAATGGGTTTTGAAAATTTTTCAACTTGTCTCTTTGTTTGTTTCGTTGTGAAAGATATACTTTTCTAATATATAACTATTACGATATAGTCTCTATTATAAAAACAAAGGATGTTAATAATACGTATATATACATATGTTTTTGTTTCGTATATATTGTTGTTTTAATTGATAAATTAACACTATACACAATGGGAAATGACATTTTTAGCATTTTTTTATAACGGCTGATGTGATTGACCCGCTTATAGAATACGAAATGATTGTACTTAATTATATAAATATGATAGGACAAATATGGGCACTTAAAACCTTAATAAACCTTAAAAATCCTTAAATAACCTTAAACCTTTCGTTGTTTTGTTTTTTTAATTTTTTAAGTAATTTTTCATCTTTCATCCGCTTATTGACAAGGTATACGAAAATAATGCACTTAAAACTTGAAATATGGAATCACAACTTGATTTTTGGATGATTGTGCTTTGATTGATTTAGATTTGCAGGCACACATCATATAACATTGTTGTGGCCTCTCCCGATATTAATACTTGAAATCTTGTAATATTTACAATACTAAACCAGGCTAAAATAGCTTCTTCTTCAAATAATAAAAAAAAAACGAGGAAGAAAACAACAATAAATGCCCTAAGTTACATCAAAACATAATATAGTTTCATTACAGACTTTATTACAGACTTTATTACAGACTTATTCCATATAATCAAAAGTCCTGTTAACATAGTATAACATCAATTTGATAATTAATTATAGTGAACCAATTGAAAGCATGAAAATGTATATAAACCATCGAATATGTACAATTATATATATCATATTCACATGTTATATTGCTATTGTAACATCAACCTCATTATTACGTCACAATAAATATAATAACAAGAATCATAAACAGAATAATAATAATAATAAAATAAGAATAGGACAAAAAATAAACAATATCATTAGTAATAACATATTGTTACAAATACAAAATAAAAATGAAGACCCAGATTTTAAACCTGATGAATCAAATACTTGGGGAGCTGGTCATGGATATGTATTGCCAAATATACCACGTAAACGAAATCGTAAAAAATTTAGTATAGAAGATAACATAGACTTACCAGCACATCAAAAACCAATGAACTTGGAAAAATTAAATGTAGCTGACTTTTCAAAAAGTGATTTTGGTCCTGTAGTCGCTGGTCAAGCAGAAGCGTCAATGTTAGGGAATTATAAAGACCATGAACGTGGTTCACCAGTTTTTGGGAGAGAAATGAAATACCGTGTCGGTGATCCACGTGTTTTAAAATTGCCGTAAAGTTGTTGGAGGAGTATATTAATATATATGATTTGCAATTATTAAATTAAGATCAATCCAGCAATATAAGCACATAAAATAATATAAATGTTTTACACACAAGAATAATCGTTTACACAAATGTATAAACTACTCGCTCCTCCCCCTTCT
>JACKZZ010016188.1_pt1 | contig 11280 bp, 11 predicted proteins | sample 8027871 | NCBI WGS metagenome assembly JACKZZ01 (sample SAMN15724774, study PRJNA655200) | protist metagenome | isolation source: fluorescence activated cell sorting (FACS) single amplified genomes of... | place: USA: West Boothbay Harbor, Gulf of Maine | collected 2000-07-19
ACAGAAGAACCAAGAACAGTGTTCTCTACGACTTTCTCGTGTAGAAGTGCCGTCAACAATAGAACAATTTCGGTACAGCTCAACGGTAACGTCGTTCTGTCTACATGCACAAAAGCGTGGTCTTCAAAAGTTGCAAAGGTAGTACACAGCATCAACATTCTTGTATCGTCAAACAAGAAGAAGCCCGAGGATCTCAAGCTCTTTTATCTCTTTTTGTTTTCATTTTGGAATAGTCAAAGCGTGGCTGTAGAAAGTATGACAACAACTACAACTGCAGAAGCGGACAGCAGTTTTCATGGTGAGTGTCAACATGAATCACGAGTTATTAAGTGAACCAGTGTAAGAGTTTTGCATCAATCAACAGCATGAGCATGGACACGCATACTTACATACGTAGCAGATTCAAGAAAATATACAACAGCTCGATCTGTACAATACAGCCTAATAGTCACGTTATCATCTTCTGCTCATCCACGAAGAACCTTTCTTACATCTCAGGTCCACCTACGCTAAGTAACCTCCTTCTTCTTTCTCTGAGTCCTTCAACTTCTCCTCCTCTTCGTCTTCCATGTATGCACTTCCTGTCTTACTTCGGATTCGGGTACAAGTTGAAGGCGGACTTGCTGGTGAAAAAGCCCTTTGGCAGCCGCGCGTGGCCGTACGACGGCTCGTAGTTCGCTTTCGTGAGAATCACGTTGTCCGTGCCGAAATACTGCGGCTGCGGGTGCTTCTTCGCTCGCGCCTCGTCGACGTCACGCCACGTGCAGAACTTCGGAAACGAGTGGCACTTCGGGAAAAATTGCTTCTGATATTGTTGGGTATACTTTGAAGCTGATGTTGTTGGGTATACTTACTATGCAGTTGTGAGTAGACGATGGATTTTTAATTTTGATGGTCTATTTGTATTTGTGCATGCATGACAAGAAGGCAGCAGCTTCATCCTTACTTACAGATGATCCGCATGCTCGTCATTGTAGCCAAGAACAAGTTACAACGCCAGTACTAGTACCTTCGCAAAGTGGGTTCGTCGCGTGGCCGCAACTTTTTCCTGCATGTGACCGATGACAGGCTCCCCGTAGAACCGCGGCTCGGTACCCATCGCGCGGTCGTAAGAGGTCCGGAAATACATGGTGTCGTACACCTTTTTCCAATTAACGTAGGCAGGCTCAACCATGTTGGGCGAGGTTCTTTGGCTTTTCAAAAAAACGCACTTCGTTTCTGTATACAAGAGATGATTCGGTCATAATTTATTTCGACGTTCTTCCGAGGAGCACAAAAGCCGTAACTTCAATGACTTGACTCCGGTGACGAATCATGCGGTGACTGTAGACCAAGAATAGAGATCATCGATACACAATACTGACGTGTGTAGTACGTGGATAAGTACTTTTTGATTTCTAGGAAATATGCAATTGCAACGACATTTAGGTACTCCCACCCACCCGAAGCTGGACGAAATTTTGTCGATTAGGATGACGACAGAGTCGGTTTTGGACACAGAAAAGAAACACATGGATTTCTTCAACAGATGAATGACGCAGCCCCCATGTAGTACGAAAACGAATACGGTGCTGATACACCTTCGATGAAGAACGATCGATGGTGCATAGCACGAGAACGAAGCATGAAAGGGATTCGGCATTCAGACCACCCAGCACTGAGGTTGAACAAAATAATCGGATCGGTATTTTGAAGTAAGTTGTACTAGCGAAACACTTCACCTTTACTCCTCGACCGTCGGACGACATCTGTATAGAAATCCTACGCCTACCTCACAAGCCTAAACCGCGGTAGCTGTATGATTTGAAGTCATTGTTCACAGCGGTAATCAATGACCTCAAAAGAAAGAAATAGGACGCATCGTGGTTGTTCCTGCACAACAAGTCGAGTTTACGAAATTTCATCCTCGGAATCAAAATCTTCTTCAATCAGTTCGTGTTCACGAAACACCCGCGCCAAGTGTCCGGTCTTGATTTCGTTCTTTTCCCCGCCATCTATCCTCTGAAACCCGAGCTGCTTGAAGACCAATTTTCCGTCCACGAACAGACACACCGAGGGGATCGTCTGTATTGCGAGTTTGCTGACAAAAAACGGCGCCTTTTCCGCTTCGAGGTAGGCGAATTTTGTGCCGAGAAACTTCTTCGAGAGCCGGGTTAAGTGCATGTCCATCACTTTGCAGCTCTCGAAATTCTTGTGGTAAAAGTGCACGATGGCACGGTGGGACTTTGTCACCTGGCGTTGTGGTAGATTTGATGCGAAATAATTTGTGAGTATTGCATTTGTTCGAAGCTAGTGCGAATGCAGAAGCTGCGCCAGGTATAAAAATCCTGGTTACAACAGCTATAGACGTCAATGGCACCTTTTTCACGGGTCAGATTTTTCAACATACAGGATGAACAACACACAGCACAACAAATGTACCGTCGTCAGAAACTCGTCCTCCTTGATTTCCGTGTATTCCCCGTGTCCCTGCGCTTTGTATTCCTGCTTTTTTCTGTGCTGCTCCCTCATCTTCTCTAACCTCCTCTGGCGGATGGCGTCGAGGTCTGATAGGAAGTTGTTACTTTACCGTTGCACTCAGCACCATGCATGCATGAAGATGGGGACCAAAAGCTGCGGCCTCATTGGGCACCATGCAAGAAAGAATATTTCTCGTCGCTCTATTTTCTGCGACAAAATTCTACGTACTATACCATCATCGTCTATTGCCTTTCCGTCGTGCTGGTCTTCATGCTCCTCTTTTTCCTTCCCGACGCTGTGGTTTTGATTTGAGAAAAACGCTGATCATTTATAGATATGTGCCTCAGTTTTTGCATAGCGCGCTGCTTCATCTGCATCATCTTGCACTAGCTATGTGTATCAATTATGGCAAGGTGGCATGAGAAACGCATACATAGATATCAGCAGAAGTTGAATATGTATCTGCACCCTAGCAGGTACTTACCCCGCATCCTCTTCGCCGTCGTCTTCGGCGCCCTTCATCATCTTTTCCCCCTCTTTGAATTTGTCGTTTATCGCCAGCTGCATAACGTCGTCCACCAGCAAGTCGTTCATTTGGTTCTGAAACCCCTTGCCCCAATTCTCGCCGCCGGCGTTCGCACAGGAAGTTCGCTCGTGCTCGGTGTCCGTGCGGTAGCTCCGCTCCTTGCCGGTGATCGCCTTAAAGGCGTCCATCCCGGTGTCCATCCGGAACTTGGATGTTTTGTTATTCGACGCCATTTTGTTGTGGTTTTGATTCCTATCAGAAGCAAAATTAGTGAAGCGTTTCTAGGTCTTCAAATGTAAAAGAAGTTGAGTCCCGTCGAATTCTGTCGATCTACTCCTACTTCAACTTCTACCACCTAATCAATTATGCGCTTCCTTGACACAAATGCTAGTAGGCACCACTTGATGCGGTTGCTCGTGCTACAAGATGAACCTCCGGGCAACACTTCTTGCACAACATACATGTTTTACACATGGAAGCATGCTGATGCTGCAGTCGCTCAAGCACAAAAGGGATCTCCTATGCCGCTCGAGAATCCAACGCATTCATCTCACGCTTCACTTATGCCACCAGCTGCAGCCTCAGTCTACAACTATCATTCTTCTCGGCGCATTTATCAGCTTCATGCTTGCTTTCCCTTTCACGTTCACCCAGAAAAGCGGTCGATATCCTCAATTCGGTGCTATGCATCAATTCTCAGCTTCCCTCCATGAGAAGGAATAGATAGACAACGAACATCAAAGAGAAACTAGCTGATGAAAGAATGAAAGCGAGCCGTTTCATCCGACAGCGCTTTCCTCTGATTGAAGGAAGACAAATAGTACCAAGCGAGTCTGCAGGACTAATTATTTGAGTTCCTCGCGACAACGAGACGGATGACAGCAAAAGTAAGGGTGTGCATCCCCAGGACCAGGAGGTGGTTTCTTTCACGCTCAACATATGCAAAATCAGTCAAGAAGTAAAAAGTCTCCAAGTACGCATTACACGCTCCAGCCCGAAAAATAACTCCGAAGTGAGTGCGCTTCCTCGCACCTGCTAGGCGACAGCAACTACATCTCGACGTCCCTTCTATCTAAATTGGTGGAGTGAAGAAATCCAAGTCGTTTCTTGTCTTTTGAAGTCAAGCCTTTGTTTTCTATTTCTTCCGTCTACTTCTTGTTGTAGTCGGTATCCGAATGAACGCGCTGACAGTCTTCAACTTTCCACGGTTCGTTCCAATCGAAGCCTGGTCGTTCATCTTATCTACGATTTACTCTTCCAACCCGTCCAGATACTCCTTCATGGTTTCCGCATCCGACACTTCGAGCTTGCCCGGCTCCTCGATAAACATCTTCCGCACCTCGTCGTTCACCACATACATGCTGTAGCGGTCGCTCCGTTCGCCGCCGAGGTCCTTCTTCATCGCGTTCATTCCCATCTTCACCGTAAACTCGCAGGCCATGTCCGGAACGAACAAAATGCTGTCGAAGTCTGGGGAGGGTATGGAAGTGTCAGGATCGAAATGCACACAGAGACAGAGAGAGACACAGTTGAACAAATCTGTAATGCGGAAAATACAACGCACAGACTAATATGACTACCTGCGTATTGGAGGGCACGTAAGTGAGGGCGATTGTAAGGAGCCTGTTTGAGATTGCACCAGATTGATAGACATAGAGGTGCTAAAATAGCATGACAAAACAAGATGTCATCTTTGCCCAAACAGCAGAACCGACTGCATTCAGGTGCTGCCAAAATTTCTTTGTCAACTTTGTGAATTTCGATCCTGACGGTTCCATAAAGGGCGTGGTATTCATATTCTTGTTGTTCTCCTCCCCTTGTAAAAATTCCTTCTCGCTCTTCATCTGCATCCATTCTTTCCAGCACCGCATCACGTGGCCGTCGTTGACGCACAAACACACGACCTGGTCGACCTTGTGTGGCGTATGCATTGCAAAAGCATCATACTAGTACGAAGAAATTGCAATACAAATAATTTTCATTTTACAGGAGGTAAAATGTAAATCACATATATCTGCCATCGTGCGCCATGATCGCTGCGATTACTACGAGCGCGAAGATACTTTTGCAGAGGATACGGCATCAATTTCGGCAAATTCAGCTTCGCGTACCCCGGTACGTGCTTCTCGGTTCAGGTCGGCGTGAAGGCGCCGGGTAGGCTCACGAGGACGGTTTTTTTGTTCGCGAACAGCTGAGTAGACGTGAAATCCGCCAGTTTATTCGTTTCCTGGGAAAACACCCGCCACGCCACGTCCAACGGGACTTTGGAGGGGGGCTTGGACAACAGCTTACTCATCATCTCGACCGGTGGTTCCGTATTCTTAGTCGCCTCCTGTGCCTTCTTGCTGTCTTTCACGCAACTCAACAACATAATTTTTTCGTCAAATAATTTGAACTGGTCTTGAAATCAGAATCAGAATCAGAAAGGTCTCGGAAAACTGCGCGCTCCACCATCGAGGCCACACACCAAAATCGTGGTGAGAGCCCGACGGTCTGGTCGCGAAACATCATGGCAACATCAGCAACCAACCAACAAACAAACAACAGTGGGAAAAAACAGCGATAGCGATGGCCCAACCTACCTACTTCCAGAGAGATGAAAACCCTACCTACTTACAGCAGTCGTAATGGCGATAGCAAAAGATAAAGAGCATACCTAATTACAGATGAAATTGAAAATAAACAACAATAACAACCTACAGACAAATAGAAAAGACAAATACTGCTCCTGATTGAAAATCGAAAACAAAAGGAAAGAGCGAAGAAATCGGCTAGAAAATAGCAACTAGATCCAGATCCCCAACTCACGTGCCCACCCCCTGTTTCTTCCGTAAGTAGGTGATCTCCATGATTTCGTCTGCAAAGGGGCTGGAGAGCAGCAAATCCTCCTCACCCGAAAGCGCTCCTTCGCCGCGACCGGCACCTTCACGCCGAACAGTCACGCCTTCCCCCACACGCAGCGAGCTGGGCCCCTTCTGCAGTGGAGAGACCGTCGACGTAGAGGGCGACACCAGATCCGGGGTCGAAGTCGAAGCAGTACCAGCCGCCACATTAAACCGCTCACGCCAACTGATACGAAAGAAGTATAGCCGGGCCACTTGTACGGCCCCAAAAACTTCCTTCCCTAGTTTTTTTCATTTCTGCAATATGATTTCGATGAACAATGATCGATGGTGCACAGAAAGAGTGCTGCCCTTTTGTGTTCTGAGAAGGTAGGTTCTTCTTCAAAGTTGGTCCGAAGAAGAACTTGTCGTAGCCATAAAGGTGAACTGATAGCCAGCGACGCCAATAATTACGAAAAAAAAAAACAGCGACACACTCGAAAGAACTTTTCGAGTTGTGCAACAAAAGCTGTACTAAAGCAGACGACTTCCGGCGAACAGAACTCCTGCCGGCACTACGCCGGTCGAGTGCAGAAAAGTTGTGCTTGTTTGGTCTATCGGAACCTGTCCCTTGCTCTAGCTTTCAACTTTCGTTTTTACCGGAGATGAAGGTCAACATTTGGGTCGAGCTTACAAAGTAAAGCATTTTCAAGCTATTTATTTGTCAACTGGGGCCTCGGCCTCCTCCACACACCATTTTCCTCACACGCCAACATGTCCCCATTGTTTGAATAGTGAAAAATTGTTTTCGAGGTGTTGAGAAATCTCAACTTCTTGTTCTACTTTCGGTGAAATCGTCATAAACTCAAATAAAGGTAAAGAATTGTTTGAATTGCACTTCTTTCGTTGTCTAAACTCGCTGCTATATTTTATGTTCAATCAATTGTCAAATTGTGGTCTTTTCTTTTTACAGTTGTAGTAGCATACATAGAGATAGCGAAACTCAAATTCTTCGAATGAATTCGACTACGGGAAGTAGCTATTTTTTATACATAAACTACAAGGTTCTGGACCGACTTAATTTCATTGTACAGGCGTCTAACTAAAACTAGAAGAAGTAAGCATTATCAATTTCGGTACAGTCGTGTGGTACATACATCAGACGAGCGCTACATCAAAATCAAGCTCAAATAATTTACTTTATTTCTGCTTCTTTCCTTGCGCTCGTTCCCTCCTTAAAGATGCGCAGGAGTAGTTCTCACCTCTCTACTACACATACACACCCTTCTCCGGTGAAAGCGGTCGTATCGCGTGCATCTCCTTGTCATCCGCAAACGAGATATGACTGTCCCCCGTCTTGTGCGAATCAACCTGATGATTTCGAATGGAGTTTCGGTTGTGATTGTGATGCAGTAGGTACGTTCTACTTGCGCGGAGCTTGTGTGTCGTCCAAAGCGAAACCGAGAACCGCATGACAAAATGAGAATGCACTGTCTGACAGTAAGTACCTTCTTCTGCGCTTCTGCCACTGCCGCCCTGCACTTGTCGAGGGCTTTCGCTGAGGTCGCTTGCAACTCCTTCATTAGATGTGGTGGTACCAACGGGTACTCCTCGTGGCTGATGTTTTGTCGACGTTTGAGTCTATTGGTATGATGTGATGCAGGACTAGTATTCATGCCCACGCCAAAGTGAAAGATCAAGATGAAGAGATAGATTGCAGCGGATGTGATAATTGATATCAGAAAACAAATAAAACCCACTGCCAATTTTTATACGCGATCTGCGAGAACACGTTCCTTTCCCTCCTGACAAACGCGCAGTCGCAGCCATGCAGCGTCCGCAACAGAAACCACCATGGCGCGTCGCCCCATGCGAATTCAGCTTCATCCGTAAAAGTCGACAGTTCCCAGGGTCTATCAGCGTGGACGAGTCTGACAAGATTAAGATTTTTTGTTCCACCACAAATGTCGAAGATCTTCATGCTCATCGTTAATTTTTACAGTCGTTGACGCGAAGGAAAACAAGAACATTCCAGCACGGCACGATGCCAAAATCTTCTTCTGTTTGTATACCGCAAATTGTGTATCGGCCCTGGTTCGTGGTCGGAGAGTCCTCTCGCCCAGAGGCTCCACTTGTCCATCCACACGCGGTCGATGACGTATATGGCGTTCTCAACTGTTACATTCTCAACTGTTACATGAATTTGCAATGCAAGACTAGCACAGGTGAGAGGGAGAACCTTGCGCGTCTTGCATTACGGGTTTCGTGCGGATTATAGTGCTGTTTAGACCTCCGAGAATTTGTCATGCGCAGCAGCTTGATCGTCTGGCGGGTTATGGTCAATTTTGCATGACAAATCATGTAACAGTTGAGAATGTAACGTTTGAGAACGCCATAACGTAGTGAAACGCGCCCCAGCTGTCTTGCAAGAAATTCGCCTCGAATCCGAAGTGCTCGAGTTTGCCCTGCAGAAATTGGTTCGCAAACGCTCGTCGCCGCTCGTGGACCTCGTCTAGTTCGCGTTTTCTCCTTTCCAGCACGGCACAGTCGTGATCGTATTTGGTCAGGTAGGACCACTTTGGGCGACCGTACCTGAAAGGTCAATGAAAATGATCTAAGTTGCGGACTGTCTCTGAATTTTTCAAAAAACTTTTCTGTCATGGTGCACACGCAACAAAACAGTTCCAGCAAGTGGGGCCGCTTGAACAAATGTATTTCTTGGTACACTGTACCTTCTTGTGTATCCGAGCAACAGCACCAGTGCGCAGACCAGCACAGGCGCTGCCAGCGGCAGATAGTAGTGCGCCACCTTATCGACGACCACTTCTGACGAATCGGAAATCGTCATGTGGCCCGCTGCAGAAAACGCAGTCTCCATCGGTTTTTCCGTGGCGGCTTTCATTCTCGCGGTGAGCCTCTACTCGCGACGGAGGAAGCTAGTGGATCAGTGCAAGACTTGTTCGCGGCAGCTATGTATTTCGGCTCTTGCATCCAAGTACCACCTAGACGTCCGACCGGAAGAAGAAGATGATCTCCGAGGGATGAGGTGGGAGAGATGATGCGTTCCTTGTTCTCCTAGACAGTCGTGGACAGTTTGTCACGACCGGTGCAATATTGTGAAGAAGTGGAATTTATTCCTACTTCACGCTTCTGTTCTTGCAGGAGTCGGTCCGAAGGAAAATGATCCGCATCTTCTTCACATCGATCTGCTCACAAGTTTATTCTACTTTTGCTCTTTTCCTTCTTACACGGTGCGGCCCAGCACGAGGTACCTTCACAAAGGACAAATCAAAAATGGCCCTCCGAGTAAGAGTATGCGCGGCTCGCTACGAACTTTCTTTCCCCCCGATGCTGGATTCCCGACGTCTTCAGAGCGGTCTACCTGCAAAGTACTTCCCTCGCGAGGCGTGGTTGGTCAAGGAGGGGACGTTTTTTGTTCTCAATGTCAATCTCAACTGATGGATGCGAAGCGCATAATTTGAAGAAGAACGCGCCGCCCAATAATACGTGACACCGCTTTCTTTTTTTTGCGAGAATGATGCGGAACGCGACTACACGCTCGAATTCTACTAGCTATTCCGCTCTTCTTCTTCTCTACTTTTTGCTTTTGGTCTGCTAGAAAATAAAAAGTACTGACAAGTCATCAATTCTTTGGTATCTGGGTGTTTGCTTCTGTGGCGCCCCCATCAGTTTGTCCGTCCGACTCGAGGCGATCCATCGAACAACGATAACGAACGGAGATACGTCCATAACGTCGCTCGGCGACTTTCTTGCAAATGCGAACAACTCACTCTCAAACAACGAAATAGCAGAAACGGCCTCTCTCTCGATGTACTGGCGTACAGCGTTTTATTCTTGTCGACGAACGATCATCGTGAGACGAAGAACTGAAAAGCGAAGCGCTGTAAACCAGGCTTGCGAAGAGGCGTCAGTACGCATTGGCATTTCCAGCTACTTGTCAAGCGGATCATAACTGCACTGGTTCCATTTTGCAGCAATGCAGTGGCACTTTGTCGCGCCCAAGCATCTCTTGGGATGATGCCGATACATCCGCAGGAATGCAACAGGTTCGATGGTGGAAAAGGGTGCGATAGTCTCTTCGGACATAAGTATAAGAGCAAACACAAATAGCCCTTTCGAACGAAAATAAATCCAAGTCAGTTGTGGTCACCTCGGAAAGTTGCTCGAGATCCTTTTACTCGAAAGTTCCTCCACAAACTGCCGAGCCGTTTTTCGTGAGTCCACCATCACACTCGGCTCCGCGAGCAGTTGGAACGGTGCGGAAAACCGGGGACGAGACCCTCGGACCGACACCTCGTGGATTCCGGCCTGCAGAACCGCATGTGGCCTGACAGGATGAACGCCCTCATCCCCGAGCGTTGCCTTCGACGAAGAAGAATGCCCGGAAGATAGCTTTTCCTCTGCTTTCTTTTTCCAGAGGTACTCAAGTGTCTCGCCTGCGAAAACGATGACGAAGCGGCTACCAGTTGTCCCATCAATCGGTCGGGCCGAGTCAAAGTCAATCCACTCCCCAAAGTGGAAATCCCAAACGTGCATCCCCGGGACATGATCGAGACTGTAAGGAAAACGTGTGAACACCTTGACCCTCCAAAAGTAGAACCGTACAAGACGGACGAAGTAGGACGCTAGTGGGATTGTTGTTAGATACTATTTGACTCAAGACGCCTGGTAGTATGCGTACAGATAGTATTCACGATGGTATCACGACATTAGCACGATGCTACGACTACTAGTTACGATACTACGACGGTGCGACAGATGTTACTTCTTGTGGCATACCGATTCTAGGCCTATTACTGTGGTGAACGATGTGAACGATACCGATGACAAGCGGAGTACGATTACAGCTACTACCGATGGAGGGACGTATTGGTGTCACTTTGTATCATTTCTTACAGAGACTCTGCGGTATGACCGTAACCAGGCCCACGTCTGTGTGATACGGGCAGTTCGGCGGATTTTGATGGTCCTGCGATGAGGAAGATGTGGCATTAGCACCTCCCTTTGTTCTGCCTTCGTCCATCACGGCTGCACCGACCCCGTCCGCAGACGACGGTCGCGAAGCTACATCAGGCGCAGCGTAGTAGTGGAACAGCGTCAAGTTAGAAGACGACAGGTTCTGTCGGAAGGAGTTGTTTGCCGCGGTTGCACCTGCTCCACCGGCTCTTGATTTTGACACAAACATCCGCTCCTCCGCGTAATTCGCTTTTGCTGCCGTACTTCCTTGGGCAGCATTATTTTTCCTAGCGTCCTCCGTACTCTCTTGACCTCCGAGCGCAACTTCGGCCGCCGCTTTCGCGATTTTGTGCAACAGCGCGTAACACTTCTCCGCTGCAAGACCAAAACCCGAATGAATCTTGGCAGTTGTGTCGCTACCACCCGGTACAATATCCTGTGGCATTGCCGCGCGGACCTGAAAAAGCTCCTTTCGATGCTCAGTATTTTCGTTGT
>JACKZZ010013861.1_pt1 | contig 11277 bp, 10 predicted proteins | sample 8027871 | NCBI WGS metagenome assembly JACKZZ01 (sample SAMN15724774, study PRJNA655200) | protist metagenome | isolation source: fluorescence activated cell sorting (FACS) single amplified genomes of... | place: USA: West Boothbay Harbor, Gulf of Maine | collected 2000-07-19
ACACATAAATCAGATGTTATTGTTTTCCACAAAATGGGCGCAATTTATTATTTTCAAATTTTCAAATCAGTCAAGCTGACTCAAGGAATGAGTTCGCCGTTATTTATTGCGATTCTTTTGATTACAAATCTGCCGAACAATCCATTTATTGTTTCGTCATTTTTTCAGTAAATATGATTCATTTTTAAATTGTGTATTTAATTTGCGAGTTTCGTTTTGTTTTTGTTTTTTGTGTTTGTTCATATTTCATTCATATCATTTATCACAATTCAATTTGTTGTGTCATTGATTGAATGCGTGATTTCGTTCAATTCATTTTCCAATCATTGGCGGCCTTATATGATTAATGTCATTCAATTCATCATCAAATTTTTTCATTAATTGATTCGTTATTAAATTTTATAAAATGAAAATATTTGAAATTACGATGATTCTCTTTAAATTATGTTTATTGTTGTCGTGGTTCTTTCAAAAATTTTAAGACTCGAACCCATTCATAAATAGTATCATTTTATTTTAAAAAAGTATCATTTTACTCAAATTATTTATTGATGGTTGAAAATTGAAATGATGTTTCGATCTTAAATCATAATTGTTTCAATAAATTGGTAGTAGTAGTTTGCAAGAAAACGATATATATTTTTTCACAATGACCGCAGCGGCATTGTCTCCGGCGGTGTTCTGCCAACAGTTGGCAAAAGCGGCGCGGGAGCGCAACGCAGACGGCCTCATCAAGCTTCTGGATCCCGCTCAGACCAACGTTCGTACCGAGAATGTCCCGGACGGCGTGTTGGAGGGCGCCGCAAAAGAGCATGGTGGTCCTTTCGCGGAGGTCTTCGCAGAGGCGCTTGCGTTCCGTAGAGCTACTGAGCAATCCAGGTCCGAATTTAATAATTAATCTCTTTTTTTATCATCAGTCTAATACCGCATCTGATTTTTATGGTGAAATTTCCGAATTGTGCGGGCACAACTGAATATTTCGGCAACAAGCAGAATGTTGACATTTTCCCCGGAGGCGATTCTGCATATTCTTTTTGAATCAGTTGTGAATTGATGTCATTTGTCAAGCGCATAGTAATAATTTAAATAAAGAATTTGGATTGATGGATATGACCGCGCGTGTATTTTTGAATTGAATGAGTATTTTGCCAAAACAAAATTTACACTTCTCGACGACGCACAAATCGAGAAGTGTAAACAATTTTTTGAAAAGTAATTATTCATTCAATTCAGAAATAGAAGCGTGACCATAATAATCCATAAATCAAATAATTCTTGATTAAAATTATTCTTTTTTGGAAATTTTCAGTTTCGTTCTACGTTTTGTTTTGGTAGGCTTCAGTACTAAACAATTCGTTTTGCTAAATTTGATCGGACAGATCAATTGTGTGGTATAAGGGCTTACCCGCATGTGTAAACTAAAATTGAAATATTTTCAATTGTACTATTTTTATTTTGTGATAATGAAATTTCAAATAATGATTGAAATTTGAAATAATTAATTATTTAATTAATTATTTTAATTATTCAATTCTCTCTTTGTTGATACCATTCTGCAGGAAAATGGAGCATGCGTGTCATGCTTTGAAGCGATGGATCGTTCTATATTTAGAGATGGAGGAGGACGCGGACAAGTGGATGTGCCGTCTTTTAGTTTGGTAAAATTCCATTCGTTTAATTATAATTACAGTCAATAATTAATTGATTCATCATATTTTGCAATGTGTTCAAAAATTTGTTTTTGGTTCGGGTTTTAATCCAATCTGTGTTTATCATTGTTAAATTGTTTCTCATCGGGTGGACGGAGCCGTCCAAGTTTGGAGGTCATCAAATTTTTGGATTTCAAAATTTGGTGCTATTTTGCATCAACAAAACGTTCCAAGCGAGTTCTAAAAATCGAAATCAATATGTAATATTTATATTCAATATTTAATTACGTTGCATTTTTCTTCGTGGCAATGTGTTTTTTATGTGCTCGCGTGTGTGTTTCAGGTTGAGTGTTTTTGTTCGGCGGTTGGCCATTAAGCTAGATCAGGATAACACATCGCACAAGTACGTGAAGAAGCTAGTCGAAATTTTCCGCGAGCAGTTCCAAAAATTGATCAAGGAGAAAACCAAGTAATTAATTCAATCATTCAGTCATTCATTCATTCATCTTATTCTGCTCATTGGTTAAATCCATCATATCAATCAAAACATCTCATCAATTATGAATTTATTCAATGTTCATTTATGGCGTTGAAATTCAGAATCCAATTTCATTCGAGTCAATTGTGAATTGGTGTCATTGGTTAAGCGCATGGTGTCAATTTAAATTTGAGTTTTGAAAATGGGGGTTTCGTTCCTGTAGTTTGAGTCAAATTGGTACAGTGCGTAGCTTTCGGACAACGAATATGAATAACGATTATTACATCAAGTCTCAAGATAAATATTGTTGTCATCATAGCACACATTTCATTCATCATAAAAGCGCGATCATTCCCATTCTCAAAATTCAAACTCAAATCCGATAGTACGTATTCAGCGAATCGAATTATGGTTCATTTGTAAATTTACATTTGATTGATTGATGTGTATGATCCAGGCGTGGCGGTTTGATTTGGATTAGTTGCGAGTTGTTACGCGCGTATTTCTTATTGGCGCAGGTCAATCAGTGCTCTTTCCTGATCAGCGCCATCAAAACTTCGTATCAGAAGGAGGGCGGTTTCAACCCAGAGAGTTATGATCTTCCCAAGTACGTGGTGATTCACTATTATGTCATCCCCATTGGCCTAATTCAAATCGGCATTTCAACACTTTCAGGTGATCAATTTTCCATCCATCACTCGAAACGCATTGTTTTTGTTTTTTGGAAAAATGCGGCATTATCGCTTTCATATTTTCAATTTTCCAAAACACATTCTTAATGTTGTTTGTGTTCAATTTTTCAATTTGTTTTTTGTATTCATCGCCAAGTGGTCTATTTTTTGATTGCTAATATTTTGTTTCTGTTGTATTTGTGTCGGTTTGAAATAATCAGATCAATTAGTGTGACGTTTTATTATTTCTGGGGCAAGCATTGCGTCTTTGATCACAACTTCAAGGAAGCGGAAGAGAAGCTCTCTTGGGCATTCGACAATTGTCACCCAGACGCCAAAGGTAACATATTCGATATATGTTCATTTATCGTTATTAATCAGCACAATTTTACCAATCATTTATCGTTATTAATCAGCACAATTTTACCAACAACAGTACAGCGTGTTTTCAATCATGCAATTTTGTGTCAACAAAACGTTCGAATCCATTTTCAATTGTTTCCGTTTTTTTTTTTTTGTGCAGAAAACCAAAGGCGAATCCTTAGCTATCTTGTTCCTGTCCGGCTTCGATATGGAATCTTGCCTAAACCAGAATTGCTCAAACAGTACGCACAGCTTTTGATTTTTGCTTTTTTTCACGAACGCGTCAACGATTTATTGATTTCTTTGCGAATAAACATTTAGAACATGTCTTGAATCTATCTGGATCATTCAAATTACAGTGCATTCACTTCAATTGTTTTTTTGTCAATGTTATATTGAGCACAAGTTGTATTGTTTCCCTCAAGTTGTGTTGATATTATACGATGAATGACATGAAAGTCAACAAAGCATGGTGTGTATGTCCAAATAGTCGATTCATTTTACTTCGTTGTCTTTCATTTCATTTTATCATACAGTATCAGCACAAATTTACGGATACAAGTTCAACATGTTTCAGTCGAGCCCATGATTTTGTGCACAAAAAAACTGTCAAATTAATTTCCACTAGAATGTCAAATAATTATACATATACAATCAGTTACCAGTACATTGTTTTGCTAAATTGAAAAATTAAGGTTTCCTCAAATTTTTCAATTCAATTTGACGTAATTAATTGATTTTATTTTTTCAAGGTATGACCTCGAGGAATTCGTTGATATGATACAGGCCATCCAGCACGGTGACATGCGCCTTTATTGTACATATCATTATTCATCATGTGTTTCATTTATCATTAAATCTTTAGTACGTGACTCGAACTTTGGATTTTGATTTCAGAAATTTCGTCGACCCTGATTCAAACCATTCAAAGGTGCGCATCATTAGTATATTCGGCCATTTTCGCACACATTGTTTCGAGTTTTTTTCGCGCCTTAACCGGGTTGGGTTGTACAAATTTTCTGTGTACATCTGTACCATATTTTTCATCGGATTTGAAATGTCGCTTATGTTTGTTGTTTTCAGCGGAAAAGCTAGAGGAGAACGCAGACCATTTTATCCAACAAGGCACGTATTTGTTGATGGAGCGGCACAAGATGCTGGTCTACCGCAATCTTTGTAATTATTTTTTTACACATTTTTGTTCATTGCACAATCGTTTGATCAGTTCTGCATCCCATTTCAATGTTTTTTCGCGCCATTGTTTTTTTTTTACTTTTCAAAAATACAAACAGCATTGGATCACAGTATTTAATTATTTTCTATTTTCCCTGGCATAGTCGTTGATGAGTTTCTGTTTCTTTTTTTTTGTGAACATCAGGCAAACGAGTGTTCCGCGCCCAGTCCAGTTCTTCTAATAAATTGTCATTGCTGCCATTTGAGCAGGCTTTGAAATGGCAAGATGATTGTGATGACGACGAAGCTGCGTGTATTTTGTCGAATCTGATTTACCAGGGAGCCATCAAGGGATACATGTCGTACGGGATGTTTTCATATTGTTAATTATTTTGAACAAAAAAAACGTCCAAATTAAATTTAGACTCGAAAGTGACGATAAATTCAAGTACAAAAAGAAATGTACATGGTTTTCATGCGAGAATGGCGTTTGTTTTTCAATGTAGATATCCATTCATTAGTTCATTGCGTTTCTATCGTTTGTACGATTTGGCTGCTTTTGGGAAGATTTTCGCGTGTGCCGCAACTTTTGTCTCCGATTCTTTCGCAAATGATTTGGGTGGGTAAAGCACGAATCATATTTTGTTTTGTCCGTGTTAAATTATACGCGTATTATCGCCAAGCAAAGTGATTAATTAATTTGAGTGCTAGGGTTGAGGTACCGTCTGAAAACATATCCGAGATTCTAGGAGCGGGATATACATTCCACAGTCGTATTTGCGAAGTACGAATGGAAATTCTTGCGTTGCTATCGTCTGTACTATTTGACCGCTTTTGGGATGCATTTAGCCTGAATCGGGGCCCTGGTCTCCGACTCTTTCGCCATTTTTTGAGTCGGTCAAGCACGATTAATATTTTGATGTTAATCGTACATTTTTTATATGTTGAATTTGCATAATTATTTGAATTGCAAATCGTGGAATACACAATATCATTCAAGTTGAAATACGTGTTCAATTCAGTTTAATTAATCATCTTTTTGTTCGTGGTGTTGTATGTTGTGCAGGCACGAGCATCACAAGATCGTTTTCTCGAAAGACAACGCATTCCCATCCGTTGCGCTCTGGAAATAAAACACATGAAATTGGTCAAAACAGGATTAAATATTAATGGATCGATTAATTAATTGATTAAATAAATAATTAATCAATGATTCCATTAATTATTTGATTATTTCAATGTATTTCAAACGTGTCATTAAAAAAAATTGTATTCATTCAAGATTCGTGTCATTAATCTGGGATATTTGATATTCAGGTAGATCATGTGCGATTTCGAGAGAACTAATTATAAGTAACATTGACAACAAGTAATGAATTGCATTTCAGCAGATGCAGGTGCATGACCATACACAAACTGCGAAACATTGTTGGTTCAGAAATTTAGTTAATTAATTAATTAATCATTCATTTAATTCTCATGCGGTAATTATTCAGATCCAAAAGTTATTTTAATGAACCATCTCATGATTTCCAGCAGAATTTCATTTTTTTTTCAGCAGCTTTTCCGTGTCTTTTCATGATCGCTGGACGAAAATCAATGGTATACATCGCGCTGGATTTTCTTGTCATTAAGTTGTCTTCGTCGGTTTTTATTATGTTGCTGGTGGCTCTTGTGTGGCGTTTTGTTATGTGTTTCCCATTATCTATTTAGTTGCAGCTCAAATTCAAGTGCAACTAAATATTCATTCATTAATTAATTAATATGTTCAAATGCAATTGATCATTAAATGTTATTCATCATATTGTTTTGTTGATTCATTATTTGTATGACAAAGTTGTTTGATTGCCACATTGGGCTTCTCACGAAAAGGCGTGCCAGAGGTCAGTAATTTCCTATGTTTCGTTGAATCATTGTTATATTGTGAGGTGACGCGGCACAGGGTTTTCACGTGGCGTGCGAGGAGCGCAAACGATCGAGATGGTTGGATGAGCCAGCTTCAATCCGCTGTGGTATTTCATTTTATTTTGGTCTTATTGCCATTTTGTTTCCATAATTTCATGTTTCTTGATTGCGGATTCTCCCAACCTACCTCGTCCAAGTACCAACAACCAACGCGCCAGACAGCTCTTTTGGTTTTCGTTTCAGGCGTTGGTATTGGATAATTAAATGATTAAATATTCATAATATAATTTGCATGGTGGATGAAACTCGGCAATTTTATAACATAAGGTTGGTATAAAATTCAGCTCATTTTCTTTGACGTCAGAGCGCTATAAAATGTGTGTTTAGGAATCCGCATTTTTTTTTTTGATGCATTCTGGTTATGTGGTTATTCGTTCATATGGTGGGCGCGCGAAAAAAGTTAACTAAACTCATTGTATTTTGCAGAGTTTCGAGCCATTTCGGAAATTATTTTGGATTCCGAAATGAGCTGGGTGAGCTTAATTTTATACCAATTTCCATCCAACCCGGTAGTTTGGAATATCCTTAGACAAATCCGTGTCTACCTAATTTTCCATTTTTGTTTTTGTGACAGGCCTTGGTATTGGACAATTCGTTGATAGACCAGGCGGATAATCGCATTCTCAATTTTGAGGCGAAGCGTGCAAACCGACAAATCGACCAGCTCAACCATTTGTTTACGCTGGAGGGGGTGCTCGGAAACTTCGAGGCGCGAATGCTCCTTGCAGACTATCTTCGCGTGTAATGCCTTTCATTGAATTTTATGTGATTTATTCGGTGTGGATATGAGTTAACAAATTATATAGACTAGCAGCTCTGCGTCGATTTGCCATCAAAATTTGAATTAGTGTTTAGATGCGCGCGAATAATTTTTGGCGCTATTTGGTGCAGAAGAATGGTTGATTTTGTGGCAATGGGTGCGATTTTTACGTTCGTACGCGTGCAATAATATTTCAATAACATCAGTGTCTTTCGTTTTTGTTGGTGGTTGCGATGGTCGCGTGATAGGTTTTTGGATCGGGAATCGGAAATGTCCCCAACGCGCAACGCCAAGCCTCACAAACCTTTGCCTGAGGGCACCTCCCCTGAGATCCTTGCCGAATACATTGTTGCTGGTAGGTCCTTCAATTTTTTATTACTGACACGAAAGCATTGAAATAGAATAGCTTGAAAGCGATTCATTATTTCAATCAAAGTCATTAATGAGTATTATCCGGAATGCCACTCGGACAAGATGTAACTATTTCGCCCCTGAAACCAAATTATTTTTCCAAATAAATTATCATTCATCATTATGTAATTTGAGTTGTTTTGATGACGAGTTCCGATGCGATTTGACCATTGAAATTGCCTTGAGGTCAATTATAATTTATATCCGAATTTTATATTGTGTGTATGTCTTCGCACATTGCATTTGATTTGGTTCTTCACAGGCATGTTCTTTTTTCTGATGAACGTAATTATTCATCTTCGTAGATTTTGTTTTCAAATTCAACGGTTTGTTTCAGGTATTTCTCCCCATGCTGCTCAAGCACCTCTGCAGAAAAGTACACGATCATTTTTTTTTTTTGAAAATCGACGGCGCATACGGTATGTATTTTTTTGAATTTGGTAGAATTAATATAGTCGGTTTCATTATTGGGAAAAAGTTTTGAATTCGTTGTGATGTGAACTGACATTTCAGTGAACTGACATTTCATTTTGTTGGCGCGCGGTGCATGTCAAAACATTCAAGTTCTCCAAGTTTTTAGAATGACGCTGAGGTGGAATTTGCCGCGAAAATTGTACATTTTGGTTTGAATTGGTCCAGCTCTTAGCGCGCAGATCATCATTGAGACACCCTGAAACTCATCATCTCTTTTTGTTTCATTTTGTTTTGTGCCAGGCATGTATTCGTGGATCGAGATGGAAGTTTTTCCTCATTTTGCGAAACAGAAACGATTCAAGCGGCGAGTCGAAGACATAGCATTCTCTATCTAATAGTACGCTCGTACAATTTACACGTGCGAACGATGCACGCTCGTGTTTTTTCACAGTTTGTGCGCACGCGATTCTCTGGAATCACGAAGGCCGCATTGTGCTGAACCAACCAATTTTCTTCAGTTTTGAGGTTAGTCGGAAATTTTACAATGAATCATTTGAACATTCATTTGTCATGTTTTGATGTCATCGGCATGCATTTGAAATACCTCGGCGTATAGCACGTTGTTGTCGTTTTCGTTTATTACAAGCGTCGTTTTTCTATCTTGATGAATCGGTGTTTATGTGTCGTATTATGTGTTTGTTGGTATTGAAAATAATTCATGCCATTGTTTGTTTGAATAATTGTATTGGTTTTGCGTGTATGTTCATATGGAATATGAACACGTTTATTTCGTTTGTGAATGTTTTCAAAATTTTATTCCTGGTCATTGGACGCGTTCGTGGCTGCATCGTTTTGTTTTCATGGTCTTTCATCATCAAACAACTCGTTTTTATTTTTGTTTAGATTTTTTTTACCAGCGACGAAATGATTTTTTTTGGATTTTAAGATGTCAGCGGTGTCATTTTGGCGCTAAGTTCACACGGACAAGTTCGCATGTTTTGATCCTTGGATATTGGCCAGAGAAACCAATTAATTCTTGGGTATTATGATATCCCTGGATCAAAACAAATGCGAATTTATTCCAATGTTGCATGCTTTTTTGCACCCGTGAAAATAGTATTTGGAATGTTTTTTTTCTTTCTTTCTGTTTTTGGTGTGCATGTAATTTTTCATTCACCCAATCATCAGACGTCACATAATATGGCAATATGAATTTGGCAGGCTGCCAAATCAGGTAATTAATTCATTTTTCTTGATTACGTCAATTTAATGAATCAATAAGTTATAGGTAAATGATTCATGCATTAAATAATTGATGACATTATGTCTAGTCTAGGTTTTAGGATACCTACCCCCCGAGCAACGGGATCGGCCTCACCGATTGTTGTGCCCGCGCGGCGGTCGATTTTGTGGGCGCCCGTGGCTACTTGCATTATCAGCAGCCAACACGTCTTGTTTTCTGCAGCGCGAAGCAGCAGCAGCCGTTCCTCCAACCATCACCAAACTCGTGAGGATGGGGATCGGCAACACGTTTATGATGGGTTTTCCACCGGTTCTCAAGAGCCTCTTGCGTCACCGCCGCCGCCGCCATCTGCTGGGAATGAATTCTGGGCAGAGCAAGCTTCGATGGTAGAGGAATCATGGCTGGTGCCAACGGTAGGGACAACATTGTTTCTGTTTCTAAAACCAGAACCAGAAACAACATTTGGGCTGAAAATGAGGTAGAAACAGAAACTGTTTCTAAAAAAGAAACATTTTCATAGTTTTTCCTTTTTTCAGAAACGGTTTCTGTTTCTGTTTCTATTGAAAATGGTTTCGAAGGTTTTTTTTGCACAAAGTAATGGGCATGATTGAAAAAATGTTCTTGTATCCGCAAATTATAATATCAGCCAAAAAAATCCAAGGATAAAAGAACATCATTTTTATTCAAATCAATGAATTCAATTATAACATTAACATTTGCAACCCGCCATTTTACCGTTTCGTTCGTAACTTTTCCAGGTGCCCGTTTTACCGTCTGGCGAGTCAGTTTTCGATGATTCACCACCCGGGTGCACCGACCACCCATTCAACATGTTTGCTGTTAACGAAACGTATGTGATATCCCATACTGGTCGCGACATAGTGGATTTATGCGGGCCGAGCATCATATCTGGCTCAAATCCTTATTGTTGGACAAATCTTAAACGATTGTTGTTCTTTAATATTAATTGGATCTTACAGGTGTCGTTTTTATTTTTCAAAATTCAAAATGTTAGCGTGGACCCAAAATTATTTTATTTTCAAATCACCAGCCACCGATGGTGTGTATTGTCACCGAAATGTATTTGACAATGGCGCCAAAACTGTTGGGTGTCTGCGTGGTTTCGATGTATTTGATTTTACCATATCAATACCAGCATAAATTTATTCACAAAAGTGAAGCATTTTGTTTTCCAAAAGTATTATCCAATTAATTGATTCAGATGCGTCACAAAGGTGTCAGCTCACTATTGATATTTTGTTTTGTTTATCTATGGATATCTCTGGATACACATGAATCCAGACAAACCGATTCATTTTTATGAAGTATTCCACCCCAATTATGCATATCATATTTTTTCTAGTTTTTGAGTATATTTTGTTCATTAAATTTGATCCCTTCCAGCCGCGAGTTGTGGTTGCACGGAATTTCGAAAAAATGTATTGGTCGAATGAACGACGTTATCGATACCGATGCGCGGTTGTCATGCCCATCTTCTTTCATTTGTTTATTTTTAGGTAAAACGGTAGCCAATATGTTTGGTCAACGAGGCATGGGCGAATTTTATCGGCTGCATGCGAGTTGCCCTCATATGGCCATCGTGTTGTTTCTTATTTATTACCACAATGCTGAGTTGATCCTTTCTCACAGTGCGCCAAGTGTGTATTGCGCCGGTCTTGGTCTCGAGCTTCAAAAGTTGGTATTTAATATTTATTTAACGAACTAATATTATCAGCAATTATATTGGTTTCCAAATAATAATATATATTATATTTTTGAAATCACCATTAAATCAATTTGACGAAAACATAAACATCGTCATATTGAAGATCGGTCTCAGAGTTTTTTGCATATAATTATCGAATTTTTATTTACAGATGAACATTGAGGACTCCGTTGGGTTTTGATTTGTTTTGATATCATGATTTATTTGACGAATTAATTGACTCAATTAATTATTCATTTATTAATATAAATAATATATTTAATATTGAGGTGGTTACTTGGTATGGCCCTTTGGATTCTGAGAAAGCCAGCCAACTTCCAAACGGATATGATTTATATGTGCACACCCTCCTTCACCCTGCCTACGATTTGTTCAGGTGATTTCTTTCAATGCTATAATTAATTCATTTATTGAAAACCTGAAA
>JACKZZ010006579.1_pt1 | contig 11275 bp, 7 predicted proteins | sample 8027871 | NCBI WGS metagenome assembly JACKZZ01 (sample SAMN15724774, study PRJNA655200) | protist metagenome | isolation source: fluorescence activated cell sorting (FACS) single amplified genomes of... | place: USA: West Boothbay Harbor, Gulf of Maine | collected 2000-07-19
CTTGAATTACTCTCCAATATTCTCCATAATACCCATCTGCTTCAGGTATAGCCCCATCATAAGGAGAGGAATATAAAAAAGCTCCTTGTTCGATATCATCAAAAGTATATAAATTAAAAGAAGGATCTTGGATATAACCAATGGCGAAAGGAGAAGCATCACAAGCATTGACAGAATTAGAATATCTATCAGAAGTGTACCGTACTATTACATAGGGTTTTGAAGAATCAAAGTTTGCCATTTATATACTTTATTATAAATATTTTTTAATTAAGAATATGAACTACAATTCGATGTTGTTGTAAATGAAGTTCCATTCCAATATCTTACTATATTACCATCTGAATAATATCCTGCTAATCTAAATGATGGTGTACCATTTGCGTTATAGACTCCTGTAGCTGTGTTCAAATATTGTGAATCTAATCTTACTTCAGTATTAATATTATCACAAGCATTACTTGGGAGTGAACTATATCCTAAATATTTAGATATTAATTCTAAGTTTTCTTGTACATCAGTTACTGAACCAGATATAAGCTCACCTATATTTAAGTAACCATAAGGTACAGAAGCTGTTATATGAGCAGTTCTAGTTAATGATGATGTTATTGAGGGGTAGTATGAATTATTAATTGATTGTGAATAATCAACAGCAAATAAACTAGCGGTATATACTGTAGGTTGTGTGATATTACCATTAATATCAACTTCAAATCCACTGCTTGTTGATGATCCTGTTATCATACTAAACGTTAAGGTTGGAGCTGCTTCTTGTAAAGCACTAGCTGTTACTTCTATCAATTGGTTATAATTTGAATATTCAGTAGGTGAATCAGGGACTCTAATAAAGAAACTAGCAGTTCTATATACTTGTGAACCTGTTATAGCATAATAATTATATGGATAAGTACTTTCAGCATCTATATAAGTGATATCCCCTTCAATATTAGCATTTGATAATGTTGGTGGTGTAATTATACCTAAATAATCTACATCAAATGCTCCTGAATCTGCAAAGAATATATTTGATTGAGTAAATGCTGGTGGAATAGTTGAAGATGAAAGAATTAAATAATTGTCATCTGATCCTTCAAATGTTGCTATTCTATAAAGATATTGAGGTATATTATTCCATGTATAATAAGCTTTACATGGGTCTTCATCATCAATACCTAAACCTCTTTGTAGTTTTACTCTTTCATCTGATCCACTAAATTCACCATTATAAAATTCACGTTGGTCGTCTCTAACATAAATTAAGGATCCAGAAACGGTTTGTCTAACTTCATTCCAACTTTGTTCTATACCAAATCTATTGTCCGCTCCTAAACTATCAGATCCTGAAGGGTGGAAATCAATACCATTATAAGGGTTAAAGAAACCACCTGCCCCACCACTAACATGATATAAAGAACCACTATTATAATCTTGTACAAATGGTTTTACTGAACCTGTATATTGTTCATCTTCCCAAGAAACTTGGGTTGCTCGAAGCTTATTTCTTTCGAGCATATGTTGTTTTACTACTACACCTGAACTTAAACTTGTTCTAGTAGGAGTAAAATCTTTAATCATTTTAAATAATGAATTGTCAAAGAATTTAATTAAACGGATAAAATCTTTAACATCATAGCTATGAATATATTTTTCAAAGTAGGCATCTCTTAATGTATCTAAATCAGGATAATTGTAACGCGATTCAGATACTTGTCTTGGATCACCTATGTAATCACCTAAATTAAAGTTACCAAGTTGAGATATAATATCGTTATCAACTTGATTTGAAGGTGAAAATCCTACCTCTAAATAATTTGTATTTGGTGTATAATTTTGAGTTGTGTAAGAGGTTTGTTCTAGGGATTGGATTGGAGATAAAGTATCACCTGAAGGTATAATGTTATTTTCAAGTGTTATTTTATCAGATATTCTATTTTTAATACCAACTGCTACTTGGTTTAAGTTAGATAATTCTTTATTATCTACAAAACTAGAAGAGGAAATATAAAAACTACTTCCGGTTGTAAATGAAGAAGTAATATAGGAGCCAGTAATTTTAGGGTGGATTGATGTTCTTGAAGTTTCATCTAACATAGACCCTAAAGGAGCTCTAAATGTTAATTCACTTGGAGATGAATTTATAGTATTACCAACAGCAGAATATGGGTTTAATGTATAATCTTTAAATGCAGTTTTACTTAATACCGGGGCCCAATATCTTAATTCTTGGTAAGACCCTGAGAAGAATTCATATCCTGAAAAACTTTGGGATGCTGGGAAATGAGATATATTTACATCTCTATAAAAACTTCCTGTGGTACCAAATGAGGCAGATTGTATAAATCCTATTTGATTACTAATATTATTAGCTACATAAAAACTAGCAGTATTTGTAGTACTATACTCTACTGAAGCCTGTAAAGACCACCATTCTCCATCAAATATGGGTAAATATAAGCTTGAAGATGGAGCTCCTGCTGTTATACCTTGGGGGTAAAAACTAGCAGTACCATAAAATCTATCAGGATCTAAATATGAACCTGAGTAAGATCCACTGGTTAATCCTGCTCCATTATATTCTATAGTAATAGCAGATTGGTTAGAATCCCCAGTCCATAAAAATTGTTTTAAAGACCCAGTAGGTAAACCTGCTGTTTTAAATCTAAATTGAATGGTTTTAGGTGTAACTACTCCCCAATCACCATTAGCATCAAATGAAGAGGATATGTAATTAGTACCATCTACATTAAGTGCTTTATTATATATTCTTTGTTCAAACTCCCAGTTTTCAGTTGTATTTAGGGTTTGATCTCCAAATTCATTTATATCTAAAATTGTATCAGGAATACCATAAGAAGTAATTAATGCTCTTAAACCAGCTACCGTCCCTTTAGTCTTAAGTAAATACGGAATATTATGGTAGATACGTTTATATAATCGTTTATTAACATCATCCAACGGGGTACTACCACTAGAGGCAGTTATTGGTGTTAATATTAGCTCCTTTTGTCCTGAAACAGGAAATACTGGTGTTTGGTCTTCAGTATATGGAAAATAACTACCTGAAGGGGTAATGCCTAGAAACGCGGCGTATAAATCATTGGTATTAAAATTATTTGAATATAATTTAACCCCAAAGTCTCTAATAGCATCTGCTACTAAATCTTTAGATATACCATAATCTAAACGGTTATCTGCATCAAACTTGTTTATTACATCTTTAGAATAAATCCAAATATTATCAAAATGTTGACCTACCATGTCAACAAAAAGTTCATATTTTTGGTTTTCAGGATCTTCTCTTAAATATTCTGGTATAGCCCAGTATAACCAATCTTGGTTATCTTGATCATAATTAGAGGCAGATAAAGCTTGACCACCATAATATGCATTAGATGGATTAGCACTACCCAACCAATTTAGTACAGTAGCTGATCCAGTAGAGTAGAGGGTGTATGGTTTAGTAGAATTTGATTTTGGATAACTATATTGTGAACCAGAGTTGTAGTAGAGGAAGTATTCATATTGGTCTAAGTTAGTAATTATATTATCTATTTTACCTTGATAAGATGCTTTAGAAGAACTAAATGCAGCAGATCCTGTAGTACTACCTGTAATATTATTTTCTAGGGAAGCTATTTCGTTTTGATAGCTTTCAATTAAACCTACTTTATAATAGAAATTTTCTAAACGAGTTAATGCAGAAGAAAATTTAATAAATTGAGATCTATCTTCATAATCAACATTTATTTTTAAGCCTTTTTCGTTTAATAGACTTTGTATTTGTTGTGTTGAAGATGTAATATTGGAATTAACTAAAGTATCATAAGTTGTTACTTCAGATTCAGTACCACTCTCATTTTTTATATTTAGGCTATAATTTGGACCTGCTATATAAGTAAAATCTTGGGGTTCAAATACAGGTATAGGGAATTTAACTTGATATCCTTGTGCTTCAGATATTGATTCTACTACCCATAGTTGTGATTTTAAATCAAAATCAGCAGGTAGAGGTTCATATAATTTAATTAGTACTGTTGGATTATCATCTACAGTAGTATCTAATTTTATATTATTAGCTATAACTAAATCATTAGAGCCAAAGTTAAGATAAAAATCAACAAAATAATCTTGTGTATCTCTATAAGTTATAAATTCATTTGAAGATGTAACTATAGTATCATTATCAATTACTGAAGAGTCTAGTCTAATTTCGGTTCTATCTCCACTAATTTCAGAAATATAATACTTTTCATTTACAGAAGACCCTAAATGTTTTCTATAGAAATAATAGTTTATATAATAATTACCTTCATCAAATTGTTGGCGTTGTAAATCTTGAATAGGATCTAAATCTACATTACCATCTTTAATACTATAAGTTAATAATTCTTCTGTGGTTGAAGGATATATTAAGTTTTGATTTTCATCATAAACATAATATTCAATATAATCAGTAGAAGAAGAGAAGGCAGTATCAAACTCCGAAGAAGGTATAATATCAATATCTTCTTGAGAATACGTTTGAGCTACAAACGTTTCAGGGTCAATCGGTAAAATTAAAATATTATCCTCCATTTGGTGTTAATGATCCTGTAAAGTTAATTGATTGTCCTGTTTGTGCCTCAGCAAGAGATATTTGAGTGGTAAGTAATTCCTCTCTTAAGCTTGTAATTTCTTGTTGTAGGGCTTCTATAATTTCGTTTTGTTGATCAAAGTCTATATATTCTCCACTTGTTTTAACTAAATATTCATGTGAATTAGTTGCTCCTAAAGCAGGAATATCATAAAACAATTCATCATACAGTTGAAAAAATTCCTCTACTGTAGGGGTTTCTGCGATGGCTTGGGTAATAGAAGTAACACCCAATTGTGAGAACTGAGTGTTGATGGTTTTAGGGTATTGAGCCTTATTAAAGACTTTCTTTTTTGTATCTACCTTTTGCTCCATTATCCATTTACAACTTTAAATATATAATCTTCATCTTTTACCATAGTACTACCATCTACAGTAGTTTGGATTAATATTTTATAATATCTTTCAGGCTCTAAACCATTCATATAAATATCAAAGTAACTACCATTGTTATCATTACTTATTTTAGTATAAGTTGTATCAAAATCTACAACATATTCATTAGTATCTAGGTCTTTAATAGCATAGTATGATGCTTCAGGTAAACTAAAATTGGTTGTGTATAATGAGGCCGTTTGGAAGGTACGAACAGGAAATTCTGGTCTTACGTTTAATCTAAATCGATTTATACTTTCAGAGTAAAATATTCCTGGGTTTTCATCTAAAGCTATAGATAAATCTGAGGTAGATATTTCAGTAGGTGCTCCTGAAGATGTTGTAAAATCATCCCATCTAAATTCTAAAACAGGAGGATAAATTGTATTTGTATCAACTGAGAAGAATTTAAACATAGGTTGGTTAGCACTACCAGAAACCAATTCTTGACTTCCAGTTAGTTTAACCATTAAACTATCAGTATAATCCCCCGCATCATAATATATAGCATCAATTATATTACTAGCATCTATAGAAAAATCTTTAATAGTTCTACGATCAAATGTTTGTTTTGTATTTGTAAAAACAGTATCTAAATCTCCTCCTGCTGTTGACCAAGCACCTGAACCAGATGATAATCTATAATTCCAACTTACACCATCTGTAGATTGAGGTGAATCTTTATATTGACCTGATCCATTATTCCAAGATCCGGTTAATATTCTTAATTCTAAAGTTGTATCTTGATTTATACCCTGAGCTTCAGCAATATATAATTTTAAATAAGATTTATAAGCTGATCCACTTCCTATTCTATTATTAATTATATTAATAATTTCATTTTGATCAAAATCAAGTATTGCTCTTGCTACACGAGGGGATGGATTAATATCAGGAAATGTATTTGATACTTCTAATATAGCATCATCACCTGTATTCATATTTGGGTATGCTGAATATAGGGTAGCGTCTCGGGTCGGGAAAATTTTATATACTGCCATTTTTTATAATGTTACTACTTTTCCTTTAATATCTTGATTTGGGAATTTTACTTCAAATATAGAAGGATCTAATGATGGGTAAATTACTCCGTTTTGAGTAGCTCCATTTATATCGTAAGCATATTGTGAATATCCTGATGTTATTCCACGTTTATTTCCTATAATTACTTTTTTAACTGTTTGAACACCTTCAATAGCATCTAAAGTAGTATATAGGTCTCTCATAATAATTGGTTGGTTAATTTGCCAATTATTAGTATTAAAATATGATTTTAAAGCATTAATACAATTGATTAATACTTCATTATTATTATAGTTAGGTAAAGTTATAATTTCAAAATCACATCCAATATTAATTACAAAAGCATCTTTAATTGCCATTGTATCACCTATCATTCTATATTGGTTAATATAGGTTTTTAGATTTTTCTTTAATGAAGAAGATGCTGTTCTTAATTTACCATTAGCATCATATGTTAAAATGTATAAATCTAAAGCAGTTAAATTTTCATCTGCTTTAGGTTTTTGTGTATGTGCTTTAGCTACAACCCCAAATTTAGAGGGCATACTTAAAGCACGAACTAAATAATCATTTGCAGTTACGTTTCTTAACTGAGATGAATAGTTTGAAATTGTGTTTTGTCTTATTTCTTCTACTGTATCACCATCTTGCCCCCCAGAAGCAGCATATTCATTATTTGTTGTTACTGTTCCAAATATATAATTGGCTGTTGTTGTATTTAAACCTGTTTTATTAAATCTAACTGTAGAAGTATTTAATGTGGTAATACTATTAGCAGGTACATTTGCTCCTACTCCTCCACCTGTATAATATCTTATGGTTAAGGTAGTATTTGAAGGGGCAATACCATAGGTATTTGTAAATATAAAGTTAGTAGGTGAATAGGCAGTTGTAAGTTTATTTTTTTCAAAAGGCAAACCTAAACCAACGTTAAAAGCATTTGGTGTTACTTCTTCATCTGTGATAGATGGGTTACCGGAACCAAATTGTAATTGTAAAATACCTTCACTTAAAAAACGAGTAGCAAATCTACGTTGTATTTGTTTGGTTTTTAAGATATAAGGTGTATCATCACTATTTTGGTAATTATTTGGATCATTTACATTAGTATTTTTAATACTATCATAAACCATATCTTGGGCTAAATGATCTACTTCATACCATTCATTACCATCACTATCAAAACAATCTATAATTCCAGCTATGTTAGCTGTTGAAATTTGAGTAGTTGGAAATTCAGCTGGGGCTCCGAATGAAAATGATGTAGTATTAATTATACCAGATAATGCTTTACGTTTTTTCTTTAATAGAAAATATGTGGGTGAGTCATTTGATACTTGAGCAACTGTTACTGTAGTTGGATCTAATGAATTAGATACTGCAAAATCGATTGGATCTTCAATTGTAAATTTAACTGAAGAATTGTTTGTTGAAGTAACTTGTGTATTTGCATCTATATATAGAGCATAATCATAATCAGGTACCGTACTTCCACTTACTGTTTTAGCAGGTACTTCTTGGTAAAAATCTAGTTCAACTGTTGCTAAACCTGTTACTTTAGGTTTATAGTTAAACATATAAGCTAGATCAAATATGTTAGGTGTTTGTCTAGAATATTGTAAGAAGTTTTCTTGAATTTGATTATCAAGATAAAACGACATAACATCTCCAACGTATGCCGCCATTTCCATAAACATTACACCAGGTGATGAAGCATCAAAATCAGTGTAAGTAGTTGGGAAATAGGTTTGGGCATAGTTAAGCAAATCTGCTCTAAACCCAGCAAAATCTTTATTTAAGTATTTTATTTCTCTATTAGTTGCCATTATACAAAGCTTAATTCTACTGTATCATTTATATCAGTGTTAGCTACAAAATATTTTATACTAACTTTGATAGTATTTCGATCATGATCTGCTGTAACCTCTACTGCCTCTACCACTACACGTGGAAAATAAGTAGCTAATTTATCTTGTATATCTTCTTTTAAAAAATCCAGATTATCATCTGTGATTTGTGTAAAAATATATTCTCTTAATCCTGCCCCAAATTCTGGGTTTCCAGGGCGTTCACCTGGATTGGTTAAGAAGTAGTTTATAAGGTTGTTTTTAATAGCATTCTTTGTTTGATAATTGGGGCGAAAAGCAACCTCACCATTTAATGGTAAGTCAACACCTATAGCAACACGTGCTCTAGTGTCATTTGGAAATATTTGTTTCGCTCCAAATGCCATTATCCTCTATTCATTATTCCCATGATTTGATCCATCGATACTTCTCCATCAGGCAATTTACCATTTGGACTAGCAGTATCAGTGGTTGTAACTTGTAGGGGTTGCGCAATTTGTGATGTGTTAAATGTAGCAGCTGTTTCTCCTAAAATATTTCTATAAGATTCTCTTAAATTAGCTTTTGTTTCTGGAGATGCTGGTATTTTAACTGGTTGTGTTTCTTGAATAGGTTGTTTGTTTGATTTTACAGCCTCTAAAAGAATTTCTTTTAGCTCATCTTGGATTGCTCCTTTTACTTCTTCTCTAATTATTTTTCTTAATACGTCTAATTTCATAATACAGATATAGCGTTTATTATAAATATTAAATTAATATGCTTTTAAATCGTTTGATTGAATATAATATGCGAGTTCATTTATCAATACAGTATCTTCAGCACTAAATGAGGCATCGCCTTTAACTAATATTACCCCTTGTGCATTTTTACCTACTGCTTGTCTTCTTTTTAAATCACCTACAGCGTTTTGATCTATAGTTTGTACTTCAATTGTAAACCCATTTATTTGATTAGTTGGGGCTACGGCATTGGCTTCAGCCTCTTTTTCTAAATCTCTTAGTTCTTGGTTTATTTCTTCTAGTTGTGTATCAGGAGCACATTCAAATATTAGTTGATCTAAGGCTCTTAAAATTAAAAGTATAATAATTAAAGCAGCAACTAAAAATATAAGTGCTATAAGTAATTGTTTATTTAAATTTTTGTTATCTTCTATAAATTGATCTAGTACTTTCTTTACTTCCTCTAAATTAGAAATAACAGCATATGGTGGTGCTCCCGGGGGTAGACCTAAAGGTAAAGGTAGATTTTGAATTTGTAATTTTACACCCCTTAATTGACCAGCTATATAAGTAAATAAAGCAGCTAAAGCAGTATTTACAGCTACCATAACATATATTTGATTTAACTGTCGTACTAGTCTATTTCTTCTACGGGCTGCTTGTTTTAATTGATCAGGGGTGGGACAAATTGCCTTTTTTAAATCCGCTATTTTGGTAATACCAAATAGTAAAAGTAATCCAATAGCTATAGGTAGCAATTTAAATAAAATAGTATTAGTCATTTTATAGATAGCATTACGTCTAACTACAATGACTTTTTCTGGGATTGATAATGCTATATCTTTAGCTTTATCTATATTGTTTTGGATTTCTTGTCTTAATTCATCAGCGGCATATTTAGCTGCCTTATCTATATTAATTAGTCCCTTAGTTTTAATATCAGTTTTAACCATTCTTTCACTGGTTAATACTTCTAAGTTTGTAGGAACAAAATTATTAGCTGTTGCTAAAAGTTGAGTTTGAACTAAGGCTTTTTGATTATAAGGTAAAATAGGAATACCTAAAGTAATAGTGAATTGACCTTGATCATCAGTTTGAACTGGGTCTCCAGTTGCTAGAACAGGGGATAATTTAGCTTTAGCTAATGGTTTATTTGAAGTTTTATCAAACAACCTCCCACTAACATTATATTTTTCTATTTTAGGAAAATAATCTTTAGTTCTTGCCTCAATTTGTTCTGGGGTAAGTTCATCTGTGGAATCACCTATAACTTTTTTAAGGTTATTTATATCAAGATCAATTCCAATAGCCTTTTTACCTGCTTCAGTTTTAATAAATTGTACCGCTAAATCTATAAGTTCTTTCTCTAACATTATAATATTTTAACAGTTTTTGATTTAAAGTCTTCCATTGCTGCCTGAAACTGGTTTAAGGTTTCAATTAAAGCAGTAGCAGGGGCAGGAGTTAAAGTAAGGCTGGGTTCTTGAGATAAAGAAGTGACTACTGCTTGTAACCCAAACATTACACCCTTAAGTCTATCTAAAAATATATCACCTAATACTGCAGGTTGTTCTGCATTTGATCCACCTAGCTTTAATTCTCCACTTTCTAAAGCAATACTACCACTAGTGGCTATACCAATATCGCTTTTAGCAGATAAAGAAATTACTTTTTTAGATGAAAGTAAAATACTATCTGTTGTAGAATTTAATAATACACGCCCTGAATTAAGAATTACTTGATTTCCTTTATATTGGTTTGGAAACTCGGGTATATTTTCATCACTAATACCTGTATAATTGGTAGATGAAGCTTTTATAGGTATAAGTTGATTTGAAGTAAGATAAATTGAAGATAAATCATTGTTAATATTATCTACTATTGGTATCCATCCTTCTTCACTTGAATCTGTAGGTTGACCATTACGTAAAATAGTAATTGGATTACCTTCTTCTCCACTTTCAGACCAGTTATTTTTATATAAGCCTTTAGATTTAGTAGTAGAACCTAATCGAATTGAATTTCCAAAACGACCCTCAAATATGTTATCACCTACAAATGGTAATACTGGGTGTATATTTGTACGTTCTATAAAAGTACCTCCAGTTGGGTTATTACCTTGTAAATTAATTTCGGTTGATTCATCTTCTACTCTACGAACAGAACCACCTTCTATTGCTTGATAATCTTGTTTTTGTTCTTCATCTGCTACACCATCAAATATATTTGGATAGGCATTATGGTGCGGGTGATTCCAAATAGAGACAGCATTTAAATAATAGTATATTTTAGAGGTATCTTGTACCCCCATATTGCTATCTGGTAGATAAAATAGGAGGACTATCTCGTTTACTAATGGAAATGATTTAAATTGGGGAAAAAATGGTTTTGCTATAGGTTTAGCTACATTTTTACCTTCGGGGGTATTAACTTGCTCAAAGTTTACAGTACCAATACCATTCCACCCCCCATATTCAGTAAATTTAGGGTGGGTTTCATCTAAAACAATATCAGTTACCCTGGCGGGTATTACTTTTAGGTTTAGTTCTTCAATAGAAGCTACTAAATTTGAAATATCACCACCAGAATTTAGGGATTGACCTAGGTAAGCTAAACCAGTTTTAGTTAGAGCCATTTTCTTCTTTAAAGTCAGAGTTAAGTTTATCCAACTCCTC
>JACKZZ010009154.1_pt1 | contig 11274 bp, 3 predicted proteins | sample 8027871 | NCBI WGS metagenome assembly JACKZZ01 (sample SAMN15724774, study PRJNA655200) | protist metagenome | isolation source: fluorescence activated cell sorting (FACS) single amplified genomes of... | place: USA: West Boothbay Harbor, Gulf of Maine | collected 2000-07-19
AAGCCATATATGCAGGAGTAAGGTTCGTTTCGACACCCATGGTTACTAATTCTGCACCGAAAGCTTTCACATCAAGCCATACTTGAAGAGCAATCTTTTTACTATCACTCATGGCACCAGAACCTTCCATAGTTCCTTTTTTAGATGATGCAAGTAGTGACCGACGCTGTAAAGCAGAATCCATCGTTTTGGCCGTTTCGAGAAGAGCATGAGCTTGCACAAGGAACTCATCTGCAACTTCATTTGCAATATCATGAACCCATTGAGGAGCAGTAGTACGAGTAGAAGCATTTGTAGGTAGAAAACAAAGACTCGTTACACCAACTTTAGCGCCAATATTTGATCTGAATTTTATTAATGGCTCGAATATAGAAGCGACATAGAATGAAGGTTGGTCTGGTTTCGCTTTATTTGTCATTCTAAATTTGCCTGCAATTGCTCTTATATTATTGAGCGCTGGTGATTTACATAAGGATGCTGTTAGACTACATGTTAGGCGCCACACTGCATATGATGTGGTCTTAAGAGTAGCGCATGTTTCAGTAAGGAGACGCCTTATAACTGACGGCGAAGATTCGTCCTGCTGCTGATGTTCTCCAAAAATCACTCCTTCTGCATATGAGATAAAATGGTCTGTGACCCATGTAGCGAAAATATCTAAATCTATTGCTAACATTGATAATTCATCCATTGTCATAGAAGTCCTAATAATATCACCAGTGAGCGCGGAACTACTGCTGCTGCTGCTGCTGCTACTACTACTACTACTGCTGCTGCAACTGATTGGCGTTTTATCATCAACATCTTTGCTTTTACTATGTATAGGTGTAGTGGTATTTGATCCAGTCGCAGATTGATCATCCATTACCGTACTAGAGCTAGATTTAGTAGACTTCTCAGGTGTATTAAGAGAAATGCTTTTATCTTGCGTATCAATAATTCTAGCAGCAACAACATCATCAGCATTAACGCCAGAAATAGAAGTTACAAACAATTTAGCACGCATGAGAATTTTGATCATAAGACCAACAAATTTCCCGCTTAGTGCCTTGAGAAAGACAGAATTATGTAAACATATACATAATTCTAGAGCAAAGCATTGAAATAATGGAATCTCTAATTTCTTAAAATGTATTTGAGATAAAAGAGTCGATTGAATTTCATCAATATCTATCGAATCGAGACCCTTATCTACCCCAATTATATCTGATTTTCCTCTCTGTGTCTGTTGATGAGTATAAATGCTTTTGGTAACATCAGCCATAAGTCCACCCTTTTGTGATGTTGGAAGAGCATTTTGGCATGCTGAATCTATACGACGTGATAACTCACTTACTCGCAACTGGAAATACAAATCCAGACGCCATTTAGAATGAAACTGAAGTACTTGTGAAGAATTCTCAAAATCCCAATTACCAGTAGAGTGGATTTGGAATTTAGAAGATAAATCTGATACAGCGTTCCCAAACGCTTCTACAGCACAATAGCATGAGTGTAATGTTGTTGCAATTCCACCGCCAAAGATATTTGGAAACTTAGCTTGAAGAATTTCAACTATAGGTTTCCATATTGAATTAATAAGCAATGTTTCAGATAGAGGACATGAAACTAACCCACTGCCAGTACCACTACCACTACCACTAGTATCATCTGAATCTGAATGAATATTCACAGTAGAAGGGTTAACAACTTTAGAAGCTAGTTGAATTGGTACTTCAAGAGATGGAATCGCCATAGATAAAGTAACAAGCAGTGCATCTTTCAATCCTAAAAAGCTACCTCTACCACCCGTACTATCAACACGTCCTTGTGTTAATGTGTTCCGAGCATGAGGTAAAATTAACGTTTCTGAAATAGCAGATTCAACAATATCTGTTCTATCGAAAGCAAATAATGCTCTGATTAAATGAATAAACGATTGCTGAGGAAATGATGATGATACTCTATTACGACCTGCGGTATCAATAGTAGCAATTCCATTTGAATTAATTGATAGCAAAGAAGATACGGCCGTGGCATGGGTAGTTAAAAAAAGATTTAAGCGAGAACGAATTTTATTCAATAAACGATCTGAAGCTATTGCAATTCTTTCTTCTAGTTGTTTCCTAAATGCCTCATCTTTTGCATCTTTCTTACTATTCTTATGCTGATGTGCTATTTGAGAGGATGAAGTAGAAAGTTCCAACTGTGCTGCTTTTAAAGAAAATGATGCTCGTTCTAGTTCTGAGCATTCAAATACATCAACCACTGACTTATCTTTCATACTTATGCTACTTACTAATTGAGATCTACAATACGTTCCTGACATTACGTTTAGCTTTTGTTTCAATACATCAAACTCCCCTAAACCTTTCCCTAAATCTCGAGGAGACCGACCACTATTATCCACACCTCGTAAAACTCCATCAGCAGCATCTAACTGTTTTAAACAACGCAAAAATGAACCAATCATATGCTTACGTTGGGTTACATAACTTTTCTCGACAAGTTTTTCCTCTACTGTTTTAATAGAATCCATCATGCCGTCATGTAAAGTTGTCAAATCCAAACGCAAACCTACCAAAGGCTGTCTCAGCATATCTACACGTTGATCTACACCTTCCAACTTTGTTGTAATCGTTATAAATTCCCTATACTCTTCATTAATAATAGCATATAACTTATCTTTCAAATTGCCGCAATATTTATGCAGCTGATCTTTCAAAGCCTCTAAACTCAATACCCGCTGATATTTTACAACAAAGGCCGCAGCTGAAAAGTTCTCATTATTAAACTCATGCTCAGGAAAGATGAATTTACCAGTATCGTCATTCATTGTCTTATTTAAGAAGATAACAAAGGTGATGCTGGATCAATTTTGATTGGAAAATCGAATCGCCAAAAATATCAGTGGCCAAATTTTCAAAAAATCGTATTCTGTACTTCATAAAGCGAGTGACAGGAAGAGAAGCATGTCTGTGTTCTTTAATCCACCCAAAGGCAGAGTTCAAGCAGGTTTAAGTCAGTCTAAGGTATCTAAAACTTTATCCGCAAATTTCTTTGATCGCAACCGGATCGTTTATGATGATACTGGTGATGATGATGATGATGATGATGACGATGCGAAAAGAGATGTTGATTTGGAGTGTGGGAATGAAAACTATATCACTAATCGTCGTGAAATTAAAGAGCTAACTGCATTCTTCCAAACTGATAATGTTTTGGAGGATGAAACAGTTTATGCTCAATCAGAATCTGAAGAGATGATGACTTTGAAATCAGTGGAAGTAAGTGGTAGATCTTCAGCCTTGAACAACAACTTTAAAATTCCAAATGGAAGACAAAGCGACAAAAGATTGGTTACAATGAGAAATGATGGGAAAGTCAACGATCTTGATGACGAAAGAAATGGTAAACGAAGGACCGCTGATGAAAAAAACGAGAACATTGATATTGATATTGAAAAATACCAAAAAAAGAAAAAGAAAAAGGAAGCGGATAAGGAAGATGAAGTGACAGTAGCAGAGAAGGAAAATGTTAAGGAGGCGGACGAGACAAATAATCAAATGACCTCGAAAAAACGCTATCAACGATTATTTATCAAAACCTTTGACCATAATCCTCCAACACCTTCACCGGTAGTAGGAACTAATAAGCTATTGAAAGATGTAAATGTTACTAAAAAGCGATTTATTGATCAACACGAACCGATTCAACCTCCTGCACTTATCTTGCCTTCAGCATTAAATTTGCAACAATGCAATGATAATGGTCATGGAGTCCAAGAGATATCGCGCATGCCTTCTGCAGCAAGTATGCCTCAACCTCAATCTCATAAGCTTGCTCCTACTTCTTCTTTAGAATCTACTCCTGCTGCAATACAAGTTACCAAGCGCACTCCAATACCACAGCAACAATTTAATAGTGGCAGTGAGGCACCATTACCAATGAGACAGGCGAATAGTGGAACTAGTACTCATGTAATTCACAAACCACATCCTTCTCATGATGACTTTCAAAAGTCGATGAATAAAATAGAGGGTTGTGTTCAGCGCTTGGCGAAATCAAGAGAAGATCAAATAAGTTTAATTGGTGACAGTGCTTTTCGAATCAAACTTGCAAGTGCTAAGTGCCTAACTTGTGATGTGTATCCACAATTGACTCCATCATTTCTTGATATGTATGGTCGATTGGATAAACTTCGCTTAACTCTTACAACTGCAAAAAATACTTTTGTTAATGCGTCTACTCTTCCTACTGCACTTTCCCCTTGACATTCTTGAATATCCACTTAAAATAAATATAAGGATCGAGTTTTTGGTTTTTTAGTCGTCGTCTGTATTTTTATCATTTGGTCTATTTTTGAAAATACATTGCGTGACGTTGAATGGTAAATAATTAAGTTTTTTTCCCCTATACATTTTAGTACGTTTTACATAATATACCTTTTAGCATAATCAATTGACAAAATAAAAATTACCAAAAACGAAAGTGGTTTAATAGGGATGAGATCCTGACGATTTCCCATCCAATTTCCCATTACCACTGGCCCGCCACAAAAGCTCAGATGGTCCAGCTGATTCTGTATCCGATAAATTCGAACTTGAATGTAGCTTATGGAATTTATCTAATGAAACATTTATTGCTTCTTTTCTTGCTCTATAATCTGCAATTCCAACTAGAGTTAATAATACAAGGCCGAATGCATCGCTGCCATGTATCATGTCAAAGCGAGTGAAAACTGCAGGAAGATATGATGTATCTGAAATATATTTAAAGTCTAATAAGGCAGCTAGTCCAAGAAAGAAGAATCCAGATACTTCTGCTAATAGTTCAAGTTCTGGAAATGTTTCAATCATACTAAAATCAAGTAATAAAATACCAACCAATTCAGCAGCTTCTTCCAATAACCATTCGATACCAAAACTCTTACTCATAGTTTCATCAGTTTCGAATAATAAGGATGCAGAAATACAAAGCATTGGTCCTGCTGTAAGTAAAAACATACCTATCACTTCTAATTGAGGAAATTGATTCAATGTTGCAGCATAACTCATCAAAAGCAATAAAGCAAGTACCTGAAAAAAACGACCTATTATCCATAATGTCATCACCTGAGCATTACCATCATAGTGATATTGAAATGTATCTTTCCATTCATGAAATGTCTGGAAAATAGTACAAGCTGCTATAATAGACAACCCTACACCATCCAATACTAACCAAAGGATATGAATTGATGCCGCATGATCTACTACATGCACATCCTTCGGATCCTTAGGTACACCTAATGAGCTCATAGATTTGCCTTCCCAAAGGCTCAGGGCAACAGAATGCTCAAGGAGCAGGGAGCAGGGAGCAGGCTCTAAGCTCTGTTGTGGCCCTCCTGCTTGGTGTTACGCGGAGCCGTAGAGCCGAAGCCAGGAGGTATCGAGGGAAAGGCCGTAAATAGACCTTAGGCCCTTTGGGGCTGTCGGTGTTGAATCATGTCGCAACGTACTTTTCTTTTCCTTTTTTAAGGTAATCTTGTATATCAGTACTTAATTTCTCTGGATTTTCCTCGTGGAAAATTGTCACGGATGGAAAATAATATGAGTGGCCATCCTCTAAAAACCCAGTCACGTAAAAAAGAATAGCCGAATCCCAGAGTACGGATATAAGGAAAATCAAGGAAATATCATCGAAGATCGCTTTCCGTGGAGTAAAATTTAACTATTGATCAAGGATGGACAGGGATGACATGAAAAAGGATCAAAATGACAATGGGAAGAAGAAAGAAAGCGTAGTACCTCATCAACTAAGTGCAGAAGCGCAAGTTTGGAAACCATCGCCTCGTGAAGAAGATAGGATAGTTGAGGCTAAAGTGGACGCAAGCAAGTTGAAGCAGTCGAAGCGTTCAAATCGAAAAGAAGATAGAACTGCGGATAAGAAAGCAAATCCTCCGATAACTAAAATCACAGGCATCTTGCGTAGAGGAGAAGACTCGACAAGTGTAGATATAGATGTAGATGTAGATATAGATGTAAAGGATACAATTCCAGTCAAAGCGAATGCAAAAGCGAATAAAAAAACTAAATCTATAGTAAAAGCTAAAGCAAAGGCTCCTGTTGGTGATGGAGATGGACATTCTACTCCTACTCCTATTCAAGCTTCAGTACCCACTCCAATGAAAACTTTCGCTCAAGATAAAGGTAAAAGAAAAGATAAATCAAAAATAATTTCTATAGAATGTAAAGATGGGAGCTTAATAAAAAAGAAGGAAATTAATCAAGAGAAACATGACGGAACTGTTTGCTTAATATGTACAAAAGATATGAAATTTGCGAGTATCGGCCCTTGCGATCATGCCGTTTGCGTGACTTGTAGTCATCGACTTCGGGTACAGATGGATACCAGATTCTGCTCACTATGCAAGCAAGATATTCCTATTGCCATTGTTTATAATACAATGACGAAAGGTAAAAAACAAATTCATCGTTCCTTTGCTTCGTTTGGATTAAATCCTTTCGAAACTGATGGGCAAAAAATGCAAGGTGCTAATCGAGATTTTGATATTCTTTCTAGTATGATGTTCATTTCTTCTAGAGATCAATTCATTTCACAGCGAACATTAAGGGAATGGCGCTGTCCTTTGCCTCAGTGTAATAAAAGTGGGCCTCGTTCTGGAATACTTTATAGAGATGCAATGCACCTTCAGAAGCATTTTAAATCTGTACATAGTCAATATTCATTATGTATCTGTTGCACTGAGAATAGATCATTGTTCCCTTCAGAACAAGAATTCTTTTCTTCCACATCCAAGTTAATAGATCATATAAGACAAAGTCCTCATCCTTCTTGTCAATTTTGTGGAAAACATTTTTTTGATGCTCAAGCTTTAATGAAACATTTAAACGACCGTCATCACTTGTGCCCTTTTTGCCCTCATAATGAGAATGGACAGCTTATCTTTTATTCTGATTCAGAATCATTAGATGAACATTTAACTTCTTCTCATATGTGTTGTAAAATTTGTAGGAACCTGAATGTATCAAGTGGTATTTCATATGAATATGCATTTTCTGGTATAACTGATCTTGAAACTCATCTTGTGAATTCACATAGTCTAATTCTAAAAGATCTATCTGCTAATAGTGCTAATAATACGCATAATTTATCTACTATAGGTTCAGGACTTGGTTTTTTTTGTGATGATAGTCGTGTATCAAAAGATCATACTAAGTCTAAATCGGGTAAATATGGTAAAGGTGCAGCTGCAGAAACCCCTCGTGTTATAGTTGTTGATACTACAGCTCGAGATCCTAATCATCTTCATGATAAATTGACTAGTTGTAAATCAAATGGTGTTAATAGTAGTCATCAACAATCTATGAGAGGAGATGCCACATTATTGAATTTAGGTCATATGAAAGTCATTGGTAAAGTGACAGGTAGTGGTGTTTTTCAGAAATATGATGAAATTGAATTAGCAAGGCTTGGATTGACACATAATGGTGAACGAATAACTAACAGCGAGTATAAGAGCAAGAGTAGCAAGGACACTTCTTCTCTTACTTCTTCTCATTTTAAAGCTGGCGAGAAAATGGCTTCTGAATTATTTCCTGCTCTTGGTGCATCTTCATCTTCATCTTCTACTGCTATTATGGGTATGCAGGGTTGGTCTAAAGCTGTAAATTCTAAAGCGCCTTCTACTACACCATCTTCTAGTGGATCAATACAACAGCGTAAGGTATATATCCATACTGCACCTTTAACTAGACAAGAAGTAGATTCATTTAGAAAGTCTATTGATTTTCAAAATGCTAAGAAAAAGGAAATAAAAAGTGTTGGTATAAATAGTAGAGCAGAATCTCTTCGTGTAGCTTTACTTGATCAAAAATTAAAATTATCAGCGTTTGACACATTTTCACTTTTTGCTGGCATACCTTTAGAAGGGCTCAACGATGTAGATTACGACATGTGTATGGATTCATCTATTGATACTTTACGTATTGGAAGAATACGTACGGCATTGAAAAGGATTGCAATAACTAGCAATGAATTATATCCTCCTTTCATGCTAAATTGGTCCAAAAATGCTAAAAATTTCCGATTAATTTCTCAAATGGAATCTAAATTAGCTCTATTGTTTGGATCTAATATAAATTCACCTGATATTGTAGAAATGAAACCGATGCCAGGGAATATTACAACTGTTCTATCTGCTTATTCTGCATTTTATGGAGTGACAGTGAGGGAAATTGAAGTAATTATACCTGGACAATCTACAGAATTCCAATTGCAGTTTATACGTACAATTGATTCATGTATTCCTACACTACTTCTGAGTAAAGCTTCACAGAAAGATGTATATACTCTTCCCTCGACTTTGCGTGCGAATAATCTACCTCGTTTATATTTCCTAGTTTCGACAACAAATGCTAATCCTTTTACTTATTCTGATGAGACTTTAAAATCTACTAGTGGTAGTGGTGGTAGTAGTACGCAACAAAGACAAACAATTCAAATCAAAGATATATTACGTTTGATTTATCTTACTGCAACCTCTATCATAGACTCAACTCATCATAATGATGCGATGAAAGCATCAACAGCAATACCAATGGAGATGAAAATGAAAAAGTATACTGTGGATAATCTAGCTTTAGTTCGTGATGTGCAAGTTATTGGAGCGGGTGGTGTTTTTATAGAGTTCGATTCGATTCCTACCGCTGCTGCTATTTATAGAAAGATGATGCTAGATAAAGAGAAACATTTATATCTTTTTCAAATTGAGACTGGTTTTGATACTGAATGTTTTATCCAGAGGTTTGCACATGATTTAGAATTAGAAATTGTGAATAAAGCAATTGATTCAGTAGATCCATTGGATTTGGATACTAGTGCACGAGAAGCAATATCTGGTCGATGGGACTTATCTGACGAATTACTTCAAAGTTGTGCTTTTGACCCTTCTCCCGTTGAAGCTGTATCATATGTAGAAGAAAATGAAAAAAATACAAAAGAAAACATGGTATTGACAAGTAGTTTGCGAGCTGCGGCTGTAGTATGGACAGATAGTGATGACGATGACAATGACGATATTGAAGGTAATGATGGTGATGGTGATGGTGAAAAAGCGCTTATTGATAGTGCGAATTCTAGTGCAACAACTGCTAATATTAAAGCTCCTAGTGACGAATGGGGGACATTTTTAGCAAGTAGACGCCAGAGTTCTGGTCATTTGTACAATAAAGAAAATAGATATAAACTACCCCAACAAAGAGTAGAATCACAAGTTGCGTTTAAAATGAATGAGGGCACTAAAGAAGAAGTTTCCTCTACAACAACTGTCTTTCATAATATCCGTAGACAAATGAGCGATTCAAGCAATAGCCACATTGCAAATGAAGGTATTTCTAAAGGAACTCGCATTAAATTTGATGCGTTAGACTTTGATTTCGATGATAGTGATCTTGACTCCGATGACGATAAACATCAACTACATTTACACGAGTCCGACAACAAGGCCTTTAAAGAAGGACCATCAGTTTTTTTAGAAGACTTACTTTGTGAATCTTCTACTGATGATATTTTTGAATCTCTTGAATCACTACCTTTACTTCAAAAGCAACTAACAAGAATATCTCGAAAGGAATTTGAAATGGGATCATCAGGTGAAGGGACTCGTGAACATACTCCTACAGCGATCAAATTCGAATCTGATTCAAAAAGCAATGAATGGGCTTGTCTACATTGTACTTTTGTGAACTTAACAAGTCAACTTATTTGCGAGATATGTTTGAATACACGATAATCTTTTATTTCTATTTACATTTCTCTCTATCTCCAAATATTCCTAAAAATAATTAATAAAAATAAAAATAAATATCTATACATAACAGCAATATTATTTATGCATATGGATCGAATTGTTGAGTAAAAAGACTCGCTTGGATTCTTGAATCTGCAGTCCGTCTACTATTTGGACTACTCATTTCTCCTATAGCGCGCCTGGATGGACTCATTTCTCCTATTCCAGCAGAAGAGGCCCTCTCACGGCGTTCCCGACGTCGCTGCCTACGCATCTCATCTTCTTCACTACTACGAGGAGGAGGAGGTGGCAGTAAACTATTTCCACTCATGTCTTTTTGTACAGATTCTTGCTTTGAACGGCGCTCCTTATTACGTTGATCTCTGCGACTTTCACCTCGTTCCATTCTACTATCACTATCACCACCACCATCCCTTCTATGCGGTGATGATGGATCTTTTTTGTAAGGAGAAGATTCACTTGATCGTATTGTATGATAATGTTTCTCAAGAGCTTTCATTGCTTCAACTTCTGGATTATTAGACGACGTGGGCGACCTACTACTAATATATTTACCCATTGGGTTTACCACATTCATTTCAACTTCCTTTTCAGGACTTTTTCGAATTCTTGATTGTGAGGGAGATGAAGAAGGACTTCTTGAATAAAATGATGGCCCATTTATCCCTGTCCCAGCACCATATAATGGATTATTAGCACGACTCTTTCTTTCGACATCTAATCTTTTTGCTTTATAGACACTTTCAACAGCCTTTAGTCTTTTGATTTCATTACTTGATGGACGTAATCGATACCATTGATATATACTATAGCAAATAACAAGAAACGAAAATGCTGAAACGAATATAATAATAACATCCTTTGTAAAAAACTTCTTCGAATCATCATCACTTTCTACAATAGGATCAGGATTAACAATATAAATATCATCACTGTTCACCGGTTCGGAAAAAACTGAACTTAAACCAGCACTATAAACACTATTCAAAGCATGCAATTTATCATTAAAACAATTTGAAGAACACGATAAAGCTGTCGAATCAATAAGCCTTTGTGAAAGTCCAGCTAATACTTCCGTCTTACTTGTCCATGTATTGTCTGAACCAATTAGAACATCAATTTTAAAATTAACAAGAACTTTTGAAACAGAAATCTTGCGACCACCACCAGGAAAAAAAAATTTACTTGTCGCCGCCAATCGACGTCTTGTATTTGTATCAGAAATAGTGAAATTACTAAATCTTTTATAATCCAACAATAAAATTTCCGTCACAGTATGTGCAAATGCAATTGTATTATTTGGGTTTGCCAAGAAATCAGTTCTTGACATACCCTCTAAGGTTTGATCAAAATCAATATAAGCAACAATTCGTGGGAAATCTTCCGCAGATGGCCTCGAAGTTGGAACGGAAGGCATAGAAGTAGGTAGACTACTGGTCGGACTAGAAGATGGAGAAAATGAAGGTTGCGAAGTTGGCTTA
>JACKZZ010001157.1_pt1 | contig 11273 bp, 10 predicted proteins | sample 8027871 | NCBI WGS metagenome assembly JACKZZ01 (sample SAMN15724774, study PRJNA655200) | protist metagenome | isolation source: fluorescence activated cell sorting (FACS) single amplified genomes of... | place: USA: West Boothbay Harbor, Gulf of Maine | collected 2000-07-19
ATTGTTATATAAAATTAGTGAAATATTAAGAGAAAGAATAAATCAAGAACCAATAATTCATAAAAATAAAAATTTTAATTCATACATTCCACGATGCTCTTATAAATTTTGTAGTTTTAAAGATAATTGTTTTTATAATTATAATTTAAAAAATAAAAATGTATGTTATCAAGATCATTATGTTCATAATATGGTTTCAGCAGACTTGGTAATTTTAGAAGAATATATAGATTTTAAATTTAATGATAAAAATTTAATAGTACCTAATAAAGAAATATTAAAAACAATTAATACATTGAGTTTTGTTATCAGTCACATGCAAACTGAATTAAATTCAAAATGTTTGTATTTAAATGATGATGAATGCGAAAAGATGCATTATGTTAAAAAAAATAAATAAACTCTTTAGAGAAATTTGCAAAGCAAAAACAAGAAGATCACAATAAATATGTATCAATTTACCTATAGAAAACTTTTATTTAAAAAGTGTTGCAAATACTTTTTAAATAAATAAACCTATCTTAATCTTGGTTCAATATAATCCATTCCTAATTTATTAAATATTTCTTTTTCAGTTTTAGCACTAAACTTTTTACCAGTTTCAATATTTTCAAGAGAATATTCAGATAGTTTATATCCTTGAGTTTTTGCTATTTCTCTCATTTTTTTATTTAGTTCCATAGAACCTGTAAAATATAAAATTGCAAATGGGTAACTTTTATATTTTATAAATCTTATATCAATCCTTCTAACTGGATTTTTTTTATATTTACAAAATCCCATGTATTTTGTTTGATAATTTTTATCAGTTAAATCATCAAGAAGAAATGGATTTTTACCTTCTTTCATAATATCTATAAAAGGCTCTAAATATGGTATTTTATTACTTCCTTTTGTTTTGTTTTGTTCATTAGAATTATATAGTAGAATATCAATATCACCACTAGTAGGCTTTTCTCTTCTATACGATCCACAAATAATATAATTAATACCATTGTTCTCTTCGGGATATTTATCATTTAGTTTCTTTACAATTTTATCAAGTATTTTTGACTTAATTTCTGTAATTTCTTTTCTAGGAATATTTGTTTGATAAATTCCAAAATAATTTAATCCTAATTGTACTTTTTCATTTACTTCAATCTTACCAGATTCCACTTTCTTTTTTAGATCTTCAACATCTTTAATTCCTTTGTCGTAAAACTCTTCAGCTTTACTAGGACCAATACCTACAACTTCACGAAGGTTTTCTATTATTTTTTTCTTTTTTTTAACTTGTTTATTATCATAATTTTTATTAAATTCTTCTAGTTCTTCTAATTTACCATTTTCTATTATTTCTTTAATTCTACCAATAGTATTTTTACCAACTCCTGGTAGTGTTTCAAGTTCTTGATAATTTTTAATAGTAATTTTTTCTGGATAATTTTTTAATATTTTTATTACAGATGAAATCTGTTTAGCTCTGAATTGATTTCCTTTAATTTTTTTATCTTTTGGATCCTCTTTTTTAAGTTCTTGTATTTGAACATTTACAAAATCTAATAATTTTGAAAATTCGTCAATTAACTTATCGTTCATTAATTATTTCTAGAAAGTTTGTTTTTATATAAACTACAATAATGTTTTTAATATATCAAATGTTTCTTCTATACTATTAATTTTATATCCAGTAACCAAATTATGATTAATTATATGATAATCATTTCCTTCTTTTTCATATTTATCACCAAAATATAATATTTTTTTATATGTCTTTTTATTTGATAATATGTCTATAACTTGTTTTTTATCATATTCATTTGGATATATACCGATACCAACGCTACCTCCGAAATTAATTGATAATTGTTCCGATATTCCTAATTTTATAGATTCATCTCTTAGTATTTTTAATAATTCATTTCTGTAATTATATTTTTTGTCAAGATTAATAAAATATTTCCTTTCATTATTATTTGCTTGCATGCCTATTAAGCTAATATATATTATTCCATTTCTTAGATCTATAAAATGACCTGTAATAATGTAATCAACATTTGATATATAATTAATTGCTAATTTTATTAATTTATTTATATTTTCATAAAGAGGATGATCTCTAATATTTTTCTTATATATAGTTGATAACTTACTATCATGATATACACATCCACATTCTGTAAAGTAATGATCAAATATAATTTTATTATATTTTAATTGTTCTTTTATTTTACATAATGTACCTCCACCAACAATTCCTATATCATATTTATTTTTTAATTTATTGAGAATTTCATAGTATTCATCTTTTTCTATTTCATTTCCACTTTCAACAAGTGTACCATCTACATCAAAAAGTATTATATCTTTATTCATATTTATATATAAATAATGATATATTAATAATTATTTTTTTATTAATCTTTTAAATTTAATGTTGGAGTATTTAATGTATTCATTGTTGTTGTACTGCCACTAACTGTTAATTGAAAATTTAGTTTATCAAAAATTACTAATGTATCTAAAGTTAAATCTCCTTTATATCCTTCATCTTTACCTATCAATTCTGATAGATTTTTAATTCCTGATACGCTTTCAGAAACAATAATTAAATTATTTACAGTTAGATCGCCTAAGATTGCAACATTACGATCAAGTAAATATTTTTCGGTCATTATAATAGTTTATGAAATATTTTTTTAAATCTGGATTTAAAGATTTCAATATAAATATTATTAATGAATGATAAATTGCTAAAGAAAATATTTCCAAAAAAAAATTGTAGTAGCATAAAAAATTTAAAATATGATAATGAAGGATTATGGTCAATTAGTTATCCAGATTTAGCTGATTCTTTAACTAAACATATAAAAGTATTTGATAATGAATCATTTAAATTAGATACAATAATTGATGCAACTGCAGGTATCGGAGGTAATGTATTATCTTTTGCGAATTTTTTTAATAATGTATACTGTATCGAGATTGACGATAAAAGATTTGAATATTTGGAAAATAATATTAAAAATTATAATTATAGTAATATAAATTGTATCAAAGGAGATTCTATAGAATTAATCAAAAATGGATTAAAATGTATAAATAGTAATCCTGATGTTTTGTTTTTTGATCCTCCATGGGGAGGACCTTCTTACAAATATATTAAACATATAGATATTAAATTAGGAAACAATAGTTTTGAAGAAATAATTGATTTAATTTATATTTTAAATAATGTAAAATTAGTAGTTTTAAAGTTTCCTTTCAATTATAATTTTTTAGAATTAATTAGTTATTGCAATAACAAGAATCTGATTAAACAATTTAATATTATAAAAGAAAATAATGTTGTATTTGTATTTTTAAAAATGAATATTAATTAGATCTTACATAAAATAATATATAAGAATTTTGATTAACAATATCTTCTTCTTTTTTAATCATTATTGGATTATTTGAATCATTAAAATTATACCAATTGTTATCATATCTATTTTTAACAATTGATATATAATGTCCAAAGTTAATTTGTCCTTGACCTATACCATAGTGACAATTTACTCCAAATAAGTTATAATTACTTTTTCCTTTGTCTTTTGAAGAATCACTAATATATTTTTTAATTGATAGATCGTATAATGGAAATCCTATCTTTTTATTATTCTTTCCTAGTATTCTACCAAACATATCTTTTTTAAATCTTTTTAGGTGTATGATTAATATTTTTGGAGTTTTCATAATTAAATGTTTTCTAGATGCATTTGATTTTACACCACAAAAACTACATTGATATCTATTATCATCATCTAGTTCTTCATTTTCAGACCATTTATCTAAACAATCAAATATATTTATATCTTTACTATCATCGGGTATCTCAACTTCTAATACTTTAAATGTTTCAAATTTACTATTCCTATTTTTACAAATCTTACATGTTGTTGTTGCATGACCTAGGCCATTAAAAAGATTAGTTAGAGGAGAAAATTCCTTTTCTAAAAATTTATTGTAGTCAATAGTAGATATTAATAATTCAAAAGAATTTTGAATATTTTGATTTGAATGATTAATTTTACCTGGTATAAATGTTACTTTTTGACCAATTTCTTCAATTAATTTTTCTAGTAAAAATAATAAGAAATCAGGAGAATCTTGTTGTTCTTGTGAACCCCATCTATTGTATATACTATCTTTAGATGCACACACTTTTCTAAGACTTGTTGGTGTAACAACTCCGTTTTCAATAGATAAACTTACTGAAAATAGTTTATGCAATTGAAAAATAATACTTTCTTCTAGTTCTGATAAATTTATATTATTAATAAGATTTTCTTTAAATTTTCCAGATATAATATAATCACAAAAAATATCAGTTTGTTGAAGAATAGCAAGAATCGAGTTCATATAACAAGTGACGCCTCCTATATTTCTGAATTTGGAAAGTCCAATTTCACTTGACATTATATTAATTTCTTTAATTTATGAGTATTTAAATCAATTTTTTTTCTAGAAGTTAACATATAATGATAGATTTAAAAAAAATTCATGATATTAATTCCAAAGGAAGTTTTAAAAAATTTACAAAAAAATATAAAATTGATGAACCTTTATTTTTAGGGAATTACCTATTTCATTATCTAATTATGTTCGATAATTTAAATGCTTTAAAATTTGATAAACATCCGATTTATCAAGAGAATCACGAAGGTTTGCAAGGAATCCATATTGCTGCTAAAATAGCAAACGAAACTAAAGATTGTAAAGTAATTGAATATTTGTTGAAAAATTATGAAGAATATATTTATAATAATGATCATTGGGGAAGAAACATGTTAAATTGGATTGATGAACCTTCTGATCATATTTATAAACTTATTAAAAATAATAGTAATATTGATTGGTATAGATTATTAATTTGGAAAGCACCTGAATACAATGAGTCTTTTTTAGATAAAATTTTTCAGTCAGGATCTTCTAAATTTGTTTTATATATTTTTAACACCTATATATATCCAATAATAAAAAAATACGAAGATACTAATGATGGTTATTCATTTAATCAAGATACTACATTTTTAACTAGAATATTTGGTAATGTAAATTTAAAAAATACTGATATTATTAAAATATTTGATAAGATTAATAATGATATTTTGAAAAAAATAATTTTTAGGGGAAATTCTATAATAAATTTTGTTATTAAATTTAGAAATTTAAATTTGTTAAAATATTTTGTAGAAGTTAAAGACTTAGATCTGGATGTTTATGATCATGTAAATACAATGCATCCATTTATAAATTCATATAGAATGGCTAAAGAAGAAAATAAAATAATATACCATGATATGGTAAAATATATATGGAATAAAATAAAGAAGAATGTAAAATGGGAAGAGACTAATTTTAACGGTCAGAATATTGCTTTTGGTTTATTAGATGTAAAATTAGAATATAATGAAATGGATAAATCACCTTCAAAAATAGATTTAGATGTTCTAAAAAGAAATACACAATGGAATAAATTAAATGTAGAAAAATTTACAATTTTATCTATGCTAATAAATTTTAATTTCAAAAAATATCGTAAGATATTAAAAGGTAAAAAGTTAGATTTATCAATTAAAAATGGATATGGTCAAAATATTATTGCAGAATCAGAAGAAACTGGTGAAGATGGATGGTATGAATATTTTAAGAAAATAAAGAGATCTAATGATTTGAATTCAAAAGTTGAATCAAAAGAAGATAATGTTAAATTGACGAATTACAAGTATTCAGATCATAATATATTTCAGGCTGATTTTATGCCTGTTTCGTTAGGTTTCATTCATTTAGATGAAAAAAATAAGAAATTATATCTTCCAAAAAATATAAAATCTTCTAATCACTCTGTTACTTTTAGTACTATGTTTACAAGTATATTTGGTGATCTTATTGAACAATACAATAATTTTCCTTTTATAATATTGTATAAAGATGAAAAAAACTATTTTATACATCCAATGTTAAACACTTTAATAAAAAATGCTTATAATGAAAAAAAATATGATTTCGCAACTGTATTTGTTTCTTTAGATTTAACTACAAGAGATCAAGATTTGTTACATGCTAATGCATTGATATATAATTTTTCTAATAAAACTATTGAATATTTTGAACCTTATGGAAATAATGGTAAAAGTGGAAATATTCATGATATATTAAAAGAAGAATTAACATGGAATACTGGTTTTAGATATTTAGAACCAAGTGATTATATGCCTGTAGCATCTTTCCAATTTCTTGCATTTGAAAACAATGAATATGAATTAAAACCTGGTGATTTTGGAGGTTTTTGTATGGCATGGTGCTTTTGGTATATTGAACATAGATTAATAAATCCTACAATTAAACCAGATGTACTTGTTCAAAAATTAATTAATAAAATTTTAAAAGGTAAATATAATTTAGTTGAATATATTAGAAATTACGCAAATTCTTTTTATGAAAATATAATTGATATAATGAAAAAACTAGGTATTAAGAAAGAAAGGATTACTAATCTTGCTAAAAAAAATAGTGAAAAAGAAGTAATTTTTAATTATATTATAAAAAAAACTACTATAGGTCATCAATAGCATTTTCGTCAATTTCTTCATCTTTTGATTCTTTTACTTCGTTATCAAACATATCACTATTTAAATTACTTGATTCTATTACGGGAGCATTATGTCTTAACAATCCATTCTTTTTAAGATCTTTAACGGTTTTATCTTTATCACTTCCTATACGTTCAACAATTTTATATGTTGATCCACTTACCGCCATTCCTAAATCCTGAATTCTTACCCAATCTTGTTTTTCAATTTTATTGTTTTTTGATTTATTTTTCATTTCACCTTTTAAACTGGCTTCTACAGTTTGTCCATTGAGTCTTTCAAGTTGAAATCTTGATGACCCTAATGGTTTAACAATTTTTGCATATTCAATTGTTTCTTCAAGCATTTTATATATAATCTAACTAAAATAAAATATAATTTGAAATCAATTTTTTTTATTTCATTAAATTTTATATATTTTTTAATTCGTATATTCTGATTCACTTTTTGAATCTATTAATGAGCATATATCAAAGTATTTAATTATCTAATTTTGAAAATTAAATATTTTGTATCTTTTAAAGATTATCAATATCAAATTCTTCATTAATATTAATATTATTTTCATTTTCATGATTTGATATATCTAGTATATCTGAATGTTTATTTAACATACTATCATTGGAAGTTTTGATAAATTTCTTTCCGTCTTTATCATTTAATTTTTGGTAAATTAGATGCTGTATATTGCCTCTAACTTTATAATTAGTTTTAGTCATAAGTACCCAACTTCCTTTCGATATCTTATTTATTCCTTTAGAACTATGTCTCATGTCACACATTGTTCCTATTGTTTTTGCTTTAATTTCATTGTTATCACCAACTGGTAATACACTAAAACAAGAGTTGCCATATATTTGACACACTTGTCCAACTATTCTGTCATTTTCAGAGCTCATTTAATATATGAAATCTAGGGGTAAAGTAATTGGTTTGTTTTTCAATTTTTTTAAGCGGAACAATTTTCACATTCTTCTTCTTGTACTTTTTTAACAATATTTGGATCAACTGTAAATTTTGTGGCGTTACTTGCTGGTTTAGATCTTAAATAATATATTCCTGATTTCAACCCATTTTCCCATCCCCAGAATAGACATGAATTAAGTTTTTGATCATCTGGTTTTTCCAAGAAAACATTCATACTTTGTGTTTGATCAACGTATGGTCCTCTAGCTCTAGCAGTTTTTAAAACATAAATTTGTTTAACTTCCCATTGAGTTTTGTATAATTTTATTATAGATTCTGGGAAGTTTCTTAAATTTCTAACACTACCATTATCTGCAATAATCATATCTTTAACCTCATTATTCCATTCTTTAATTCTAACTAAATCTTGAACTAAATGTTTATTTACAATTGGAAAATCGCCAGCTAGTGTGTTTCTAGTATAAATATTACTTGTGAATAACTCAAAACATTCATTGTTTCCTAGAATTTGACTAGTTGAAGCTGTTGGCATTAAAGCTGTAAGTAAAGAATTTCTAGCACCATACGTTAGTACTTTTTCTTTCAGAGCTTCCCACTCATTAGGATAAAATGTTTCAGTGTTTTCTACTCCCCACATATTAAATTGAAAAATTCCTTTTGATAATGGTGATCCTTCGTATGATGAATAAGATCCAATTGTTGTTTTATTACTATTTTTTTGTAATTCTAATTTTTGTGGTTTTAATTCATGATAAAGATCTAATATATTTTTAATAGATTGAGAATCTAAATCTTTACTTTCAGAAAGATTAAACGATGAGTCATAATGATCTGGGAAATCATTAATCATTTTTGATGATTCAATTAATTGCTTCATTTTCTCTTGTCTTTGTTCAGCAATATCTACCGAACATTGCATTGCTCCAAGATATATAGTTTCCATAAATTTTCTATTGAAATCAATACATTCTTCTGATTCATATTCTATTCTCAATTGTGCTAATGCATCTGCCATCCCTTGGATCCCTAATCCGATAGGTCTATTTTTTAAATTTGATCTTTTTGTTTCAATTGTTGGATAGTAATTTAAGTCTATTACTTTGTTTAAATTTCTTGTTGCTACATATGCTACATTCTTAAGTTTCTCATAATCGTATGTTGATTTTGTAAAATTAAATAGTTCTTCAAATCCTCCAATATATTTGAATTTGTCATTTGTTTTACAAAATATTTGTGGATAAGTGAAAGGACAATCGTCATTAATTTTACCAATTAATTCCATATCATCTGCTAACTTTTGCATAGCTAATAATTTTTCATAACTAAATGATGTATCTTCTATTTTAACTTCTTCCAAATCATAATCTTCTAACCAGGCTTTAGTCCATTTACAATATTTACAATTATCTTTTGTGTAAATAATCCATTTTTTTCCTTCATATTTAAATGGAACTATCATTTTATTAATTGCAATAGAAGCTAAATTACAAACTGCATGTTCGTTAGCATCAGAATATTCTACAATTTCATTACATAAATTTGACGATTTAATTGTTCCTAAATTCTTTTGGTTTGATTTTCTATTAACTGTATCTTTGTATGTAATATATGGTGTACCTGTTTCTTGTTGAGAAACCCAAATAGCTTTCATTAACTTTCTAGCTTTAATCTTCTCTCTGTATTTTCCTTCTGATACATATTTCCAATATAAACTTTCGTAATCTTCTCCCCAACAATCTGTTAGTCCTTTACATTCATCAGGACACATCAAATACCAGTCAGCATCATCTTTAACTTGTTTCATAAATAGGTCAGAAATCCATAATGCTAAAAATAAATCTCTAGCTCTTTTGTTTTCATCACCAAAGTTTTTTCTTAAATCCAAAAATTCAAAAATATCTGCATGATGAGGTTCTAGATAAATAGCTATGGATCCTTTTCGCTTGCCTCCTTGATTTATGTAGCGTGCTATGCTATTATAAACTTGAAGCATTGGAATAATTCCAGATGATGGACCATTTGTTCCTTTAATAATAGAACCTTTAGATCTAATATTTGAAACATGTAATCCTATACCTCCACCATATTTGCTAATTTGAGAAACACATTTCCATGTATTAGTAATTCCCTCAATACTATCATCAGTTCCTATAAGAAAACAAGATGATAATTGACTTCTTTTACTAGCACCATTAAATAGTGTTGGTGATGCATGAGTGTAGTATCCTTGTGATAACAAATCATAAGTCTCTTTTAGCTCATTCATATTATCTTGATTTAAGAATGAAGATACTCTCATAAACATATCTTGAGGTCTTTCATATATTCTACCTGATTCAACATTTTTTATTAAATAAGCTCTTTCTAATGTTTTAAATCCAAAATAATCAAACATATAATCTCTGCTATAATCAATTATACTATCAAGTTCATTTGCATTTGTAAATACAAATTTATAATAATTATCATCAAAAAAGTCTATATCCTTTTGAATATTACGCACTTTATGAGAAAAAATATCTGAAGTTTTTTTGTGTAGATTACTTATTAGTATTCTTCCACCAAGATTAGAATATAGAGGATGTCTTGTACACAAATTAATACAAATATTTGCTGATTCAATATCCAAAATTTCTGTTGTTATACCTGTATGTAAGTATGCTACAACTCTCTGACCTATTAGAATTGGATCAATGTATTTTTTTTCATCATCATTTACAAGTCGGTTTATCCTTTCAGTAATTTTATCAAATTTAACTTCTTCAGTTCTTCCATTTCTTTTAGTTACAAACATAACAATATCCGTTGACATTAAAGGAAGTTAGATTCAATTTTTAAAGTTTAGCGCAAATTTTTCAAGTTTAGCGCAAAAATTTAGATAAATTTTTAATTATCTGAAATATTGGTTTGGTGGAATATTAGTAAAGAAAAAAATTATTAAATTGGATAAAAATCTAAAATATTGTATATATGAACAATAAATTTTCTAAAAAAATAATAATTTATTTGGATCATTTAAAAAAGAAAATGATATTAATTTAAATCAAAATATTATAAAAGATAATATTAAATTAATTGAAAATTTTGGTTCTGAGTATGGACAATGTCCTGGTGGTAGTAGTTACGGTTGTAATTACACATACGATAAAAATAAGAGAGATAATGAAAAAACATCTTCTTGTAATACATCTTGTCAAAAAACATATACATATAGAAGATTTGATAGACAAAACAATAATCCTCGAAGTTGTAGCCAAGTCTATCTAAACCGGGCCAGGAGATACAGTAGAGAATATAGTAGTTGTCCAAATACAGGTGATAAAAATGTTTCATGGCATACTGAGATTTTAAGTTGTAATAATGGAGAAGGTGATTGTGGTAGAAAGCATTGCATAGGTGAATGGAAAAGTTGTGATTCAAATTGTAAAAGAAAATATAATGTGATACAACCTAAAGTAGGATCTGGTGATGATTGCCCGCGTGCAGATAATACTGAATGGCCATGTGCACCAGGAGAAGGTGATTGTCCTCTACCACCAGGACCACCAGGACCTAGAGGAGAAAAAGGTGATAAAGGTGATACAGGGAGTACAGGAGATTCAGGACCTCTGGGTGTACCTGGTGATCAAGGAATAACAGGATTAACCGGTGGCACCGGTGATAAAGGTGATAAAGGTGATAAAGGTGATGATGGTGGTACAGGAATGAGAGGACCTTCTGGTACTA
>JACKZZ010011514.1_pt1 | contig 11272 bp, 4 predicted proteins | sample 8027871 | NCBI WGS metagenome assembly JACKZZ01 (sample SAMN15724774, study PRJNA655200) | protist metagenome | isolation source: fluorescence activated cell sorting (FACS) single amplified genomes of... | place: USA: West Boothbay Harbor, Gulf of Maine | collected 2000-07-19
TCCCGGAGCCTCGGGACGTTGAACTCTTTCTTGTGGTAATCCGGCCACCCGTTCTCCTTCCCTTCCATCAGCGCTTTTTTATCTTTCTCGTCCTTGGGCACCGGGAGGATGTGAGCGGGCGGTTTCTTGTTGTCGGCTGCTCCTGCTGCTGCGCCTTTTTTCGCTTTTTTCTTTTCCTGCTTTTTCTTCACATCCTCTTCCTCCGGGGGGTCAAGCACTGCAGCCGCAAGCTTCCTGGCGTATTTCATATCCAAATGCTATCCACAGTAAATTTCCTGTACACGTTCGTACATGCTGGCTCTGCATGACAAAACTTGCCTCTAATCTTACTCAGCATGACAAGTTGGACACGCCAAATTAGCGAGATTTGTCATGCATTTTGTACATGTACAGGAAATTTGTATTGCATAAATGCGGACAGAAGTTGTCGACAATCATTCTCGCGATGCGCTCGACCTCCGGATTCTCCTCCAAAATCCGTTTCTGTGCTTGCTTATGCATTGCAAAACTATCACACGTAGTAGAAATCGCATGACAAACTTCCTCAGCATGAGAAACAGAATTTTTAATGCAGATTCACCTTAAGAAGGAGATTTGTAATGCACGATTGCGATTTTTACTACGAGCTGTACGATAGTTTTGCAATGCATATTGCTTTTTCGTAGTTGCCTTCGGCTTGGGTTTCGCCTTCGCCTTGGTTTTCCCCTTCGCCTTCGCCTTTTTGGGCCCAGCAACCTGATCCAGCGTCGCGTCTTCTGCTTCACCCAGATCTGGGAGCGACTCTTCAACTTCGCCAGTTGTGGCGATTGTCTCCTCCACTACCGAGGGTTTTTTCTTCTTTTCTTTCTTCTTCGTCTTCTTCGCCACTGCTTGTCGTCCGGCGACCACGTCCGCGTGCTCCACTGGCGCTCCGGGCGCTTTGTGTTTGGGTTGGACTAGCGCTAATCCTAGCATCGTGTGGCCGGAGTCGACGCCTGCTTTGCGACTAACCTGCTCTCGCCCCTGCGGCTCCTTCTCCTCGATGGCAATTTGCTGTGCCACTTCTTCCGCCGTTGCGGCTTCCGGCTCGGGTGATTTCATGAGGCAGTACGCTAGAGTTCCCGCGATTAACAATAAGAGCAACACTGCCAGCGCCAGCATCCACCACGGGAAGCCCTCCTCTCCAGCTTCCTCCTCTGCGTTATCAGCCTCTCCTTCCGGCTTTTCTGTCACTGTACTGCTCTCCTTCTCGGTGTCATCATCTCCCGGGGCGGCAGTCACCTCCGGCGCCGCGAATTTGTTGACAGGAATGATTGGACAGGGCCCACCGAAAAGATCCTCATCGCCGCCAATCGCGGTTAGAGCTGGACCGTTGCCGTTATCGTTGTTCCAGAAGTCAGAATCCAGACCGTTTGTTAAGTCGTATTGCGGGAACAAAACCGGGCGGTCCTCCTTTGCCAACGCATTCGCGATCCACGGAGCGCCCGTCGGGTTGGACACGTCTCCAGCTTGGGTGTATTTCTGCATGAAATAAAAATTATACAGTCCATTCCCGGGTTCCAGCGCCGCACACCGCTCCTCCCGGTGTTTCAGTAACGGACAACTCTCCTCCCCGACCCGATTTGCGTTGTTTTTCTTCTGGATTTCCTCCCCGAGAATTCCCGTCAACTTCGTGTTGCAACGCAGATCGACGAAGGACCGGAAACTGTGGAACGCGCCGAGTACTACGTTGGCGTCGATACAGAGGACGCCGATCCGGCTTTTCAGAAACGAAAAATAAGTCGAGTCGGTGACGTCGAAAGATTTCAGGTATTCTAAATGCCCACTCGCCTCGTCCCCCTCGGCTCCGAGGTTCGCGTGGGATGGCATCAACGCCATGCAGGCGACTAACCGGTCGATCCCGCGGAAGTCATTTGTTGTTGATGTTGGTGTTGAAGATGCTTCTTCAACTCCTGTCTTGTTATAGTCCCCATCCCAGAGGAATTTCTTGTCGCTGAACTTGTGCCAGATCACCTGGTTCCAGGCACTGTAGTCGTCCTGCAACGACTTACTGTTCCAATACCGACTGATTTCCCGTGTGATCTGCTGCGGCTGGCCCAGGAATAAGGGCGTAATCTCCCCCGTCCCGTGCTGTTTTGCCATGTCCAGCGTCGGCTCCCAGGCTTTCGGGTAAGCGCCAGACCCGTCCTGCGCCATGTCGTAAGTGTATCGTATGTAAAAACGTCCCCGGGACCCATAGTCAAGATGGGAATCTAGCAACACAGATCTCGAAGTTTTGGGCGCTACGCATGACAAGTTTCCCTCTGCAGTGTAGTGCTGGCTGGCAAGGGAAGCCGCATGAGAAAGCCGTTTATTTCTCATCGTGTTTACAGCATTACAAATTCGTCCCAAATACGATTGGAAATTATGCCTGTCATGGGGATGCGCATCACAAATGTTCCTGTAGTCGTGGCAAATCTGCATGACAACTCTGGGGCGGGGACGTTTTTACTCAGGATAAAGTGTCTTCGTCGATCATCACAAAGGCTTGAAGCAGCACGCCCCAGTCCTTCTGAAACAACTTGCCGAAATTATCGCAAGAAAAAACTGTTTCACTGTGACCTTGTGATGCAGAAAATGGATCGCAGAAGTGTGTGTCATGCTGCACATGCAAGACAATTGATTTCTAGCTGTGTTTTCCCTTAGGAACCCCTCATGACAGATTTCCAGTGTCATGCGTAGCAAACTTGTGATGCAGATATTGCAAAATCAGCACAGTGAAACAGTTTTTTCGTGGGATAGAAATCCTGCAACATCTGCCCAGCGGAGCTCCCGTCCTCGCCCCGGAAACTCTCCGGCGAGACCGTAACTTTGCCACTGGGGCAGTTCCCCTGCTCGTCCTTGTTTTGAAGGCACATTTGGCTCTTGTAGTTATCCGCGTCGGTGATGAATAACACTGTTGTTTCGCAGAAGTCCGACCACAGAACGCACTCGGCGTCTTCCAGATCGGCATTTCCGGCGAACCGCTCCCGGGATTCTTTTTTCAAAAACTCTTCCGAGATCCTATTCAGCCTCTCCTCCACCGTGGTTTTGCTCTCGCCCCACGGGACCTTCCGCGGCGAGCTGTCTACCCAGCTGATCGGAACGGCCGCCCAGTCCCCCTGCTGGTCCAACTCCGTGATCATACTCCCCCACAGTTGGTCGACGGCTGTTGTCCCATTAATACCATCTTTCACCACCGTACTGTGCTCCGGGTTAAAATACACATCCCGCAGCGGCTTCGGGACAATCCCTTTTGTCCCCAACGCCAGCGCGCTCGCCAGCGCCCACTCCGGGTGCGTCCCCGACCCTTCTAGCATCGCCGCGCCCGCCTGCTCTTTCAGCCAAATTTTCGCTTTCAAAATGTTCTCCTTGGTCGCGCGAACTAGCTCGAAGGAAGAGAAGAAAACATCCGTCGACCAAACCATGACGTTAAAGCGATCCCCCTTGGCCCCGTCCAACCCGTCGAGCGCTTTGTCCACCGCGGATCGCGCGTTTTCCCAGCGCTGCGTGTTGGGAATGTACTCTTTGTATTCCTTGCCGTCTGCGCCCGTTTTCGTGACCGTTTCCGAATTCCACATGGACATTGAAATGTCCACCGCGATCACCACGTTTCGTTTCTGCCCGCGGACGACCGTGTTAAGGTACCAACTAGAGTCCCGGGTGTCGTCCGAGGTTAAATCGCCGCCGACTACCAAATCTTGCACGGCTTGTTCCGGTGTAATTTTCTCTACCGAAGTCGCATCGGGCTGCGCAGCACCTACTGCATTCACTCCGTCTGTTATGAGAGTGCAAAACAACTCCCCGCTCTCCCAGTCATTTGTATGGCATGAACAGCAACGCAAGCAACAGCAGACATGCGGCTTTCGCATGACAAATCTGTACCACGCGGATTGTAGTACTGCTTGAGGTTCCAAAATTTGGCATGCAGGTAGTGCCTAAAGGCAGAATGTGGATTTGGTATTTTGCATTACAAATGACGGAGAGCAGGGGGAGCAGTAGTTGTACACTCTCATATCTGTCACCTGCCCGACGTTTGGCCACTGCACCACAGACCCGTCTTTTTCCATGCCGAAGGTAAGAAACCCGAGGTTTTGCTTCAAATTTTCCAGAAACAGCTCCGATCTCTCCGGATCTTTTGTGTTGCCGAGATTGACAAAAGTTTCCGCGACTTTGGACTTTACACACTCGTCGTAAAAATCTTCGTACGTCGTGTATTTTTCGTAGTCTTTTTCCAGCGGCGTTTCGATTGTTCCCCCGGAAGACAAAGTCGTGATAACCTTCAAACCTTCAGCGTCTGTGATGTTCTCAGGATCGAAAAAGTTCGGTAGATTTTCCAAGCCTGCTGCTGCTTCATCTTCTGTTGTTCCAAGATCGTAAAACACTTGCTGCACGGATTTGATTCCCGGCCGTTTCAAGTCCAGATTATCATCCGTCGTCCTTCCCGCTCTTCCAAAATCGATGATCGTATTTTCCGGCCAGGAGCCCGGGTTCTGGGTACTCACCGTGTTTCCGGATAACACATCGACAGACACGTTATCAGATGCAAAAATGTCTGGGTCTGGAAGATTCTGAGACTTGTCATGCACGTTTTGCATGGGCCATGATGTCTGTGATGCATGCCCTAGCATCACAGACTTTTTGAGGGCTTTGTGATACCTATTCCGCATGACATAGGCCCTCTTCGCGTAGCCAAAATTGCATTCCCTTTGCTGGTCATGCAATACAGATCTTTTTGGAATCCAAACGCAGCATCACAAGTTGGTTCGGATTCTTCCACCAGACCCAGACATTTTTACATTTGATACACGTCCGCCGTGGAAGATTTGAGAAATTCGTCGGAAATTTTTTTCTTCTGGTGTATCGCAAGAAAAAAGTGTTACAGTTACACATTGAGTTGCAGGAGTCGCAAGACAGACAACCTTTGTCATGCAGGAAATGCTTGCGAGCTCCGTTTCCTACGTATTTTCCCTTATGATCTCTGCATTACAACTTTTGTCTGCCACACAGAGGAAATTTGTGATGCAGAAACTCCAACAAATGTGTAACTGTAACACTTTTTTCTGGTGATATGGTGGCAGTTCGGATCAGATTGGAGGTTTTGCGCACAGGTGTCGATATTAAACAGTGGAGATAAAAAGGAGACTCTCCGTGTTTCCAATTCTTCTAAATGTTCTTCCAATTCCGATCTCGCGTCTGGATCGGCTGGTTGTGTCTCCGTCTTCTTGATCGCCAGGGATTCGATGGGCGTCACTGCGTGTTGGTAGACCCGTTTTATTTCTTCGATGTAGGGCTTTGTGCAGGATTTGAAAATTTCCTGCTCGAGCTTATCTCTTAATGGGGAGAGGAAAAATTCCACAGATTCAAGAGCCTCTTTCACCGTGGTTGGAGCGGCGGACGATCCTTGTTGATGTTCCGCGTGCTTTGATATTTTGCGATGTTGCTGTTCTTGTGTGGAGGTTTTTGTTGAAATGGCGGATCTTCGTTGTTTTTGCAGGTGAGAAAGTGCAGCTGGTTCTGCACCAGCTCGACTCGTGCTAGTAACTACCGTGTTCCTAGAAGCGCTCCGCTGGTTTTTCGGTATGTTGACTATGGCACTTCTTCGACGACCCTCTAGTCCCGCTTGCGTCACAGGAGGTCTCTGCAGTTCCAACAGGACGCTGGTCGTTTCGTCCACTTTTTTCTTCTTGTCCAGCAGGAGCTTGCTCAACGGGTTTTTACCACTATTCAACAAACTGGCCATTTTCGACGTTTTTCTCTCCATTTGCACCAGCTGGTCCTGATTTCTTGTCCCGCTCTTTGTCCGGGACGCAGACGGATTTTCGTCTTGTGTTCTTGTTCTTTTGTTTTGCAGCAGGCTTTTTGCAGACGAAGTGGTTCCTGCTCCCCGTTCCGGCTTGTTTTGCATTTGCTGTTGTTCCAGCCGCTCGTGATACTGCAGCACATTGCTGGGCTCGATGGGCTTGAACAAGGGCTTTTTTGTACTCCTGCTGTACTTATTTCTCGTCCCAGTAGATGAAGGTGGTGGGTCCCCTCCAACCTCTGTGGTCTCCGACGACGCTTCCTCTACTTTCATCAACCCACGCCGCAGAAACGTACTGGAAGTGGTGATGGTGGTTTGTGTTCCCAGAACAGCAGGCGTCTGAACTACATCATCATCCGGAAATTGCTGTTGCTGGTCCGGGTCCGTTCTCGTGCTGCTGGAAGCTCCTGCTGCAACGAGGGAAAAGAAGGTTGTGGTCGTGAGCAGCTTCATCGTACTACAGTGTGGTAAAGCTAACGATATGATTGCCGGCAAGAACCAGAAAGTTCTTGGATTTCTCAACCGCATCTTTATCTTTTGCTTTTCCCAGGTGGGGGCCGGCGGGGACGATGAAATTACAATCTAGAAATAACGCCTGCTGTAATTCCCCACCAATTCCAACAGGGCAGCGACGTGCGGGTATTTGTATTGCATTTAACTATACCAGGTTCATATCATAATCATGTTCGAAATGGTCCTGACATTGTTGATCAAAAAGCCAATTCATCGGCATCATCATGATGGCACCATCAATTTCATTTTAGTGTGACGATCTGCGTACTACTTTAGGTAGCAGTTTTGGGTGTCGTGTGCAATGTGTGCAATGTCGTGTAGTTGACGATCCGCGCCGTACGGCGGGGGAACGGGAGAATGGACGAAAAAGGTGCTGACCACGCGACGGACGACCGTACTAGTTTTCTTGTTGTTGGACGATTTCGTCTAATACTTTGGGTGAAAAACCACTATGATGCACGAAGGAGTACCTACTTTTACTGAAAACGCGAAACAAGTACGAGAGGACGACAAGACGATCATGTGGACGAATGGAATGAGATGAAGCCATACAACTTCAGGCGTGGAGATAGGACCACTTCCTACAACAAGAAGTTCTTGTTTCTGCGTCAACTGCGCGTTCCTCACAAGAAGTACACAGAACCCTACTCAACCCTGTCCGTTGAGAATGCACGAAAAAGGGCTCTAAAGAACCTCCACCGTTTTACTTCTTAATAAAACGGGGCAGGCACTGGCGTTGCGGCGAGGTTCTTGTGCCTTATAATAAATGATTTTCATTTTCTGCATTTCATCCTTAGGGGGGCTAAGGATGATGTGAAAAATACTGATTTCCTGAAGGGGATTTTCTACTTCTTGTGACAGTTAGCATGCATGTCTTGCTGCACCACAACATCAAGCACGTCATCGGATGAATTTAAAATTATGCGTATGCCACCTCTCAAAAATCATTTTTGCACTAACTCTCTAGCTTCGCAAGTTCTTAAAGGGTGCCTGTGCCTGAGCATGATGACGTGATAAATACAGCTGCCTGTCGTTGGGGGATAAAATGTTGATCGCTAAATGTTGTATGGGGCCTTGCTAAAGAGCTGCTGTACACCGGGAGAGTGTTGCGTGGTTTAAAGATTCGAAATCAATTGCGAGTTTATGTTGAATGTTAAAATAAGAAATAGAACAAAAGTTACTGCCAAGCCATGCGATTGAATGTTAAAATTAAAAATGCAAAACAAAGACGTGTATGGAATTTGAATCAAAATGGTTGCTATGCTTGTAAAATAAAGTTAAACACGATAAAAATATGTGCGTTGAATAGTCATATGTTGAACTGGCTGAGCTGATAGCTCCTGTTTCAAAGAATAAAAAATTGTACCTGATGAACAAACGTAAAGATCAAAATCAAGGTTTAGGGTGTGTTTTACCTGCTTACCATGAATACAAAAAAAAAGATAAAATGAAGTGTCATAAACGAAAATTCAAATAAGTAAGTAAGTGGATCACGATGATCTCTTCAAACTCTTCTGACCCACACCAGATTTTATTTGCACCGGAAAATGAAATTAAATCGCTTCTCGATTTCTACTCGACCTTTTTCTTCGACCTCCTTCCCAACGTTTTGGGACCGATCGTTTCCTCTTTCCTCCGCCGGAAGCAACACAAACAAAACAAGCAGCTGTAACAGCAGTCCGGTTTATTTTTCCTCGTTTCTCGCTCCTTCCGGATCTTTTGCCTCTCCTGGTTCTTCGCAATAGTTTCAAAGCTCCGCCCGTACATCGAGCTCGTAAAAGTCGCGACCGCTTCCGCCTCCACGGCTTTTCTTGCTTCTTCCTTCGCGATCGCCGTTTCCAACAGGCTTTGAAATTCGTCCCAGGTGTGAATTTCGTGCCCGAGCGGGAGGCAGTGGTCGTAAATATCCTCCAGTTTCTCGTGGTCCTTGTGCGTGCAGGAACTGTGGTCATTGAGAATGTGGATGTCGAACTCGACGAATTTGTTTTCTTGTTTATCGTCTTCCTCACTATAATCGGAATAGCCGGCGTCGTCGTCATCGTCGGAGGAAGAGAGGGGTTTGCCAGCAGGAGAAACACCCGCCTCAGCTGGTGTAGGAGCAGTACTATGATTTGTATTGCTGCCATCAGCAGCTGCAGCACCTCCAGAAGTACTACTTGTGGCTGCAGCATTCCCTGCCTGCTCGTGGGACACCATGAAGGCCGCGTGGTGACGTGCGCTTCCGTGTGAAGAACCACCTTTAGGTTGTTGTTCTTTTGACCCTTGCCTTGTTGAAACTTTTTCGGCTGCTGCTGTAGCTGTTGTAGGAGACGAGCCAGAATCAGGAGCATCGGGTGCGCCAGCACCTACAGCAGGAGTTGTAGCACTTGCTGCGTCTGCAACAATTTCTTTCGCCGTCGTCGTTTCTTTTTCCAGGTTCGTGTACAGAGCCACTTCTTTGACCACCCAGGCCGCGAATTCCGGAGTAAACCCTAAGGTCTCAACCAACTTCTTCTCCGCCCGGGCTTGCGCGAACGTGTAGGAAGATTTCTTGTTCTTCTTCATCCCAGAACTCGTGGAATCAATTTGAAACAATTTCTGCTTCCGCAACTTGTACAAGTTAATTTCCACCTTCTGCTCCGTTTGCTTCCTCCTAACAATCGCGTCCAAGCTGATTGCCTCTGATGTTTTCGCGTTTCCGTACCCTTGAAAGGCTTTTAACAGGGCGAGATCCCGTTGAAAGTCCTCCTCCGTGTAAACTTCCTCGTCCGGGTTGGTTTGCGGTACCGCAGCGCCAGTGGTCGCAGAAATGATGATTTTCGAGGCGTTCATTTGATTCGTGGTTGCAGTTCTTGTTGCACCCCCAGCTTCATTCGGGTCCCCAAAGGAAACGACGGAAGGTTCCTGGGATACTTTATTCACCCCGTGTTCGCCTTCTGCATCTGCACTTATTTGCTCCCCCGACTGTTCAAGCAAAAGTGGACCTCCGTTACCCTCCTGCTCTAAAGCTTCACCCTCGGGGGCAAAAGGAGCATGCGCTGGTGCAGTAGTACTTCCCTGCTCCGAGATTCCGGACAACTGCAGCTTCTTGCGGGATAAAGATGCACTATCCGGCGTTTTCCTTTGGATCCCAAACTTGCTTTGCGTCTGCCTCGTTTGCCGTTCCACCGATTCCGTGCTAGAAATGCTATGGATCGACGCCTTGGAAAATCGCTGTTGTGCTGATCCCTCGCCGGCGGCTTGTTGTGGGGATGGGGCTGCTGCTGTTTCGGTGGTCGTCGTGGGGACATCACCTTCGGTAGCAGGCGCTCCTGCAGTGTCAGGGACCCCGTCTGATGTTCGTCCCAGCATTACATTCTTGAAGGAAGAACTATTCGTCGCCCCCAAGCTCATATTTGTCGTGCTACTTCCCCCAGACGAGAACCCAAGCCCCATCTGTTTCGTGTTCATCTTCCGCAATTCTTTCATTTCCTTCGCCTTCTGCTTCAGTCCATCCCGCAAAGCCAGCTCAAACTCATCGGGTTGCAAATCCTGTCCGGCTTTCCTTAGGAGCGTTTTCGCGAGCATGGTCGCGCCCTTCTTGCTGAATCCGGTTGCCACAAGCGCTCGGTACGCTTCTTTCCCAGTGATGGGCTGGTGCGGGCTACCAAAAGTAGTTGCTGATGCCGTGGCAGCTGCTGCTGCTCCCGTGGTCGTGGCGCCAGTAGTTGATGTTCCTGCTCCGATGAGCGGTTGTGCCTCAGCCGTTGTTCCTGCGGGTGTAGTAGTCGTTCCAGTCACTTCTGGCGGTGGTTGCTGTTGCTGTGTTAGACCAACGTTCTGAACAACAGAAACTGCTGTCGCCGGCAGAATTCCCATGGCCACCGCGTTTTTCTCTTGCTGCATTCGCAACACGTCCTCCGCGGCTTTTTCTACTTTCTTTTCCTCTATCAACTGGTTCAAGTACTTCCGCAACCGCCCAACAGTTTCGTTTTCCAAGCCGAGCCCCATTTTCTGGAGAATTTTCTTTCCGTCGGTAACGTGTGCGGCGAGTAAGTCGGCTGCGGGGGAGGAAGATGGTTGGTCGAGTTTTGGTTGAGGTTGAGGCTGTGGTGGTGATACTACTACACCTTCAACATCTGGACGAACAACTACATTTTGCTGCTCTCCTACAACTTCCTTTTTCTCGTGCGTGAACAACAACTCCTCCGCATACACCGTTGGGTCCGCCACCTGCACCGCTAACCTTCTCGCAATAGACCGTTCAAACCCGGCGGAGACTAAGGAAATTTCCGCCGTTTCGTAATCCACCGGGATGTTCGCGAGCAGTGTGTCCTCCTGGTTTTTTAACTTTATTTCCGTGAACAGCTTGTCCCGCACGTCCTGAATCGTGATCGCGGATTTTTGGAACTGCAATCTTGCTAGGGAAGATTTTCGAATTTCTTGTTGGACCGATTCGTCAACCACTGGTTGTAATTGCTGCTCTTTCTCCACTTCCGGCTCAACAGTCCCTGCTCCCGTGATCATCCCAAACGCGGACGATAATAATTGCTCAAACTCCGACTTTTTCGCCATCGAAACCCGCTCGATCTTATTGCTTTCCGTGTCCGCTGTTGCGAGCAAATTTGTATCGGGGGGAATACTCGGATCGACCAACTTCTCCGTCAATTTCTTCGCGGACGCTTTCGTGAACCCCGCGGTTGTTAAAGCGACTTCCATTTGGTAGACTCCATAAGTTTTCTCCAATTCGCTCGCCCCTGCGGGACGGTAATTGTTCGAATTTGGGTCTTTGTCGCCCGCGGATTTCGCCCCCGCGCGGCGGAACAAAGAGGACGCCACGGCGTCGGCTAACGGGGATTGGTCGATGATTGTAGTTCCAGGGTAAGAGGAAGTTATGTTACTAGGAGCATCTCCCTGGGGAGCAGGAACAACTCTTCCGCTCAGATTGTCCGCAGTTTTCTGCCCTTTCAACATGTTCTTCGAAGAAGCTGAGCCCTGCTT
>JACKZZ010000042.1_pt1 | contig 11267 bp, 10 predicted proteins | sample 8027871 | NCBI WGS metagenome assembly JACKZZ01 (sample SAMN15724774, study PRJNA655200) | protist metagenome | isolation source: fluorescence activated cell sorting (FACS) single amplified genomes of... | place: USA: West Boothbay Harbor, Gulf of Maine | collected 2000-07-19
GCTTTTAAATTGTCCAAACCGCTCTGCTCTGTTACTAATAAAATATCAGAGATTTCATCGGTTAAAATACGATTAATCTCTTCAGGCATTTCACGATCGAGACTTCTTAAACCACTTTCGATATGTGCTAAAGGAATTCCCATTTTATTGGCAGTAATAGCCGTCGAAAGCGTCGAATTAACATCTCCAGGAACCATGATTAAATCGGGCTTAAATTCATTGCAGATAGATTCCAAAGTAATCATGATCTCACCCATTTGAGCAGCAGGCGTTTTTGCTTTTAGGTTACCATAGATATCTGGTTCAATTTCAAATTGTTGAAAGAACACATCTGACATCTTAGCATCATAATGTTGTCCTGTATGTAAAATTCTTAATTCCAGTTCATCACTATATTTTTCTGCAACTCTTCTAAACTGAGTAATCTTGATGAAATTTGGACGTGTACCAACAACTACTAAAATTCTTTTCTTCATGTTAAATCTTAATTCGAAACTATTATCAAGCACGAATTTGCCAATTTTAATTAGCAAATATCTTCACAAAGATAATTTTTAAGAACAAAGCATTTTTAATGGAATTAATCATTTACACATTTTCCGTTCAATTAATCCATTAATTTTGATTCCAAATCATGTTGAATAGGTACGTAAAATCGGATTTTGGAAAGAATGTTGTTACGCTGATGACAGGCACAACAATCGCGCAGATTTTACCTGTTGCGTTAACGCCTATTTTAACGCGAATTTTTTCTCCAGAAGAATTTGGAGCTTTTGCCTTCTTTGCTTCTATTATCTCTTTTTTACTGGTTTTTTCATCCGGTCGATATGAGCAAGCTATTGTTCTCCCAAAAACAGATAAAGAAGCAATCAATATTTTAGGTTTGTGTTTTAGTTTATTGGGCACATTTACGATTCTGCTGTATTTGATCCTATTTCTCTTTCACGATTTTTTTATTAATCTGATCAATGCACCAGCATTGGATATTTGGCTCTGGATAGTGCCCCCGACATTATTCTTTGCAGGAAGTTACAGAATATTGACTTTTTGGAGTAATCGAAAAAAAAGGTTTAAAGGAACGTCTAATTCTATGATTGCCCAAACGACGGGCAGAATTACAACGCAATTTGCTGGAGGGATTACGAAGTTTGGTTTATGGGAATCTTGGAAAAAATTGACTGCCTTTTTCGGTGAGATGTTTAATAAAACATATGTATTACCTCAGGGTATAGATCCCATTGGCATTGGTTCTTTGGTTTTGAGTTTAACGATTGGATTCTTTGCAGGGACACTAACATTATTTATTCGATTTTTTAGAGACGATCGTCAATTGCTTCAATTTGTCAATAGAACCGAAATGAAAAAGCAAGCCAAAATACATAATAAATTTCCAAAGATTAACGCACTGCATGCGCTTACCGATGAGTTTAAAAATTTAGGGGTTAATACAACGATTTTATATGCTTTCAGCGAATCCGTTTTAGGATTTTACAGTATGACTTTTCGGGTGCTGCGTGCTCCTTTAACAGTAATTGGTAATTCTTTTGCTCAAGTTTTTTACCAAAAAGCAGCTGAATTGCATGCCAATCAGCAACCTTTTGTGAATTTGGTAAACAAAACAGTAAAAAGACTCTTTATTATCGCCTTACCCATATTTGCTGTCATACTCATATTCGGGCCCGATTTATTTGCGATCGTTTTAGGAGATAAATGGAGGACTGCGGGGGAGTATACACAGTATTTAACGCCCTGGTTATTTTTGAATTTCGTGATATCTCCTATCCAACAAGTAGCAATTATTTTAAATAGACAGGGTAGTATATTCTTATTGGCCCTTGTTGGTAATGCGATCATTTTTCTATCCATTTTAATCGGATCCCTTGTGTTTGATGATGTTAAGATAGGCTTCCTTATCCTCTCAATCCTTCAATTTTTCTATTATTTATATGTATATTTGTGGATAAGGAAAATTGCTCAAAAAGCGCATTAATAAAAGGAAAAGAAGAACTTTATCAAGCAAGTTTATAGAAATATCCGCCGCAAAATTTTAAATAAACGTCGTCCAAAAATGGTCGGTGGTTATCTGCGTGAAGGTGATGGCGTTCTATTATCGAAAACAAGAATCAGTAATAGCACATTTATTGATAATGCAGCTGGCTTCATTGTTTCAGATGATGTTTATATCGGACACCATAACTTTATAGAATGCAGCAATAAAGTTACAATTGAAACAGGTTGTCAAATTACCAGTTTTGTCAGTATTACTTCACATTCTAGTCACGATTCGATTCGGTTATATGGTGCTGCGTATAAAGGTAAATCAGATTTAATCGGATACCAAAAAGGGGAAGTATCGATAGGTGCTTACACATATGTTGGTCCGCACAGTACTATCATGCCAGGAACGCGAATCGGAAAAGGATGTTTGATTAGTGCATATAGTTATGTTCAAGGTGAATTTCCTGATTTCTCTATTATCAAGGGTAATCCCGCGGTAGTTGTTGGTTCAACAAAAGACAGAGATGCAGAATATCTGGAGAATAATCCTGATCTGCAGCGACATTACAATGAATGGGCTAAGTAGTTCTAGATGAATCAGGGCGATACGAAGAGAAAACTATTATTGATTGGGCCGGGAAAAACCTCTGTTCATTTAAGAAACTATTTTCATTTGGTCAAAGACTTTTTTGATGAGGTATTGGTCATCTCAAATGATCCTATTGAATGGGCCGATTGCAAAGTCATTAACTTCTCACTCAAGAATCCGCTCAAATTTTATAAGAATATTAAGCGCGTTAGATCAATTATCAAAACATTTCAGCCTTCTTATATTCATATCCACCAGGCAAATTCGGCCGCCTATATGGCAATGAAAGCCAATAAAAAATCTGTTCCTGTTGTTCTCACAACTTGGGGTACTGATGTCCTCGTTTTACCAGAGAAAAATGCAGCAATGAAGCGGATGGTTAAATACTGCCTTAATCAAGCTGATGTTGTTACAGCAGATGCTAGTTTCATGATAGATAAGATTGTAAAATTAGGGAGAGCAAAAGACAACGTACTGGTGAATTTTGGGATTGACTATGAAAATGTAACCATTCCTGAAAAAGAAAACTTCATTTATTCGAATCGCCTGCATGCTGATCTGTACAATATTGATCAAGTGATTAGTCAATCAGAAAATTTTTTGAAGACACATCAAGATTGGACGTTGATTATAGGTGCGAAAGGCAGTAATACGGATCAATTAAAAGTTCTGGCATCCGATACTTTGCCAAGCAATCAATTTGAATTTATTGGATTTGTAGACAAAGACGTCAACAAGGCTTATTACTTAAAATCTAAAATCTGGGTATCAATACCTTCTAGCGATGGCACAGCCATTAGCTTATTGGAGGCAATGGGCTATGGATGTATTCCTGTGGTTTCTGACTTGCCGGCTAATCGAGAATGGATTCAAGATGGGGTTAATGGCGTGATCGTTAATGGTCACTTAACAGAAGCATTAAATCGGGCCCTAAAACTAAATGCAGATGAGGTGATCGCGATGAATCAAAAAATCATTGAAAGCAAAGCGACCAAAGAAGTGAATCGGACAATATTCTTGGAGATTTATAAAGGTTTGGACTAGTATCTGAGGCTATTTACTCAGTACAAATTCATATGCTTCAAGCAATACCTTGCTCTCAAGCTCCCAATTATACTCTGTTTGTGTAAGATGCAGATTTTTTTCACCCATTTTATTTCTCAATTCAGGATTGTCAATTAAAGTTTGCAATTTTTCGCGAACATCATCCGCATCAGCAGGATCCGCGTACAGAGCGCTGTCTTTGAAGAAGTTTTGCCAATACTCAAAATTCGACATTACAATTGGTAATCCGCAAGCCATATACTCAAATGGTTTATTAGCCAAAGTCGTAATGTGATTGGGTACAGGCAAAAAGGTGACCACCCCTATATCTGCTTTTTTGATATAACCAAAGATTTGATCAGCCTCAACGGAGCCTAAAAATTTGGTGTTTTTCCAACCGGCTTCACTTTCACAAGCGGCTCTAAATCCATCGTTGCCAAAAAATCCGAGCAACCATAATTCTGCATTGTCAATTTTTTCAAAAGCTTGAATCAACGTAATTAAACCTCGGATTTCTGTCATGCCCCCTACGTAAATAACGGATGTTTTTGTTTTATCGACATCCACATCCGGAATGGAATCATAGTCTGGCAATACAGGGAAGTTTCTCACCGTAAAAGGCTTATGCTTTTTAAAAATCTCGGTAATGTCAGGGCGCGCAGTGACAATGGTACTAAAAAATCGAGCCGAGCCTTTCTCCAAAACCTTTATACTGAATGAAAGAATTTTCTTGAAAAAACTACTTTTCACATAAGAACGAGATAATATAGCGCCTGCGTTATTTTCGTGCACATCATAAATGACCCGTTTACCTTTTAAACGCAACATCAATCCAACAGGAATAAGCTCTGTATCGTGAAAATGGTATACATCTGCTTTCTGCCTTTTTGCTTCTCGATAGACATAACGAAATGCGGTAATAAAGATACGTTTGAAGCGATTGGTATGTCCTTTTACACCGACTAAGTGAACACCGTTTCGATCATGATTTTCAACATTAGGAGCAACTAACGTAACATCGTAGCCACTTTCTGCAAGGGTAGTACACTCTTTAAAAAAAACACGATTATCGGTATAGCGATGAACACTAGTAAGATGACAAACTTTAATTTTGCGATCTGTATTTTCCATAATTAGCGGATGCTGTCCGTTTTTGTACTCTTGTTCAGTTCCCAAAAGAAAGAGCCAACAATAAAGGCAATGAAAATCAATATTTTTTGATGCGAAAAAGGATTGTTCGTAATAGCTGTCACCATCATTAAAATCACAGTGAATAAGAGAACTTTGGCTGAGTATAGATGCAAATTTCTAAGTGCTATTAATGCTAAAAACAGGTAGATGGAAATGTAAATCAATAACCCAATAAACCCATACCTCCAAGTCATCATAACATATTCACTTTCTGAATAAATGTGATTCTCATAAAAGTACTCTTTGTACGGAGCATGGCCGAGCAACGGTTTTTCTTTGATCATTTCCCAAAGGTGTTCCCACATTTCAAACCGGCCATCCATGGATGAGCCTTCTAGAAATTGACCATGAATAACACTTTCCAAATAAGTAACTTTTGACGTTAGATCTTCCTCTATAACCACATTTTCTTCATGCATATAATTTGGTGCAGAAACGATCGAGGTCGTATATTTTGTGGTTAAAAATGAGGTGGCAAAACTGGCGACCATAATGGCTGCGGTTATGGCAACTAAACGTAAATTTTTCCTAGATAAAAAAGAGTGGACCAAAATTAGGACTCCCATACTCACCATTGCCGTTCTTGATTGGCATAAGAAGACCATCACAAGCGCTACGAAAAACCAGAAATAGTCTGTTTTTTTATGTTCGGGTCTTGGCCAAAATAAAATGGCGAAGACTGAAAATAGAATGGCGTTGATATTTGGATTCATGGCTAATCCCAACATTCTTTTTCCGGTTAATTGACCAAGGGTATCTAAACCAAAATATAAATAGCGCTCTGGATTAGGAAAAACATCACTTAGAAAGAGATTAAGATTAAACGCATTAAAATATTGCAATAAGTTAACGATTACCATTCCAACAAAGAGCGGTTTAACAAGCTTTAAATCTCGAAGAATCCCTGATAATGAGAATAATCCTACTAATAGTATGAATTTTAGAAGCTTAAAAATCTCAAAATAATCTCTAACCTCACCTAAACGACTATTTGCAATTATGGTAATGAAGACATAAACAGCAAATCCTCCAACCAAAATATAAAATTTTCTAGGGTGCAAATCACGGATGCGAAAGGCCAATACAACGCCTAATACAGGCACAAGAATATCGATTAATTCAACCGCAGGCAGACTGCTTTTAATCCTGAAGGGTGGTAGGAATAAAAAGCTAAAGACCACAATGATGGATAGCCATTTTAAAAGATTATCTAAGGTTGCCTTTATCATATCTCATTAAATCTCGAGGGGCAATTATCCCGCAAAGTTAGGTAATTCAATTTCATCCGCTACATTGAATGACTATACTTATTAACCTTTAAGCGTGAGAAATGAATATTGTTGCCAATGTTGTTTTTCATTTATCTTTACCCATTGTTATGCTAAAAAAGCACTTGCCAAATATCAACGCAGTATTACTTGGTATTATTCTATTTCAAATACTTATTTATCATAAGTTTCTTGCTTTGTCTATCGTTTTGTGGATGGTGCTAAGCATTGTTAATTTGATCATAAACAAACCTAAATTACACTGGAATAATATCCGGTTTTTGTTCGTCGTTCTGTATTTACTATACGTTATAGGTGTTTTATACTCTACTAACAAATCGAATGCCACGTTTGACCTAGAAGTAAAAATGAGTCTGGTGATATTTCCCGTTTTTATAGGATTTACAGCGTATAACGTTCAGCGGCTAAAACTCTTATTGTACGTTTTTATTAGTGGAGCAATTTTATCTATAATTATCTTGTTCGGCAATGCGATGTTAAATTATATGGAAACAGGTTCTGTTGGTTTCTTCTTCTATAACCGATTAAGTCCTTGGGTTCATCCAAGTTATTTTTCATTCTATTTGAACGTCATTATGCTCCTGTTGATATATGATTTTATAACAGGAAAATTAAGTTTATTTAAAAGACATTTTCATTTAATCATTTTTGCTTTTTTTACCTTATTTATTGCCTTGACCACTGCAAAAATTGCTTTGGTAACCACCTTTGTCCTGATTATAGTTATACTCATTCATTGGGTTCGACAATCAAAGTGGGTACCCGTATTAATTTTTGTTTTTGGAGGACTCGGTCTTTTCGGAACGGTGTATACTCAGTCTGATTTTGCAAAAGAGCGTATCAATGAATTTTTTAATGCTTTCGAGTCAAAAGGGACAAAAAGGTATCTCTACTCAACTGGATTGCGTAAAGTGATTTGGCAAAATAGTTGGGAACTGTACATGGAGAAACCAATCTTGGGATATGGAACCGGAGACGTTACAGACAATTTAATGCTCAAATATGCTGAGAGCAATAATCTGAACGCATTGGACAAGAGGCTCAACGCGCACAATCAGTTTCTGCAAACTGGTATTGCTATCGGTATATTCGGTTTGCTTTGTCTGGTTCTGCTTATGTTGGTACCGCTCATATATTACCGTCAAAATCATCTTTTCGCAGGCATAACATTGCTGACTAACTTCTTTCTTTTAACCGAGTCAGCTTTTGAGACACAGGCTGGAGTTATTGGCATTCTTCTGCTTTATTCATTGTTTAGTGTTAATCCATTAAATGAAAAAGTTTAATTCGGTATAATGGTATTGATATCTTTGTAGCAGAAAATATTGACATGCGTTTACTGATACTTACACAATACTTCCCTCCTGAAACAGGAGCTCCTCAAAATAGACTTTTTGAACTTGCCCTTCGTTTGAAGGAAAAAGGAGTTGACGTTGAAATTCTTACGGCTATGCCAAATTACCCTAAAATGGAGATCATGGAGGGGTATAAAGGATTAAAATACAAAGAAGAAGAATTGGAAGGGTTGAAAGTGTATCGGTCCAAAATTTATGTATCAAAAGAGAAGGGTATTATTAAACGATTGATGGTCTATTTTTCCTTTGTTTGGTCCTCTTATAAGGTTGGTAAAAAATTAGGGAAGTATGATTATTTAATGTGTGAATCCCCACCTCTTTTTTTAGGATATTCGGCAATGCGTCTTTCAAAAAAACTGAAAGCCAAGTTAATTTTTAATGTCAGTGATTTATGGCCAGAAAGCGCCGAGAAAATGGGTATTGTTACCAATAAGTTTTTTCTGAAAATGGCATATAATTTAGAGGCGAAGATTTACCGCAAGTCATTTTTTATCTCTGGTCAAGCAACAGGTATTGTTGGGAGTATCAAAAAGCGGTTTCCTGAAAAGGACGTGTATTGGTTATCGAATGGGGTTGATACCAAAAGAATTGATCCTGCTAAAATTGAACCTTACGGGTTACGTGAAAAGTATAATATACCGGCGGACCATATCGTCTATTTTTATGGAGGTATTTTGGGACATGCACAAGGTTTGCAGATCATTATCAACGCGGCCGTAAGTTTTAAAGGAGAAAAAGCAACCTTCGTGCTAATGGGGAGTGGTCCTGAAAAGGACGATTTATTAAAGCTTCAAAAGGAAGTGGGAGCAGATAATGTAATTTTTGCTGAACCAGTAGGACGAACGGAAGTGGCAAATGTTTTAAAAGAAGTAGATGCTTCTATCATTCCTTTGCGAAAGCTAGATGTTTTTGAAGGCGTTATCCCTTCTAAGATTTTTGAAGTATTGGCCATGCAAAAACCAATTATTCTAGGTGTTAATGGAGAATCGAAAGCTTTTTTTATTGACGAGGCAAAAGCGGGGCTACATTACGAACCAGAAAATACTGAAGCACTCGTTAATGCAATTCGCTATTCTTTAGATAATCCAGAGGAAATGATACAATTTGGTAAGAATGGTAGGTCATATGTCGAGGAAAAATTTGATCGAGACCTACTTGTAAATAACTTCTATGCCTATCTCAAGGAAAAGCATGAAAATTAAGATGTAAATACACCTCATGAAAGTGATCAGGGTTTTGAAAAGAAAATATATGATTACATTCATGAAAAACACTTAACCAGCTACTATGAGTGAATTAGAAAACACAGCACCAGAGAAAGAAGCAAAAGCGCCTGTTCAATCCGATTCGAAAATTAGCGTTAAGCAAAAGACAAGAATCATCATCAGTACCTTGTTGATCGCTTTTCTGATCACATTTGTTGTGTAGAACTATAATAAGGTGAAGATCGAATTCTTAATGTTTGATTTTCAAATCAGAATAGTGGTCGTCATTTTAGTCTCTGCGCTTATCGGCGGTTTGTTCACCTATTTAATGATGCGACACTTCCGCGCTAGAAAGAAGAAATAAGTTAAACAGCCATTCCCGTTTCGATATAATCGATCAAGGAGTGTATGATTTTTATGTGGATTTCCTGAACACGATCGGCATATTTGCTTTGGGGAGCTCTTAGTTCGATATCAACCATGTCTGCTAATTTTCCGCCACTTTTACCCGTTAAGCCAATCACAAACATTCCTTTGGCCTTTGCAGAATGCACAGCCTGTATAACATTTTCTGAATGACCACTGGTGGAGATTGCAAGTAGCACATCCGCTGATCCACCAATACTTTCCACAAAGCGTGAGAAGACAAAATCATAACCGTAATCATTTGATATACAAGATAGGTGAGAGGGGTCAGAAATCGCAATGGCAGCAAGTGGACCTCTGTTTTCTCGAAAACGCCCTGTCATTTCTTCTGCAAAATGCATCGCATCACTCATTGACCCACCGTTACCGCATGAGATCACTTTACCGCCTTTTTTTAACCGTTTAATGATTTGGTCTCCAGCTTCCTGAATTCGCTCAAAATTGGATTTATCCGCGATAAATTTTTCCAGTACGGACGCGGCTTCTAAAAAATGGTCTGTTATTTGCTTAGTACTCATTGAACAACGAAGTTTTACCAAATGTAGCAAAAATGTATTGATCATTCGAGCAGGTTTTGTCAAACTTATTTTATATTTGAAAGATCGAGTTTATGGAAACGAATTACAATTTTATGAGAAAGACAGTTTTACTCTTGTTTTTAACCCTTTTAGTGGCTGGTGGAGCGAATGCTCAATCAGGATGTTTAGAGCAATGGAGAAAAGCGTTTGAAAAGCGCGGATCTTATTCTGTCGCTGACGATATGCACAAGAAAGTGTATATCAGTTTTATTGAAGATGGAGTCTCTACTTGTATTGCAGGTAAAGCTCGCGTAGAGAATGGAAGAGTTGTTTCCATTTTTCTGGAGTACGAGGATGGTACTTACGAATTAATGGATGAGAAAATCTTAAATAAAGATGGTCGTCCTCCAAAAGTGGAAAACGGAATTTCAGAAGAAATCATCAACGAGTCAAGAGAACATTTTTATGTAATCTTCGTGGAGAAATTGAAACCGAAAAAGAAAGAATACAGAACAGTTGGTGGTCCTGGTGATATTTAATCAATCAGACATTTCCTAAAATATTTTAAAAGGTTCGCAAATTGCGGACCTTTTTTATTGCTTCAAAATTCGCTGATTGATAATCATTGTCTCGTTCACTTGAATTGTGATGAGGTAAAAACCATCGTTGATATGATTTAAATCAAGTTCTTGTCCGGTTATATTTCCCTGATCGATGATACGCCCATCCATACGGTAAATATTGTAGGTGCCGCGCTCAATGGGTAGAGATAAAACGATAAGCCCTTGATTTGGATTAGGATAGATACTCAGAACGTCGGTTGATGTTTCGTCTAATGATACAGAAGGCGCGTTCGTGCAATCTAAGCTCAGGTTATAATTCGATTGATCTCCCTCTAAAGCTTCAACTGTTAACCAAGCATCATAAGAAAATTTCAGGTAAGCCTCAAGCCATGGCGTTATCACCTCTAGAACGGCTCCATGTTGATCTGATTCAGACAGCCCTGAAGAAGGACAACTGAACTCGCCAAATTCACATAAAGGATTACTGTTAGCAAACTGACAATGTGTTCCATCATTGATTAATACATACCCTTTACAATCACTCAGATTCTCATAGATGGGCTCTTGATGATCAGCTGGTGGCGTTACACAATCTACATCTCCCGCAAAGGTCAAGGATGGAATTGTAACACTGCTAGCAGCCGAAATAGCAGAAGGATCTGTTTCCGCAGCCGCTAAGGTGATCAGTGTGGTGATTTCTGAATATTCTGAAGCCGCCAATACGGATGCTCCTCCACCCATAGAATGTCCAATAACAGCACTTGTCGCACCAATATGATTATAAAAGATTGAGCTTTCATTTTCGTCTTCCGCTTGCAGGGCTTGAATCACATATCCTAAGTCAAGTCCATAATCACCGTGAGATACTGTAACCCCTGTTTCTGTATTCGGCAAAGCGACTATGTACCCAAGCGGAACAAGGTGCTCCCATAAGTAGATATAATAATCATAGGTCATTACAAATCCATGGCCAACTGAAATAATTGGGAAATTCCCATCACTTAAATCAACGTCCGTTCCAGCCGCATCTGCGGGGTAGTACACATAGGTCTCAATATCACGATCACGATCGGGGTCATTGATTGTCAA
>JACKZZ010013862.1_pt1 | contig 11261 bp, 9 predicted proteins | sample 8027871 | NCBI WGS metagenome assembly JACKZZ01 (sample SAMN15724774, study PRJNA655200) | protist metagenome | isolation source: fluorescence activated cell sorting (FACS) single amplified genomes of... | place: USA: West Boothbay Harbor, Gulf of Maine | collected 2000-07-19
CATCGATCATCGCCAATACCCCAATGATCGGAATGTTCGGGGCGTCACTGAATAGCTTGTTTTGTTTCGTCCGTGTTTTGTAAAAGGCCTGCCACGTTTCTGCAATATCCTGGTCTTTGATGCCAAGATGGCGCAACAACTTGCTAACCTGTTTGACGGGACGAGGTGCCGGTGGGATCAGGAATTCGGCGCTCAAGAGCTGTTTGAGCCCTTGCTCAGCCACCTTGACGAAAACAGGAGGCGCCATGGTGAAATTTTGTAAATATAATTAATTATTTATTGTCCAGATCAAAACGGATCAACACGATAATTATTAATCAATAAATTCAAATATGATCAATTGATTTGTTTTTTTTGTGTAAGGCTTTAACGTGGAATGTAGACAATTGAATAATTAATTAATTACACACCATTCACGAAAAACATGACGATGTCAAATTAGGAATGTGTGCTGTGAAAATAATTTGTATGAGAATGATTAATTAATTTATATTTTATTCATTCAACAACCCAGAACTTTGAAAATGAACTCAAGGTAAATCGAAACCAATGAATTCACGTGAAACAATGTGATGGCATGTGCCTTGAAAACAATTCGCTGTCATGTAATATTTGTGGGTTCCAATGTTTCAAAGACTAACATGTAATAAATTTGCTCATTCCAAAATTTGAAACGCTAAAACAAACATTGAGGGCTCGGGGAATGAATCCCCACATAATTTGACTTCTATTTGATGCCAAAATTGAAACATATATACTTATACAGATTTATTTTAAATGTGATGAACAAGAAATGATAGACTTCTTGACGTGTGTAAATAATTACACAAATTATAATTCCAATTGAAAGCTCAAATAATAATTGTGATCAATATTCATTACATCAAGATGACTAATAAAGATTGAAAAAACCTGAGCAATGAATGAAAACTTCAGGAATCAAAGGACGTTTAAATTGGAACAATTTAGAACGGAATGACAGGGAGAGGACAAAAACAAATAATGAATTGATGCAGAAAAAAATACACAGAATTAATTTATTGACGCTGAAGAACGATGAAATGTGTTGTGCCGCAACAAATTGTGAAATGAATTGAATTCATCATCACTGATTTCAAACCATCTTGAGAAATCTAAATAAAAAATTAAAATCAATATTAAATTGAACACCTATGAATTTCTAATATGACGTAACCCAAATATGACAGAACTTCGAGTTTCCCAAACGGAACTATCACTTCTGTACACAACCGAAACACAAATATTTTGCGAGCTGGATGAATGAAAATATTGATTCGTCAATATTTGGGTAAATAATGTTATTGCTGCTTATCCACACATAATGCATGTTAAAAACGATCAATGACCAAAAACAAAACAAAAAGAATCGACAACGAAAAAAAAACATCGGGTAGACAATAATAGAGCACATATTTTACTTCCCTGCATAAACCATTCAAACAACACGAATACTAATGCGCAAACTTGAAAAACACCAAACCAATCGACGGATGACGTGATGTATTTATCATGGATTTGTTCGCCAGAAGATATTTTGGATGAACGATTGTCCAATTTTGGACAAACTGGCCACAATGTGGAATAAGAAAATACAAATCGTGTAGACGAAAAATGTGCATGTACCATCATGCATGTAAATAATTATATACTATGTCACTGCTTATTGAGCCCACTGGACTTGATGTAGCGTTTGGCATCATCTGAGGGAATGAACATCGTTGACTGTTTTTCGGGCATCACTACGATGTCCTGCATAAAAGGCGGCAACTGCTTCCTGGCCGTTTCAAACTTGTCCACCGTTATGGGAATAGGCACATCTGCTTGAGGACTGCTCTTCATATATCTGATAAGAAATAAAAATTTACAACAGATTTATAAAATGAAACAGAAAAAAAATAATACGTCACGTGCCGACCCAGCAATATTTAGATGAGCTTTCTGTTCAACAACGTTTACAAGCCGTGAGGAAGCTTCCATAAACGCGGTGAATTTTTTTATGCACGTGGACCAGTTCTAGCACAATTATTTATTTATGTTGGCAATATGACACTGTTCCATAGTTTTTTTTATTCCTGCAATTCACGCGAGGCACGCTTGAGAAAAATTCTTATCATGAAGAAAGCCAAAATTTCAAAAGTAACTTAGCATGCTACTTTTCAAAACTTTGTGTGTTAAATGAAACAATAAATTCGTACATAGTCTTCTTTTCGCCAAAGGACTTGTCGATTCGCTTGCCAATGAATTTTGGTGATAGCGCTGCCTCACCCGGCCCGGGTCTGAGTTTCAACAAATACAAAAAAAAGAAAACTGGTATTGGACCTCGCAATATACATACTACTTATGATCAATATGGGAATACTGTTTTTGTTTGACTACTTCAACGAAACGCACTTTCTTTGTTTCTTTCTGAAAAAGGTCGTGACCACATTAACCAGCAGTGACGAATCTACTGCGAAAAAAGACACACAAAACCGTCAAGTGGTGCATGTACCGGATATCGTTCTCGACAACGCCGGATTCATCGCCAAAGATTCGATAATGCTCCTCCTCCGCCTTCCGTTGCCTTTCTTCTTCAATTTTTTCCTACACAAAAACAAAAATGAAAAAATAAAACAAGTTAAAAACCAATCTTCTTCAATTCTTTCTTACAAAAAACTAGCTAAATATTTATCGGTGCACAAAACAATTAAGTATATTGGACCATTGGATGAACGTTGAAAACAAACAAAATTGAAAAATCAAAAAACTAATAAATCAATAGAAATGATTTCGAATTGGTTGAATTTGAACATTTTACAAAAATACACCGCCCGTGAAACCCGGTCATAAATTTAATACACTTAAAATTATCTAATTTATTTCAATTGTTTTTGAATTAATGGAAAATTCACATCACGCGCTTCAAGAATGAAAACCAAATACTGTTTGTAAATGAAATTGATTAATTAATTAATATCAATTTCAATAAATTAATTTGTTGAATTGAAATATAATATATAATATATTTAATGGAATGGAAATACGTTCGCCATTTGTGTCGCTTTTGCAAGCCAACTATTGCGTTCCTTGCGCCATAAACTCGCGGGAGGTAATGATGGCAAAGGTTTGTCGCCCATCACCTGCGGCAACGAAGTGTCGCAAGTGTCCCTGTAAAACTTTTGGTTGGTCAACGAATGGCGCGTCTTCTTGAATAGGAAAAACTCCAAATCAATTTTGCGATCGATTAATGATTTAGCGCGATCGAAATCTTCCCAATAATCCACACCCGGGATTTGCTTCTGGATCGTTTTCTGAAGCTGTACTATGGGTTTACCGATACATTGATGATACCTGCAGAGCTCCACGAAATCCGTCATGTAGTACCTTGAGTTAAAATTACAATTGTTGTGCAACGCATAAAACTTATCAAGGCCATCAATATGACACAAAATAGCAGTTAAAGAGCCATGCGGTGGTCCCTTAAGAGACCTCGTGATTCAGGAACTTGGTCAACTATGGAGCCATACGAAAATATTTCAAACATTGATGGAAAAACAAATGGAATCAACAATCAAAATTCAAGAAGATATAACGATAATGCGTGCAGATATGAAACAATTAATCATTGCATCCAATTAATTATAATAATTATGTACCTCGGCAAAAACAAGTCATCAGACGTCAAGTGGTCAATCGAAAACGCTGGCATTGGGCACTTTTTGTATAATTCCAAATACTGCCATATTTGCTTCTGGGTCAAATAGTGCAACTTGTCACTTTTTACGGATTTGACGATCACGTAAAATAAAGTCTGAAAGAGCTCGATGTGAGAGAGCGACGCAAATTTGACAAAAATAAACAGGAACTCGTCCCAACGAATTCGATCGAAACACCCGCCCAACTCGACTACATGCTGCAAAATTCGTTTCTGATAAAACCAAATCCAACAAACAACAAATGTTTAAATTCATCGATACACATTTTCCGCTCATCAAAATTGTTTGTTGACGGCAAATTTTGACAAAATACAATAATTTCAAATACCAACGCCGAATTACGTTTTGAAAAAAAAGGGGCATCAAAATCCAACAAATCTATACATGTCAATACGATGTTTCGATTTAAACAACAAAATATATTATTGAATTGGAAACGTACTGTCCACCGTGGACCGTCCGTGATCATGTTCAAAACGCCAGACATTGGAAGCTTTCGATCAGATGAGAACATCCCATTACTCCGCCGCAGCAAAAGACCAAACGTCTGCCATAAAAATAATGATTCGAACAAGTTTCAACTTTCAAAACACATTGCTGCTATTCTTATGAATCATAGGAATCCAAATTAGTAATTAATTATTTCGTGTTGAATTCACTTCCCCATGGCAACAAAAAATCAAAGATATCAATTGATGCGTCATTACTCATGTCAATTGCGCAAATTCCTGCAACAACAACAAAATTTTACCGCTTCGCGGTCGCAATTAAATTAATGATGGTTTAATACCTTGTGCATGTTCAAAATGTGACCCGGGTTCATTTCATATTCTTCCAAGAGAGCAGCCACGGCTTTATTTGGCCGAGGTGGTGCACCCTGGATGAAATTACTGCTGGCCGACCCGCCGGCCATCTTCATGAGGTTCGTAAGGTTCTCCATGGTGAAAACAAATATTAATCAAATATTTAATATTTATTTATTAACGAACAAAAACAACCTTTGAACTCCGCGCTATTTAACAATTGGATATACAACCGATGGTGATCTTAAGAAATCACTAATAATTGTGAAACAGAAAAAGCGAAATCCATGTTGAGAAACTAGTTTTAGCAATTTGAAATGGTTTGTTGCATCACTGTGAAGTCAGTATGCTTGCCAATATTTGAACGCGACATGATCAGTAAGCCGTACATGAGGAATTGAGGTGCAATTAATTAATGAATCAATCAATCAAACTGCATTCGTCGACAATCGACGTTACCCCGGGTCCTGGTAGTCAAGGCTACAATTAGCGAATAAATTATATAAACTTGGCAAACTTACAACTTATGAACTAATTGCTAAAGCCAAGCCACTCAACTCAGAGACCCGTTTAGGACCAAATTTACAATGTAATTAATGTTGAAAGATAAAAAGCAATTATATGTTACACACAAATGATGATGCCTTCAAGACATGAAACTTGAAATGGTGATAAGATGAGATGATGCAGAATTGAAATAGAAACGGGAGGTATACGGAAACAAATCAAGACCGTTCATTGCAACAAAACAAAAACGACGGAATGTCATTCTAACGCTAACAAAACACGCTGCAGACCATTGGTCAGATAACAAATGAAAACTGTCAATAAATCAACTCTCCCAGAGATCCCAACAACAACAAAACAACTAACAAAACACGTACAATATGCGATATGCGTACAAACATGAATAACAGAAATTTCACATTGATAAATTCAAGAATAATGTGTATTTTGGGGACAGCTTTTTATAAATTCCAACAAAAACAGAGAGGCAAATCTGATGCCACCCGACAAACAATCTCTTTAAAAAATATTTAAATTAAGATTATGACCACATTGAACATTTGTGTGGTCAAGACATCTAATTGAATACAAATTTTTATGCAAAATTCATCATCAATAAATATATGGTGAAATATCATTGATAACCACAATCATCGAATAGATTAACACACAATTTGAATAATGAAGAATGAAAACATTTATGTTGTAAAAAGAATATCATCAATGATGCATATACTATGCAGCGTATGCCGTCCATTGAAGTCTGACGAACGAATTCTTGACTAATTAATTTTCGGGCAATCATTGGAAATGCCTATTTGAATATTATATACTCGCTGCGTGTATGAATGAATAAATTGCGAAATTGTCACAACAAAATAATGACTACTCGCGAACTGGAGAAAATCAACCCATGAATTGCTGCCTGCAATTTCAAAATTGAATCCATTAATTAAATAAGAACATTGGGTTCTAAAGAACTCCAACATACATTTGCAAACAAAATGGTCAAAACTACCGAACTAGAAAATTATGGATATCGTTGTAATAAAAACAGGATGTCTCCAAATTTGAAAAATGAGATCAAACAAAAAATAATTGAGACATTGCGACTAAATGGCATTCAAAACGATGGCTTTTTACGTTAATCCAGCCTTTATTGAGGTGCGTATCCTGCCTTTTTGGCAGCTTCGTACAACTTCTTTTGCTTTTCCCACTCCTTCTTCAATTTTTTGCTCATAGATTTCGTGACTTCATTACCAGCGGCGTCTTTGGTTGGAATACCATCGGCATCAAATTCAGAATACCTGATTTAAACACAAATATTGTCATGCAGGAACAAATTTGAAATTTAAAAAGTTAATTATTTCATGAATTCCAAAGATACAAAATAATAATATATTTAACATCAAAACGACATATTCACCTGGTTGAAATGAATAGATGATATCAGAACAAGAATACATTTTCCGTTGATGTTATGAGGCATTAGACGAAATTTCAAAAAGATGTACTTTGCGTTGCCTTCATCGTCCTTCTCAAGCTTGAACAATTCCTGAGGGGCAATACCCTTTTTGGCCTCCTGAAATTATACACAATAATTTAACATCAATCAGTGTCAATAAAAAACGTCAACATTAATTGACATGTTCCAAACAGGAAAAACATCAAACTGGAATGTTACACCGAACAAAAGAATATTGATAACGCCCATGGTAATTGATCATAAACAGAAAAATAACAATGGAAACTGTTGTGAACATCGCAAAAAGATGAAAACGGTAGTACCTTGGCAGCAGCCTGGGCCGCTTGCTCGTCCTTACGAGATCGAGCCATGGCCACTTTGTCTTCTGCCTTTTTGGCGCCAGATTCCTTGAGTTCTGAACAAAACAATTAGAAACAATCCAAACACGTCAAACCGATATCCGCTGAAAAAATAATGTGAAACAATCATTAACGTTGGAACATGCATACAATGAAAAAGATACCTTAGCGAACATGATATGGATGATGGTGACAATTAGGTAATAATCAATGTAAAGTGAAAACAAAAATTCAAATTGATTTTTTTTTCAACGAAACAAACGACGATTCGGGGATGGAAGATGGCAAATCAATCATACCCAGGCCTTTCGAATTAACCGGATCATATAGCCACAGCACAAATCAACGTGTTGCCAACAGCATTGATGTCTACGCTACGAAGATTGTAATGAAATATAATTTGCGATCAAAAATCCAAGTGAATTAATGAAAATGGTTGAAGCTTAGAGAAATGTGTTGAAGAATTAAAATTATAAATTAAACATTTTACAAAAATTCAAATTGATCATTTTCGGAAGATGAAATTTATAAAATATGTACGGATGGTGCGGTTGAACACCAATTCTCCAGGACTTGTGGAATTCAAAACGAAAAAACCAGTGCGCTCGAACTGAAACCTCAATTTGCACTCACTATCCGCCACAGCCTCGGCCTGAATAAAACAACATAGACAAAGAAAAACAAAACAATAATTATTTTCAACATACGATTTAGAAATTAGAGACGATGCTGTATAGAAAGAATAATGAATACGATTTCGAAAATGCAATGAATACGGAATGAATCAATGAAAATTTGAACCAAAAAAAAATAATAAATGGATTGACTATACGTCATTATCAATAATCAATTAATTATGTGGATTTGGTTTGAAATGGTTTTGTTTCATTTGGAATTTGGTACGGCGATTTTGTTTTCCTAACGACGTGGCGTCAGGAGAAACAACATATCATCCTTAACAAAATTAGCCAAAAAATGAAACGCATCAAAATCCAACCATCGTTTTTTCCGACATGACGTGAAATCCCCAAACATTGAATTTTTGGGAAGACAGACAGTATCCTAAGCGACAAAATTAATAAAAATATTCAATATTATCAAAAATTAATTACCATGGCTGGCTCACCCTTGGCCTTGTACTCGACCAAAGAGTTGGGGTTCAGGTTGGACATGAAATCATCCTTGACAGGAGCCTCTTCGTCAAGATCATCCAACTTGTCCTCCTCCGCAACGGCAGCTGCCGCCTCCGCTTCTTCCGCGGACTCGGGCTTGAGCAGATAATTGTAACAACGCACCGTCATGTCCACCGCCTTATCAGCATGAACCCAATGAATGCTACCCTTCGTTTTCTTCGCGACCGCAGAATCCTTAGTTGATGTGCACACAAGCTCCACGACCTCACCAGCTGCATTCTTTTTGACCTCCTCGACTGTCACAACGACACCACCGGAGCGCAAGAGCTTGACGGAACCGCCAGGCTTGAGGCGCCAGAAATCCTCCGCGGCCTCTTCTTGGAAATCGGTCTTCTCGATGAAGATCCGCTTACCAAAAGGAACAACACGACTACCCATAGACTCGTTAGACGGGTGGTTCGGCGCCTCGCTCTCCTCATCATCTCCAAAATCCTTGATGGTCAACAAAAGAGGGTCAAGCACAACCATACGGCGAATGGCCACTGGGTCCAAATCATCTCTGACGACATCCTCAAGCAAGGCCGAGTCAGTCGTGGTGACCTGCAAACTCCAACCGACCTTATAGCAAAACGCGCGCAACGCATCCGCGCGCACACCACGTCGGCGCATACCGCAGATCGTGGGCATGCGAGGGTCATTCCAACCATCCACAACGCCCTCCTTGACGAGCTTCAGTAACTTACGCTTGGACATGACTGTGTTCGTGACGTTGAGGCGTCCGACCTCATACTGCTTGGGCTTGGCGGGCACGGGGAGGTGGTCGATGAACCAGTCGTAACCCTCGCGATTGCCGATAAACTCAAGCGTGCAGATGGAGTGCGTGATGCCCTCGATCGCGTCCTCCTGGCCGTGGGCGAAGTCGTACAAGGGGTAGATGCACCACTTGTCGCCGGTGTTGTGGTGGGACTTGTGCATGATGCGGTAGAGCGGAGGATCGCGCATGACCATGTTGGGTGATGTCATGTCAATCTTCGCACGGAGGATGTGGTCGCCCTCCTTGTATTTGCCAGCCTTCATATCCTCGAAGAGCTCGAGATTCTCCGCGATGGACCGCGTGCGGTACCGGGAGTCAACACCGGGGGTGGTGACGTTACCGCGGTTCTGACGCATCTCTTCCAATGTCTGGGAATCGACGTACGCGTCGCCGTTCTTGATCAAATGAATCGCATACTCGTACAAAGTGTCGAAGTAATTTGAAGCATAGCAAAGATTGTCCCACTGGTAACCAAGCCATTGAATGTCCTCCTGAATGGATCTGACATATTCCTCCTCCTCGGTGGAAGGATTCGTGTCGTCGAATCGCAAATTGCAAGTGCCGCCGAACTCCTTGGCCAGGCCAAAATTCAACACGATGGCTTTGCAATGGCCGATGTGGAGGTAGCCATTGGGCTCCGGGGGGAAACGGGTACGAATGCGATCGCCATCAGGGCGACCACGAAACTTTCCATCGGGGCCAAGGTCATGCTTGATCACTTCCTGAAAGAAAAAAAAACATTGTCAAAAAACACGCCATGGATTCAATGAAGGCATTGCACTTTGGATAGAAAAATCGTATTATTGAAACAACTTATGTGCAAAGAAAATAAATTATGTACAAAGAAAATACAACTTATTTGCAACACAAATTCAGAGAACTATTTCTCCATCCCAATGCCCTCGACAGAGCGAACCGAAATGGAACTCAGATCAATTTGGTCCGATCTTTCGATTTTACATAATTATTGCCCGGAGGCCAGCCACTCTGGATGATTCATTACTTTCATTCAAAATGTTCCTATTCAATTTTTACATAATGTGAGTAAACCCTAAAACCAAACAAAAAAATGTTCGCAAACACACAAGATTAAAAAACAATTTTTCAGTTTTGGTAGATGCCGATTATTAGTGATAATTATTTACCTTGGGAAGCCGGGAAGTGCATTCAATGAAATTGCCTTCCTCTACAGGCGCTGGGTACGTGAAATCGGAACTGGTACATGCGACGGGCGCGCCGTCCTTGCTGTCGTTGTTGCCCATGATTTCTACGCCAGATGTAGTATTTGTCTGATCTATATTCGTACTTGTATGAATATATTTTTTATTATTACTATGGCGACTGCCAACTTGACTTTCTACTGTTGAAATTGCTTTGGAATTTAATCTACTAAAAATAGAATAACAAAGATGATCAATATTATTAATGTAAATAAAACAACGGCCAGCGTTGTTTAAATTTAAAAATGGTCGGTGAGAATAATAATGGCAATATTGATGATGACGAGTCGCCGAGCGAATAAAAGCAAGCGGCGGCGCGATGGGGAAAACGACAGGTTGACACGCCAAATGAGTGGTTGACCGTGAAAGGCAAAGAGATGATTTTTTTGCCAAAGAACGCATACGAACACAGACACACAACGACACGAAAAATCGTGATCAAATAAATAATTAAAAACTAGGACAACTGAATTCAATAAATTATCATTGTGAATATTGTATTGTTATGAATTTCAACAACACCAAAAATATAATTGGTGGAGAAATATTTATTATTGATCAATAAACACAAAACAAATGGCATAAATGGACCGACGTACAAAAACGTGGCGTGGTGATGAAAAAACACAACAAAAAAATGTATTGAACCAAAGTGTGACAAAGAAGCGATCGTAATAAACCAAATGTGCGCTTACACAAACGGCGACAAAAATATTCTGTACAGAATATGTTTGATATTGAAAAAATATTGATAAATATTGTTTTCATATTGAAAAAATATGATGGATCAAAATTCTAAGATATTACAAACTTCTAAGAAAATCAACCACGAACGCTGCACACGATAACAACAATCAAAGACATCATCGATCCATTGAGCGAATTGAAACATGTGCGGTCGCGTTTGACTTCGTTGATGTTTGATTCGATTTCAAAGATATCGTTACGTGTATAAATAAAGGTGCGAATGACTAGATTAAAATAAAATAATTAATTAATAAACAAACAAACAAAAGATCGACCAGATTTGAAACGTTGGTACTTACTAATTACCGCAAACAATGATCTTCAAAGACCGTCCAAACTGTATTTTACTTAAATGAATAATTTTTGAATAGATGAAAACAATAAACAACGACGAAAACAATATTAAACAACGACGAAAAAAGATCAACTGAATACCAAACACAACGCCAACGAATGGTGAAGGTGGTAACGTGTATTACTGTGTCGAGAAGATACTT
>JACKZZ010018957.1_pt1 | contig 11258 bp, 4 predicted proteins | sample 8027871 | NCBI WGS metagenome assembly JACKZZ01 (sample SAMN15724774, study PRJNA655200) | protist metagenome | isolation source: fluorescence activated cell sorting (FACS) single amplified genomes of... | place: USA: West Boothbay Harbor, Gulf of Maine | collected 2000-07-19
AACGGGTCGACCGCTTCGAAGGCATGGGCCTGAAAGAAGACTTGCTGCGCGGTATCTTTGCGATCGGTTTCCGGGCCCCCTCTGCGATCCAGCAGCGGGCGATCGTACCAATCACCAGTCGCCGCGACGTAATCGCGCAGTCCCAGAGCGGTACGGGGAAAACGGCAGTGATGTGCATCGGAAGCCTACAAAACTTGAACGAGAAGAAGAGGCACACCCAGGTTCTGATCGTGTCCCCGACGCGCGAGCTAGCGGAGCAGACGTCTACAATTTTGAACACGCTCGGAAGCTTTTTGAACGTGCGGTGCTATGCGTGCACGGGGGGGAAGGTGGTAGGGCAGGACATAAAGATGTTAGATAAGGGGATGCACGTCGTGAGTGGCACGCCGGGCAGAATACTGGACATGCTGCGGCGGCGCATTCTTAACGTGATGAGAGTGACGATGCTGGTCGTGGACGAGGCGGACGAGATGCTGCAGAAAGGGCTGAAAGAGCAGATTTACGACATATACCGCAACCTTCCCCGGGGCCTTCAGATCGTGCTGATAAGCGCGACCATGCCCCAAGAAGTGCTGGAGATGACGGATGAGTTTATGACCGACCCGGTCTCCATCTTGGTACGGCAGGAGAACGTCAGCTTGGACGTCATCAAGCAGTTCTACGTCAACGTGGGAGAGGAAGAGTGGAAGTTCGACACGCTGTGCGACATCTACGAGATGGCAAACGTGTCCCAGACCATCATTTTTTGCAACACAAGGAAGAAGGTCGAATGGCTGTCGAAGAAAATGAAGCAGCACGGGTTCTCGATATCCTCCATTCACGGCAAAATGCCCCAGAAAGATCGTGACACGGTGACGGCAGAGTTTCGATCGGGAAAAACAAGGGTCCTTATCGCGACGGACATCTACGGTCGAGGCATTGACGTCCAACAAGTGTCCCTTGTGGTCTGCTACGATTTGCCCGTGAACCTGGAGCTTTACATCCATCGAATAGGAAGAACGGGCAGGTTTGGCAGAAAGGGGTGCGCCATCAACCTTATCACGAACAAGGACATCCCCGAGTTGAACAAGATACAACGGCACTACAGCGTTAGCATCGGGAAGATGCCCGGAGACGTGGCAAAGTACATGTGAGGAAGTGTTAGGGGGTAATTGTGTTGCACAGCTACGCCGCGCTCTTTCGTGATGAAGACCAAAACATAAAGTGTCTAGAGGTTTGTTTATAAAAATATAAGAAGAGTAAGAACTATACGTTTGCTTGAAGCCATTTTTTGTACGGGTGAGATAATAATACCAGCACGTGGGCAAGCTTTCCCCTCTCTATATGTTACAACGGTGTTAAACGCTTCCTTCCCTTCGCTCTTCTTCGGTTCAATAGATTTCGTCCGCTCACCGTACTGTTCCGTTTCCTAAAACCGTGCGTCCGCTTCCTTTTCAGCACCGAGGGTTGGTAGGTGCGCTTGATCAAAAAAATACTCTCCCAAAGAAAACCGGCGCGAATCGACGTCCGAAACGCGTCCCCTGCAATATTCTCTGCAGCAGCACTATGCACGTCCAAGGGGTACCCGGACAGGGCGGGGGACAGCTGTGGCGCGACCGGCCAAAAGCCAGGATTAGGCGCGGCAAGGAACTGCCGTCGCACGTTGTTAACAATACGAGAGAGCATTTAAATGGGGGAAAAAAAATGCTGGTGGTGTGTTTAAATCCTTCGGTCCAACCGTGAATGGATCACAACAATATCCGTTTTATTTTATACTTCCATTTAGTTTCTTATTTCTTATAAATAAACAATTGAATCATTTTTATTTATATATAGTCGAATGTAGAGAAGACGAATCAATGTGCGTATTTATTAAACTCTGCTATGGTGATCAACAACAATATAAAATATAATAATAATAATAATTTAAATTATTTATTATTATTATTATTATTAATATTTAGACAACTATATTATTTTTTTAATTATTATTCTTCTTCTTTTTTCTTTCTTGATGATATTTTATATCATATCATACGGAAAAACTAACTACCAACTATACCAATGTATATAGGTAATAAATATTATTACAAGTACAACAGTATTGTTTTCTCTCCTCTTCGTACTCAAATACCGGTAGCAGACTTCTCTGAAAAAAAAGCGCAACAAGATATAAAAGAGAATAAGGAAGACATCATCAAAATCTTCAAAGTGGTCTTTCTTCTTTCATTCATCTCAGAATTAAATTATTTACGAGGAGTCTACAAGGAGAAGACACACAGAATATTATTTATTGAAATTAAAATAAAAAATAATATAAGAAGAAAGAAGAAGGGCTATTATAATAATAATAATAATGGATGATGAAGAAAAAAAAAGAAAAAAAAGAAGAACGAAGAACGAACGAAGAAAGATGCGGTCCACTTTCTTCTTCTTCTTCGTTCTTTGAATTAATAATAAAAAAATAAAATAATAATATCTTCTACTAAAAAACTTTATACACTTTTATAAAGAATCTTGCCTTATTATTGTACGGGCACGTAGATTGAATCGAATTGGATGCGGGTCTAATTGCTCATGAGCAACAAAGAAAGAAACGTTCATTCGGATTTACTAAACATTTGTCTTAATTTATAGTTTGAAACGAAACGTCGTCGTTGTTCAACGGACCGACCTGGAAGGCGCGTTCGTTAGTTTGTCCCCCCCGCGCGCGCGCGTACAAATTTGTTTTGGAAGGTCGAATAGAGGAGGATTAGCCATTTTAAAAAATCATGGACCAGTTCACGGTCCAGAAGACCATAGGCAGTGGCTCATTCGGCGTCGCGTACCTGGTCACACGGAATGGGACAGATGAACGGGAGAAGCTAGTCGTCAAGCGGATCAACATGAGCGGTATGGGAGAGGACGAGCAAGCGGCTTCGCTGAACGAAGTAAACGTCTTACGGTCATTCTCTAACGAAAACAGTTTCATAATAGGATATCACGATAGCTTCATTGAAAACAAAGGATTGCACATAGTGCTTGACTATGCCAACGGTGGCGATCTTTCAGAGTACACCAAGAATAAACGGAAGAAAAATAAGTGGCTCTCGGAGCGCATCGTGATCAAATGGTTCATTCAACTTTGCTCCGCTCTAAAGTACGTGCACTCGCGGCGAGTGCTTCACCGCGATCTAAAGACTCAAAACATTTTCTTGGCAAGCGTCCCGGGCGACAAAGACTACTGCGTGAAACTCGGAGACTTTGGGATCTCAAAGGTGTTAAACTCCACCTCCGAATGCGCCAGCACAATCATTGGAACGCCGTATTACTTGTCCCCTGAGCTGTGCGAGGACAAGCCGTACAACGAAAAGAGTGACGTGTGGGCGCTGGGATGCGTCCTATACGAGATGTGCACGCTGAAACATGCTTTTAACGGTAAAAGTATGTGCCAGTTAGTGCTAAAGATACTCAAGGGAAAGTACCCACCGATTCCCCACCACGGGGGCGGCCCGGACGTCTACTCTCGGGAGATAGGCCTGATGGTGCAGCAAATGTTCAGTTATCGAGCAGACAGACGCCCGTCTGTGGCGGCGCTGTTGCAGACGCCATTTTTGAAGAAGCACATACACGAATTGGAAAAAAGAGAGCGCACAAACTTGCAGCAGTACATGCGCGTGAAGGGGGCGGTTCGAAAGAAAAGCAATGCAATGGACGGCGGAATGCGAACCCGGGAGGCAGAATTGCAGTTTGCGAACCGACAGCGTGCGATAAAAGTTCTGTCTCCGGACCTGAAGCAGATGCGCCAAGATCAGCGCAATTTTTTGGTCGATTTGGAGAGATTGAGCGTAAAGGGAGGCAACGGGAGAGGGACGAGGATCGGGCACGAAAAGGACCGCCATCGACGCCGTCGTTGGGAAGAAAGGTCCGACGTGCCGAAGGCACCGTCTGCACGAGGCGGGCGAGCGTTTCAAGCAGGCCCTGTGGTGCGCAACGAAATAAAGAACCTCGCAGCACGCATAAACGCCAACAAGTCGGCGCAGCGCAAGTCCCGAAACGAGAAAAAGTCGAAAGAGAGGCAAGCCGTCCAAGAGTACGTTCGAGACATGAAGAGGCGCGAGAAAATGGTCCAGAGCAAGTACAAGCGGCAGCAGGCGCAGAGGCAGGCCCAACTAAGAAACCACGAGCAGCAGTTGAAAAAACAATTGAAAAGCGTTAAACCAAAAATAAATATTAAAGCGCTGCGACAGAGTGCTCGAAGCTCGAGGGGCGGAAAAGACAATTGGAACTTTGAAGGATGTGTCGTGCCGCCAAGTTACGCGAAGGCGGGCAGCGATGCAGACGACGGGGAAGCGGGCAGCGACGAGTTCTACGACGTCGAAGAGGAGGATTTAGTGGGAGACGGGTGCCAGACGAACCCGGCGGGGAAAGAGAGAATACTGAACCAGCTGCAACTGGAAATTCTGAAAGAGCTGGACGATTACGAGCAATCCCAAGGGGGGGACCCTGGGCCACCAGATGGGAAAGATAATTGGAAGTCGGTGGCGATGCCGTGGGACGATTATTCGAGCAATTTAGACACGTTCTCAGAAAGCGAAAGATGGACGCACAATTTGGCCGATGCCCACGAGTACAGTGCACAGCAAGTGTTTTCAAAAAAGTTGCGCGCGTGTAATGATTTGGAGGATCTTGCTCGAAAGCCAACAGAGGCCGAACAGCTAAATTTGCACGTGGACGTTTCGGTCTCTGCTGAGTTGCATGATCAGACGGAGCAATCACTTGCATCTTCATCACCAACTGCGCCCCAAAACTTGTCCCAAATGGTCGAGATGCTCCGGTTAGATTGTGAGAAAAGTCTTGGAATCGATGTTTTTGTTAGTTGTTACAATTATCTGGCGGAGAGACAGCACACCAGGCAGCTGGAATACTGCGAGCAAGAGGAAAATGAAATCGAGAATGTTTTTTTTAGCATCATTGTTCCCACAGTGGGGGAAGAAGAGAAATTTGTCGTTCTTGGCAAAGTTCAGCTACTGCTGTTCTACGAAGACAAATTGAACTCGAAGAATTGTTAGAGTCACCTCCTTAAAACATGCATTTTAAAACATTTACACTGCAGAATGAAAATTTACTTTTTTTAGATGTGTATTCTTACACACATTAATTCGCTTTCTTCAAAAAACTATCAAACTTTCTCTGGAAGGAGCTTTTCGTTTCCAACTTCACCACTTTCGTTTTGTTCTCCTTTTCCAACGGTGCTTTCATAGTGGGATACGTTTTCAAGTACAACTCGTTCGCCTTGTAAAACGAGACCGGGTAATTGTCTCTTTCTAAATCTACGGCCACCTTCGCGGCCACTCTAAGACTCCCCCCCCCCGACTCTGCCACCAACGCATCAAACAGGCACTCTAAACTTTTCGGTGGAATCCGCCCCATGCCTTCGCATTTTCGGAAATTCTCCCATACCTTTATTGCATCCTTCATCCGATTGCACCGCAGCAGCGATTCTATCAACAACCCGATGCTTGCCTCATTTGCTACGACTCCTTTTGCTATCATGCTGTCATAAATCCCAATAGGGTTGTCAGATTTGCTAGGTACGCTTCGTAACAGAGCATGCAGCATAGATCGAGACGGAATCCCGTACTTGTAATACTCTGCTGTAATCCTTTTCCCGTCCTCATAGAATCCCTCCCTGCACAGCTTTACGACGAGCGTGCTGACAATGTGTACAGACCCTGAAAAGTACTTCTTACTCAAACTCATGAGCGACCACGCCGCATCCAACAGCATATTTTCTTTCAAAAATGCTTCGCCAATGAGTTGGTACACCAATGGTCGAACAGGGCTGAGAACGTGCCGGAACGCAACAACCAGCTTCTTGCAGTCTGCCAACCGGTTCTTCTCTATGAGCGTGAAAAACAAGCTGTAAATAGCTGCCTCCACCGAGTGGTTGCTGTAGTCAATCGCTGCCATGTTTTCGTCCTCCAAACGACTCGACGATTCGCTGACGCTCGGGCTGATCCTCCTTCCTCCTTGGCGTATCGACGCCCACCAGCGTTTAATCTTTCTGCAGGCAATAGTACGGCAAACTCGCTCTCTGGTCAAGAACAGGGTGACGTATTCCATGCTTTTTTCTATATCGTGCAGTGTGTTGTACGATTCGATGATGGCCTTAAACGTGTCCCGTTGAAGGCCGTATGCGTGCGTGACCTTGTTCGCGATAATGAACACCTCTTCAGCCTCCTGAAGGTGGGCGTGTGCGAGCAAGACAGCATTGTACCCCTTTCTGGTACACTTCACCCCATGCTCTTGCATGTGTTTATACGTGAGCGTTCCGTGCCGCGGCTCGTTGCAATCGACGTACGCTTGGATAAGAGAGGCCCAGATGTCCGCCTCATGGTCAACGTGCCGCTTCAACATGTTTCTTATTGGCTGAAGAATCTGGTGCAACTTCTCGGTATCGTGCTGCCGTCCGACCTCTTCCACCAAGCCAGACAGCGTCATCCCAATGTCGGAAGACTCATCAAACTTATCACCGATGGACAAAAACAACTGCAGCGCCTCTTTCATGTGCCCATCGGTCACGAGCGCTTTGACCAGCAGACTCAGCAGGCGCGGGTTGGAACCGATCTGGTAGCCGTGGCCCTGAAGGGTATCAACAATTTCGGAAGCGTAGTCAGACAGACTGTCTTTGGACAGGGACTCTACGATCAAGCAGAAGGTTTCGATATCCTTTTGCGGCAACGAGCTTTTTGACGACGCTTCTCGAAATATGGTCATCATTGTGTCATAGTTGTGGGTTTTTGCGGCCGCTCGCAGCAGGGACGCGACTGCCCTGGTGCTGGCATCCACGCCATTCCGCAGCAAAAAATTGTACAGCTTGATAGAGTTGTGAAACTGGTTTCTGTCCCCAAACGCGCTGATTATTTTGCAAATCGGACCTAGGGACGCTTTGATCCCAAAGGTGGCAATCATATCTTCCATAACCTTCGTGGATTCCTCAGGAGATCGAACCTTGGCAAATGCGTCGATGGCGCTTTCGTACACCTCAAAGGTCATCTTTGTCCGTGCCAAATCGATCAGCTGCAAGATGTTTTTCACCGCGGACGCTCGAGTCTTTTCTCTGCACGCCCGCAAAACATTCACAAAAACGGCGGAATCGGGACGGATTATGCTAGCGGTTTTCAGTGCCTGTCTCAAGTCTGCGATTGCCCCAGAAATTTGCCCGATATTTGCCAACGCCTCTATGTAAGTCTCACGCACCTGGCCGGCAGGCACGACTCCGGACTTTCGGATTTCTGCGAGAAACTGCTGGGGGGAAACGCTGTTTCTTCGGGAGGAATCGAACGCCCGGAATATAGCGCATCCCGTCCGCTCTTCGAGCCTCAGGCCAATCGCTCGCATGTCCCTTAACAGCCAGAGCACTGCTGTAAAATTCTTCTCTGTGGCGCAAGCGCGGATGGCCAAGTCGTACGTAAACGTAGACGGCCAAACTTTCATGTTCTTCATGTGCTGAAGCACCTTTTTAATCTCTTCAAAATTTTGAGTTTTTCCCGCGACAAGAACGTCCGTGTTGAATTTTGAAATTAGCAGTGCCTGGTGGACCTTCGAGTGAGGCTCTGGTACAAGAGCAGCAGTGACAGCGGAATCTGCAGAGGCCTTCAAACTTGTTCTAGCATCTGCAGAGGTGTTCAACAACTTTCCGTCTTTCGTCAGCGTGGAGTCCATGTACTGGTACACATTTTTCAACGCTTTCTTTTGATTTTCTGCTTCCTTGTGCATGTCTTTGATTCTGTTGTACTGCACTTCCTTTTGAACCGGCTGGGGGAGAGAGAGTGCCGCCAAGTCCACGCCTACGATTCCGGGCTGCAACCCAAAGCACACGATCGACTTCGCCGCGCCACAGCAAGTTACCCGCTTTTCCGACGGTGTCAAGAATTCTCTATTGATGTGGTGTCGTTCTCCACGAAAGTCACAAAACTGCACCATGTACGGGGGCGTGTGGTTCGACAGGTGCCGGAGAAGGTCCGCCTTTGTGTTCCCTGAGCCTTGCTTTTGCTCCTTCTCTTTCAAAGATCCTCCATATACTACCATTACTGAGGGAATCGATTTGCTAAGGCATTCTTTCATCTCAACCGCTTTTATAGATGCAAAATCTATGTCAATGCTCGGCCAGTCGACTTCGTGTCGGCGTACACTGTTTCCCGACTCGATATCCCACGCTTCGACGCACGCGGTTCCTTTCACCGCGACGCTGACCGCCGACACTGTCCCGTTCGGACACACAGCGACGCTAGTAATAGATCCACCCGTATGGGCCATTTTTTGGACTAGTCTTTGTCTTGGGGGGAGGTTGCAGTCCCAGATTCCTATCGTCGTGCTGTCCGCTGTCAAAAATTTGTTGCCGTCAACGTGGCAGACGTCCACAACACCGGTCTGGTGGCACTCTTCCAACGTCATCAGCCATTTTAACGTATGGGAGTCATACAGCGGGCACTTTCCGTCGCCCAGCCCACACAAAACACTGTCCTTGCTTCGGCAGATGCTAGTCATGCAGCCGGTTGACACGGCGTTCTCCCTGATTTGGCGCCCGGTGTTTCGGCTAAAGACAGTCAAGTGTCCTTGGTTGTCTCCAGCGTACACGACTCGCCTTCCGCATTCCACCACGGTGTAGACGCTGTTTCTCCGGCTACTACTCCCCGTGTATCGTTTTACAACATCGAAACGGCAATTCGCGCCTCCCTCCCTATTATTACCCCTCCGTCTTATGTGCGACACGTGCGGATTGTTTCCCGCGACAAAAAAAGACCCATCAAGCAGAATGTCCGGGCAGATTGAGGACGGGTACAAATCGTTTACTCCAAGCTCCATGTGCTGCTGCAACGCTTCAACTACCTTCCCTTCATTTCAGACGTTGCAACTTTTAAAAATTATTGTTGACACTCGTAAACGTTTCCGATGGAAAAAATTATTAACTAACGTATTCTTTTGAAACATATTTAATCTTTACTCTTTTTGTTTCTCTTGTATATATATTATATATATTACCACCATTTTTTGTGAATTTTTGTTTGTTTTTCTTTTTCTTTGAATTTCATTTGCCTTACCGGTATTTATAGTACGTCGTACCGAGTCGAATACCACCTCTTCCTCCTCTTCTGTCACTTGCTACCTACCGTACCGGTACCGGTACAATAATTGGGTTGGGTACTACCTGTACCCGGTATTTTACTGGTACGGTACGTACCAGGTACGGCCGGAAAAAGAACGAACCGAATAACTAATAACGGTGAAAAAAATATTTTTTAATTTTATACTGTAGTAATAATTAAATTTTATAAATAGGTAAAATAATAAAGTCCCCATAATATACCGGTACCGGGGTTCCAAGTACCTTGGTATTGGGAAGAACGAAAAGCCAGCCGATTATTAGAAGATCCAATAATCCTTCTAATCGATCTCCAATATGTGGTGATATGATACAGTACAAGAAAACAAAAAGCAACCCCCCCTCAACATCTCTCAATCTCGAAACATCAACAACTTTTTAACAGTCAATATATGTTTCATCTTTTAAACCCCGAGCATGAACATCTTGATATTATTAATCTTATGTTGTACCTGCAGTCTTGCTGGCGCGACGACACCACTTCTAATTGCTGGCTTAGCCAGTGGAGGTATTTTCCAGTTGGACTTGTCCAGCGGAATGGTGGACAGTGTTGCCACAGAGAAAAATGCAACGTTGGGGATATCTTGCGCAAGGGGTGGGGCAAGCGGTGAATTTTTGTTTTATTTGAATCGTGCTTCGGAAGGAGTCGAGTTGCGGCAGTATGACGTTTCAGGAAAGAGGCAGGTCTCGTCCTCCCTGCTTCCGTTCTACAAGCAGAGTTCCAAAGAAGAATTTTCCGAAGGCCTGGATTATTACATGGACTATGCAAACACCTCGAGAGGACGGTTATCAATTGTTGGACCAGATGAAATTCAATTTATTCACATGTTGGAAGCCAGCGTAATGGATGGGAAACTTTCGTACAGCGACATCCTGCAGTATCCAGGTGGGGTTCGACTGAAACGAGGATGCTCGGCGTTCGATGTACGGCGTCACCAGCATTGGCTTCAGGTAGCTTACGATGTGTCGAATTCTACAGAAAGCGTAGTTGGAATCATTCGACCGAAATTGTTTTTGAAGCGCTACGATATACCGACATCAACCGTTCTGGATATTGTACCGGACATTGGCACCTCGGTTCTTATGCATTTTGATCCTACCAGTGGGAACTTGTTTACGATCGGCTGGTGCCCAAATGGGAGCAAGCGCTGTATTTTTGTAATGGATAAGTTTGGCTCAAACCCTGCCCTTCGCGTTAGAGCAGAATTGCCTCAAACATACGCCAATATTATGAGCGGGGTATCGTTCGTAGACAACCATGGGGTCTTCTATTTTGTCGTGCAAGTTTTGAAACAGAACCCCCCGGTGCACCATTCACTTCTTCAGTGCGTTGAGAAGGATACTGCTATTTGCTGGCGTGTCGGAGACGAACTTCCAACATCACCACTTAATGAAAAAGACTGGTACGTCGTTGGGGTAAGCACTATAAACGGGAAAGTCGTGCAGGAAAAACAATTGTCATGGAATAAGATGAAACCTTCAATATTGACTTGTGGGAAGTGAAGAAAAGGTACACAAAGATTCGATCAGTTAAAAAAATAACATACAGCACCTCGTTGTTTTTGAAATCAAAATGGAGGCACACGCCGGACTCTTTCACAGCCGACCACTAACCCTTATTTTAACACCATTTATTTATTATTTAAAAAAAAGAAGAAGAAAGAAAAGGAGAACGGAGGGAGGGAGAACAGCTATTTTATCCGTAAAACAGCTCACAGCTCACAGCTCCAAGAAGAACACTACCGGTACGGTACTCAAAGGAAGGAAGGAAGGAAGGAAGGAAGGATGAGAGAATATTTTTTTAATGGCCAGCCACAATCCACACATTACAAGGTAATAGCATCATGAAAGAGTATAAGAAATCAATCTTTTCAACAAAAATAGTTGGCAAAATATTTTCAGAATATCGATATCTTGATAGGGTATAATAGGAATTACGATGAATACAACTACGATTAATTGTATTTTTCATTTCATAAAAAGGGTTAACGTTCACATTTTTTCTATAAACGAGTGACATTATTCCTAACAATGCTGTCCGGGATTTTTTTCTTCTTCTCTTCTTTATTTTTATTTTCTCTGTTGTTGTTTATATTATTCTCCAGAAAACGCCAATTTTTATGATGGTGTG
>JACKZZ010021627.1_pt1 | contig 11255 bp, 10 predicted proteins | sample 8027871 | NCBI WGS metagenome assembly JACKZZ01 (sample SAMN15724774, study PRJNA655200) | protist metagenome | isolation source: fluorescence activated cell sorting (FACS) single amplified genomes of... | place: USA: West Boothbay Harbor, Gulf of Maine | collected 2000-07-19
AAAACTGTGCACAAAAAAACCCTTTTAAATACAGTGTTTTTGTTCATTGAAATTAATAATTTTTGAAGTAGATCTTTGTAAATGCCGTTTTCTATGGATAAAAACAGGAATCAGAAGGGATTCAAGGGCGGGACTTTATCCACAAAAAAAGCCGCTTTCAGAGATTCTCGATAATTTTAGAAGAAAATAGTAATTTTTAAGTGAAATTGAAAGGAACAATTTTGTATACATATATATATATATATAGACTTTAGATTTTTGAGAAGGGTAAAAATAAAAAGATAATAAAAAAATGGGTTTCGTAAAAAAATATATATATTACCCCTCTTGGATTTCTTCAAGTCTCCTTGCTTGAGACCACCAGATGTTTTAACTCTGGAACCAGAGAAAACCATACGTTTCTTGCCAATCTTAGAAACCTTCTTGGTTTTCTTCATGGACTAAAATTTTTTTTCGCAAAAAAAAAAAAATCATTTAAAAAACCAAGATTAGATTTTTAAGTTTTCAAAAATAACAATAATATATGTTTTTCACAACATTGTATAATACCTTAGGGGCGGCGGCCTTCTTCATAGCCTTCATTGCCTTCATTGATTTTTTCATGGATTTTTTCATAACAGTTTTCATAGATTTGGCCATCTTGGAAGATGTCGTTTCTTCGTAGGAAGATTTTATTTGAAGAGTGAAATTTGTATTAAATACTCTTATTTACTCTATATGAGTAATAATAGTAAAATTTTATGTTACTAACCTGCGAATATTTTTTTGAGAAATTTGCAGCAAACTTTTCGATTTTTTTTTTTTAAAAAAGCACTATGGGTACTTAAAAGACAGTGGATTTTGAAAATGGTAAGAATGGTGTATACTCAGTGAAATACCGATTGTGGGGGTGAAAATCATAGTCAAAGTAGGAGAGAAAATGTGCGATGTTGTTTGTTGACTGTTTTCAATACAATTATTTGTTCTTATGCTGATACCGTCTATTTTGAACCTTAGACATGAAAATTTTCGAAGAATATCTCTAAAAAAAGGTTTTTGCGTGGATAAAAACAGAGGATTTAGAAGATTTAGAGTGAGGCTGATGAAATTATATGACGAAATTTTATGAGACAAGATCATTTAACATAACGTTAATGCGAAAAATATATATAAAAAAAATCTTTTATCTGAAACAACCTTCTTCTGAAATCATTGATCCAACACATTAATTGAAAGAACAATAATATTCGAATTTTATCTTAAATAGAATTCAGAAACAGACCAGTATTTGATTCAGAGAATATTTCATTGTAATATCATTTTAGTACAAATACTAGTTGTCAAATTTCTCACTTAAAAAACTCTACGTGTTTCATTCATTCTAAAATAAAAATTGCAAAAATGCTTTCTTTATTTAATCTTCAAGAACTTGAAAAAATTTTGATTCCTTATTTTGTATAACAGAAGATGATGATTCCAGACCTCCACCTTCTTCAAATCCTTACTGACATGGACCTTCTTCTTCTTGATGTTGCCAGCCTGTTCAACAAGACCCTAATTTAAATTGAAGGCTCTGAAACCTTTCTAAATACAGTGTTTTTATACACAAAGAAAGCTCTTTTCTGGTTCTTTTTTCTGTTTAATAAAGTTTTTCAAATTGAAAATCAGTGTTTTTCCCATAATTTACAAATACTTTTTTTGATTTTTTTATCATGTCGCACCCGGCGGTCCTTTCGAGATTGTTAGAGTTAACGGAGTTAAAAGGCTATTAAGTTTCGTCGGTGTCACTGTGGGTGAATCTGACAACAAAGAGTTGTCTAAATCACTTAGATTTGAGGAGAGATTTTTATCTCTTGGATTATTTGATGAGATATTATTTGAGACATGTGAATTTGAATGTCTTACCAAATTAATATTGGGACTGATTGGAGTGACCCTTCGCCTTGGTCCCCCTACCCGTGCGAATAGGAGACCCGCTTTCAAAGAGCCGATATCACAAGCCAAGATTTTGCGGCGAAACTTAAGACGATTGACGTCTACAAAATTTTATTCATAAACAGTCGAAAAAAACCGTTATTTTACCTTATTTTTGTATTTAGAAAAAGCAATTTTTATTCAAAAAATCGCGAAATCAAAAATTTTTTTTGGAAAAAACTTAAAAAAACTTGGTCAACAGTTTTCAAAGAAATTCTACATCACAAATTTGTTCAGCCCCCACTTAGAACCATTTTCAGTCCTGTATCCACAAAAAAATCTCGTTTTAGAGATCCTATCCTAAAATTTTAAATGTTTCTTATGAAAAATTATAGTACCTTTCTCGACTTGTATACTCTGTCGTATTGCATCTTTCGCATTCCGATCTATACAGAAAGCTAGAAAACGCTCTTTCATTAGAGATAATTTCGATTGAAAATCCAAGTCTGCAACTGCAAACAGACGTAAAAGCCAACGCAAATCAGTATTCAGATGGTGATTCTGATTTGCTGGGACTTCTCCTTCTGACTTAGACACAACAGTAGGCTCCCCCATCGAATTATTTAATGTTTCTGTGTTTTTATCCATAAAAAACGGCATTTGTGCTTGTCTTTCAGCCAGATGATGGAGTAGTCTGACCTTAGTTTAAATTGATAATATTTGTAAAAAATCTTTGAGAAGGGTTTTTCTTGTGAATAAAAACACAGTATTTAGAAAAGTTTCAGACAGCAAGGCTTACGTCTCGTAGTTCACTTAGGCGAAGGTCTAGCATGTGCAGCAGTGGATTTCTATCTTTCTGTTCGGTTATTAAATTTTTTGTATAAATTTTCGATTTTTGTGACTGAAATTTTGGTGGATTTGTTTTCTGTAACGTCAACGACACACCGCCTAGCGACATTTCCGGGTCTGAAAGAATGCCTCCCATCAAATTCAGATCATTGTCCATGTCAGATTCATCTAAAATTTCTAGATTTTTTTCGCCATTTTCGCCATCTAAATTTAAAGCCTGTTCAAAAAATCCTTCTAATAAATACAGTGTTTCTGTTTACAAATAAAGCTATTTTTATCAAAAAAAGATCGCGAATTTTGTTTCGGGGTTTGTAACTTTTGGAGTCACAACAACTTTGTCGTAAGATGGCTTCTTCCCTTTAAATTGCACCCATCTCCTTGACAATCTCGGGGAAAATCTGGAAGGGCTAAGGAGACGGGGAACTGATGAATCCCCTGAAATATTTTCTAACAAATTTTGATTTGTTAAAGTACACTTTGATATTGGAAATTGTCCTGCACCAATCAAAACTTGCCCCGTACGCGTCTCTGTGTAACCAAAATATCCAGGAGAAATCGGTCCTGGACTATCTGGAAATTTTTCAGCTGCACCTTTTTTCCACCATGTGGGACGTGCTGGACAGCTTGAAGAGCGGAATTGAGTTTGAGCAAGATCAGCAACCGTGGTATTAGTTATGTCAGCCCTGGAAAATGCTATGTCAATTATGCTCAAATTATTATTATGATCCGTACTTTGTTGTAAACAAGTCTTCCCTAGTGTGCTAAGGAGTGGACTCAAATTTTCATTCCTCCTTGAATCGAGAGACATAATTGTAGATATAGATAATTAGGCGAAAATTTTGGTCTTTTGTTGTGATAAATTTTTGTGGGAACACTGTGAAGATACTTGACAAATTCGAATTTTAAAGAAAAAATACATTTGCTAAATATAGAGGGTCATTTTTAAAAAGGCTTTTCGCAGATTATTAGTCTCTAATAGCTCTTGACAATCTCAAATCAATTTATAGAGTTTGTTGCTGACAACAACTCTCATTGACTGACACATATACTTGCACGCAATCTATCTCAGAATTGATTTTTCTCTCATTTCAATTTTGAATTTCTACTTCATGTGATCTCAGCCTCTAACTCAGTCTCTATATTCATCAGGAATCTCAAATCAAAATTTTGAAGGCTCTCGTATTTTCTTTTTAGATTCAGCTTGATAAATCCTATTTTTTTGGCTTTTTTCAAAAATAAATATCTAAAATTTTTTACAAAAATGACCTGAATAAGGGTGTTTTTTGAACATCTAGACATCAACACGCAAGCCACGCCTTGTCATCACAGATCACACGAAGTCATATATGTGTGTAAATTAATTTTGTATTAAATCTATATGAATATCTGAGTTACTTTGTGATAGTTACTTTGTGATAGTTAAAGATATACATTAAACAAACATAATAGCGAATATTATAATTGCGAATAGCGTTTTGAGATTATATGTATGTATTTTGTAGAAAAATCAGACCAAGATGGTCAAAGATGTTTATAAATTATTAATACAAATGGAAAAATCAAGACCAAGATGGTCAAATAATCTTCTGTTTATATATTAGAATAAAATGTCAAATGATCTAGAATTTTTAAAAGGATTATTTAGTATAAAGTGGGAAAATCAAATATAATCTAAGTTTTACATTGGGAAAATTAATAGATACAAAATTGCAGTGCCGCTGGACCACCTTACCATAATCACCCCTTCCTCTTTTAAAAAACCCCAAAAAATTATCTGCAAATTATTTGAAAAAAAAATGGATTTTTGTTTACAAAACTATTAGTTAAAATACCTGTGAAAAAAGATTATTTTGTGGACAAAAACACAGGAATCTGAAGGGTTTCATAGCGGGGCTTTTTCCGATCTTTTTACGGTCCAGAAGAACGTCTTTCAGATACCGACACTATTTTTCACTCTGACTCAATAGTAAAATAAACACGATATTTACATAATACAAACATCAAGATTTGCCAAGAAAGACAATTTATTAATACGTTTAACGTTTAAAATCTATTTATGAATTTTTCTAGATAAAATAACTTATATAATACAAAATTGTAATAATTATTACTATTCATCAATACTTATTTATATTTGATATATATTTCATTAGAACATATTCAACAAGAAAATTTCTGAATCTCTCACAGCTCAACAAACTTAATATATTGAATTTATTACTATGTAATTATATATTTCGACTAAATTTGACAAATCTAAAAATTAAAACTGCTAATTTATTAGTATATTTTAATAATATTACTAATCCTGTACCTTTGTTGGATTGTAATTTACTTCTGAAGCTGCACCATCATCCAACGGGCTTTTTGGTAGCATGTCTAAAATTCGTGGTACTCCGGCACGACGTTTTCCTAGAAATGACTTCAAAGGAATATTAGACCTCCTCGCAACTCTATGTTCGTCCTCCTCAGAGCAATGTGCTGATACTACACTATTAGATAAATTTTCTTCTCGATCTATTGAACTTTGTTGCAATCTAGTATTCGCACGTATTATACCCGGTGCTGGTGTCGTCCCTGCTTGGGCTGTAATAAATCGACTCGAAAGTCTTGTGGGTCGCAAAGGTGAGGGACCTGCTGTGCCATTTTTCACTGATGTAACTACTGTTTGTACACGATCTACAAAATTTAGTTCATCAGCCGCTTGATTTGATAAGCCGCAAAAGTCATCAGAACGATTTGTAGCTTGTGAATTTGAGTGATAATTATTTAGTTGTTCACTATGATTACTCCAATCAATATTATACCTTGAATCTGAATGAGAGTCTCCACTCTGGCAACTGTCTGACTAAGTCCCGCCCCTGAATCCCTTCTAATTCCTGGGTTGTCCTTGTCCACAAAAAACGCCATTTTCAGAGATCTTTTCTAAAAATCATCAAATTTTTCAACAAAAATTACAGCATTTGCCCCGACAAAACGACTAAAATTTTGTGAGATATTTTCGATATTATGTCTATCATCAATATGAGATTCATCAGACTGAGATGTTAGTCTACCAGGTCCACTCTCTAAATTATTAATACAGTGATTCATATTATTCCACGATAAACTGTCTACATCATTATCAGGATTATTACAATCATCTGAGTCTGAATGAATCCGAAACACCTGGGTAACTTTAATTTTTGGAAAATTTCAAAAATCTCTGAAAAGGGTTTTTTTTATGGATAAAAACACTGTATTTAGACGGGTCTCAGGGCGGGGCTACTATTATGTGAGGTCTGATAGTGATTTGAATTCATGACATGTCCAGTAGATAAAGTTCGAATATCCCCCTTAAATTTTAGTGTATTTTTTTTTAATAAAAATGCTATATTTTTTTGATTAAAAAAATTAAAATTGCGAGCGAAAATTAATTTTTTTGTAAAAATTTTCAAAATGATTCAAAAAATTAATACCACTATATTGTTGTAATTTGAATTGGAACTTTCACATGCACCATAATTATGATGTAACTGATGGACCTTCCCGGATTCATCTGATGATAGGCTTTTCTATAAGAAAAATTAAGCCCCGCTCCTGAATCCCATTCCTGTGTTTTTATACATAAAAAAATCTTTTTTTAAAGATTTTTTCAAAAAATTATAAATTTTTTCTTTATAAGATAATTTTTGAAGATGATCCCTAAAAAGTGATTTTTTTGTGGATAACAACCCAAGAATCAGAAGGGTTTGAAGGGTGGAATTTTGCTACAGCTGTTTCCGAATCAATAGATGTTGAGATTTTTGAAATACGTAAAGAAGCATCATCATTAGGTGCTTCAGCTAGCGCTTCAGTTTTTAGTACTTGTTGATGTTGACCTGATTCAACTGGTAAACGAGCATCTTTTACGACATTATGCAGCTTCATCAAATCAGGTGCATTGAAAGATGCTCGTTTACCAGTTGAATTATTTACTAAAATTATACTCAAATCTTTAAGATTTGTCGGAATACTCGAATCTGCCGATTCAGATCCGTTACTCACCAAAGATCTGTCATTCTTTACACCTTGAAAGTAATCACTTAGATACGCCAATGCACTTCGCAAAACGTTAACTTTAGTCTGGTCAGTAGTTTCTATATCAGCATTCTCACCTAGTTTTTTCCCAAAACACCCCTACTTTAGCGCATTTTTCATTTTTAAAAATAAAAAAAACCATTGTTTTCATTTTCTTCCAAATTGTTTTAGCATTGGTTTTTTAAAAAAAGAAATTAGTTTCAACCATTTTCCACAGCAGAATTATCTGATTTCGATTTTAGTGCTACATTTCTTTTATCATCTTGTTGAGATTCTTGTATCAACAACCTAATAAAAATTTGATATTTTTGGGACAATATCTCTGAAAAGGCCATTTTTTGTGGATAAAAAAACTGGATTTAGAAGGGTTTCAGAGCCGGGCTCCTTGTGACTGTGAGTTCCTCTTTCTCTGGCCTGTAGCTGTTGATGAACGAGGTTTATTAGTAGTTTTAGCGTATATCAAAGTCAGACAAATTGCAGCTGACAGACCACCTACCACAAAAAAAAAAATTGTTAACATCCGGGCCACTGAAACTGATACCTGTTCAAAAAATACCACAATTAATACGTTATTTTTGAAAATTGATATACAAATTATTTTCCAAAAAATCGCGAAAATTAATTTTTGCAAATTTCAAAATTTTTTGAAAAAAAGCAAAACATATATAGTTTTTTTATTTACAAAAATACGCTAAATTAAGGGATAATTACATCATGACTAGAAGGCCGATAATCTCTTGGCCGACAAAACCCGAGCATTCTGACACTATTAGGAAGATTAAATCTCTTGGCACTTGGATCTTCTGAGGTTTTTCCAGTTTCACACACGTTTAGATCTGGTTGTGGGCATGTGCAAGCGGACTCAAGTTCTGTAGTATAGATGGACCAAAAAAAAAAAATCCCGAATTTTCAAAAAAAAGCAGAAATAAATGCATTTTTATTTTGAAAAATACTCTAAATACAATTGTTTTTTGAACAGGCTTAAGAAACCTAAAATACCTGCAGTAACTGAATCAAGGTTATCTAAATTTGAAGGTAATGTTTTCTTTGAGGATTTATCTACTATTAGATCGAAAAACAGCACTTTTTAGTAAATCATTTCTAAAGATAAAAAAGCCATTTTTCTTCAAAAAATCGCAAAATTTGTCAAAATAATTAAAAAAATACGAGCTTTATTTTTAGGCATGGTTAATCCACATCCTACACCGAAGCCAAAAGTCTTTGCATATTTTGGTGGTAAAAAAGATGCTATATCAGCAGGGTCGATTTTGTTAGTACTACTGCCTTCTTAGTTCAAAAAAAAAAGTTTTGAAAAAAGCCAAAAGAATTATAGAATTTTCTACTAGGAAAGAATTTTCAAAACTTGATTTTTTTAGAAAAATAAATTTTAAACCAGACAAATTATGAGAATTTCCACTAACATCTGGACATGTATATGTGATAATATCGTCGTCGACATGGTAATTTGCTAAGCCCCACCTTGAAACCCTTCTGATTCTTGTGTTTTTATCCACAAAAAAATCTTATTCTTGAGATCCTCTTCAAAAATTATCAAATTTTTCTTATAGAATATTCCACTGTTTTTTTTATTCGATTGTGGTCTTCTAGATTGTTTAGACAAAGCTCGCATTGCATTGAATAGAGCCATCTGTTCCTTTGAGCTTAGTTTTGAACTCTCTTTGTACTCTTCTGACTCAGACTCGGAGAGAGCCAAGCTTGGCGTTTGCTCCTCTGAACCCCTTGAATTCGTTTTTTTTTTTTAAATTATTTTGTATTAAAAGCAAAAACAAATTTCGTAATTTTTTGGAGAAAAATGGGATTTTTATTTTAAAAAATGAGGTAAATAAAGGTGTTTTTTGAACAGGTTGTCCGAACTTGACGTCTGCTCATCAGAACTTAAACTCGACTTTTGTTTCTCGGATTTCAATGCCTTATCATTATCTGAACTTTCATTATCTAAAGCCCCGCCCTGAAACCCTTCTGATTCCTGTGTTTTTATCCACAAAAACATCCTTTTTTAGAGATCCTCTCCAAAAGATATCAAATTTTTCTAATATAAAAAAGCCATCGGACCTAAGTCTGTATCAGTACTAGACTTGTAACGTAGGGGCTTTTCAGAAATTTCAGCATCAATTTTATCAGACTCGATATCATCTGTCTGAATATTATTAGGGTTCTCTTCGTGTCCAGAGATAGGCTGAAGTGGCTCTGTTGATGCTCCTTGAGTACGTGATGCAGTAGGTTCATATAATTGATTTCCAACTTAAAAGGTCGAAAAACACCACTAATTAGGTCAATTTATAAAAAAACAAATTTTCTTCAAAAATCGCAAATTTTTTTCTGGGGTATTAATACTATTACTGTCATCATACGACATCTGTTGATCGGAAACTTGTCTCGCCGTATTACCATTAGAATCTATAATCTCGATGTCTCTTGTGCGACTCGGAATAGACTCCTGCAAATTCTTATCATACTTATTATAATGCTTGACATTATTATGATGCAAAATGTTTGGAAAAAGGCCAAATAAACAGCATTTTTTTCGGAAAACGCTAAAAGAAAAATCCTTTTTTAAAACTCTAAATTTGTTAGACTAATAACCTTTGGTCTTCTTGTCTCTATGTTGTTATCATTAACATGATGATCAATGTTCTGCGTTTGCATCCATGTAGCTGCTGTGCGTTGCGGTCTCTCTTCTCTACGCAAGTGACGTTTTTTGCGCACTGTCGGACCTGCTGTATGAGATGATTTTCTCACTGCGTGTTTTATATTTTGCCAGTCATTGTTAGGAATCTCATTGATAACTCCATTATTATTGTAATGATTATTGTGATGCTGTCTACCATGATGTTGTTGTGTTTGTCGGTCAGGGAATTCTGATTCGGCTTGAATAGCTTGAATGATGGAAAATAAACCTCCAGAATATGAATTACCTACTAATACTAGAGTAAATCCCAAACATTGCAAACCTCGGTACATCTTGTCTTATTAAGTTATATAGTGACAACACAAAATTGTGTAAAAAATTAAAACAATCAATAGCCTGCTCAAAACACTCCTTTATCTATCAGATAGAAGAAAAAATCATGATGCTACGGACTCATTTTTATGTGAAGATTATTGAATTTACATGTTATTTCATCATCATAGACCTTCCTTCTCCAATCTACTACGGAATGATGCACTCAGGCTACTGTGTCTCAATTATAGGATTCTCAGATCAACTCCAATTTTTGAGTATCATGTCTTTCAAATTCATAGTTGCATGCACTATGTCTCGTTGTAATCTATCAGATATCACTAAGTCTATCCTCATAAATCATAATTACACGACGTTATAGGGACTAAAAAAGTCTACAATAGATAACGAATTAGTGAGATATGAAATTTGACATAGTTTTGACAGGGACCCTCTTTATTGATATTATTGATACCAAAAATTTTTAGTAAGAATCTCAGCTCCTGTCAGCTGACAGCTCTCTCCCGATATACGACTTTTTTATTTAGGATCGTTGACTCTCAGAATATGTGTCAAATTTACTATTACATTGAAAAAAGCTAGGGGATCTACAATGATTGACGATTTTAAAGTTATGTCAATTCTATCAAAAGGTGACAGGTTTTTTTGCAAGCGCATACTATCACCATTTTTAGTAGTTGACATAATGAACTGATTAATACACCATAATCTCAAGTTACAACAAGTCAAATAAGATTTAGAGAAAATCTGATCAACCTATGAATGTTACTTCAATCGTTAGAATTGCTCCGTGGTAGGAAGAAAAAATATATATGTTTTGAGTGCTGTCGGAAAAATGGTGATTTTTTTATGATGTCACTGCCATTATGTGATGCTTTTAAGTTTTATACCCTGATTGGCCTCCTTTTCTAAATCTACAGCCCTCCAATCAAGCATAATATTTTTGATCTCTTTTTTCAGGGCAAAAATCTGTGGTCCTGTACCCATCCTCCTCGTTCTATGCGGCTGGGGCGTCCGGATGTCGGACTAAGACCTAGTAATTTCAGATCGTTAGCCTGACATTTGGAACGAACCGCTATGGTATCTTTTAGAATGAGCTCTTAGTTTCCTGACCAAAAATTGTTATTGGAAATATCATTATTAACAGGTGTACGTGAAGCAGCTTGAATATAACCTTGACCATAATCCCGCTCCCACTCTTTTAGAACCAAAAAAAGAAATTATAAATTTTTAAAGAAAAAGCCTCGCTCTGAAACACTTCTAAATATACTGTTTTTATCCACAAAAAAAATCCTTTTTCAAAGATCTTTTCCAAAAATTATCAATTTTTTTTCTAGATCGTTTAAACTTGAACTCTCAAAATAAAAAGAAAGGTAGTTAGTATTTACTTTCAAGCCTATTCAAAAAAAAAAAACACCAAATATTGATAGTATATTTTTGTAAATAAAAAAGCCAAATTAATTTCGCTTTT
>JACKZZ010022827.1_pt1 | contig 11250 bp, 15 predicted proteins | sample 8027871 | NCBI WGS metagenome assembly JACKZZ01 (sample SAMN15724774, study PRJNA655200) | protist metagenome | isolation source: fluorescence activated cell sorting (FACS) single amplified genomes of... | place: USA: West Boothbay Harbor, Gulf of Maine | collected 2000-07-19
TGTAACAACACCAGAAGATGGTTGCAAGGTGAGCGAGAGCAAATGTTTCACATGCTCTATGAAGCCACAACATTCTCACATTCTGCACATCTTACCGTGTGAAATCAATTAAAGCCTTCGATTTCCTCTTGGTTGGAAGGGGCTTGTCTTCGTGCTCATGATCGTGAGATACGGTCAAATTTACCGTCTCTACTGAATAGTGCTGGAGATATTTGTCAAATCCTCGCTCTTGAATGAAGTCGGCATGCTCTTCCTTCACAATTTTTGTCAAGAAAGGCAATACGAGTGAGTAGAGAGTAAGAGAGAGTGTGTGTGTGTGAGAGAGAGAGAGAGAGAGAGAGACGCCACCTGGACGAGAGTGATGAAGGTCGTGCAGTAGAGACAAGGTGTTGATGTAGGTGCTCCATCCACCACTGACCCAAACGAAGTATAGAAAAAGTGAGCGATGAAGTAAGAGGCGACATTCGAGGAGACAATAGCCACGTACTTGTGTACATGGGAAGTAATCTTCGAGGGCGGGGCAAGGTTGCGGTAGGCTGCAGATGACCAGGCGGCATCTCCGACAAGAAGACAGTACTGAGAAGCCGAGGTACTTCCCCGAACTAGCAATCCCATATGGCCGACTGTATGGCCAGGGAGAGACACTGCCCACACGCTACCGTCGCCAAACATGTCAACACCTGCCAGCAGATGGAGAAACCGAGGGGATAGTGATCGTTCAGAGCAGTCGAGTAGGTGATCTTTGATTGAAAATCAGCATATTTATATGCATGGATACGTGTGTATCTCTCAATAACATGAGCGTTTTGGCTAGGCACCTTCTCTTAGTGGTCGGAAAGCACGAGGGAGGCTCACGCAGTTCTCATTGAAATCCAGCTTCCTAGATCTTTCGTCAAAGTCTGGTGGAATCATTCCTTTGACAAAGGCGCAGCACGTTGCTGCCATTCTACCCTTGTTGCGTACGTGCTGCAGAAATCAGAGAGCGGAACTCGGTGGTGGTGATGGTTCGGACACAACGCCAACTTGATGTATCACATGGTGACAGCATCGAGCACACGCATTTCTTACCTCGTAGGATTCAGTTGGATAGACAAAGACCGCATTGGGGAAGTCCATTAACCCAGCGTAGTGGTCACCATGGAAATGGGAGATGAAAATATACTTCACCTCTTCCGCCTTGATGCCGTGGTCACGCTCTAACTGCACCACAGCGGTGTCAGTGTCTATGATGGTCACTGGCACCGCCAAACGATACAGTAACTCGGGAATTCTCCGTGTTTTGTTGATGAAATGCGACGAGTACCCTGTGTCGAAGAGGCAGACGCCAGCCGAAGCATGCCGAATCACCGCAAAGAGGTTCGCAAAACGAATAAACCGTAGTTTACCCTCCACGTTCGCAACTCGTTCAATCTGGGTAGCATATCCTGCTTCTAAGATTTTAACATCAATGTCGTCAGCCTCAATTCCGCTTCCCCGCATCGCTACGAGTCCAAATTCAAACGAAGTTTAAAATATCCCTTTGAAAGCATATTTTCACGGTTAAAGAAAGCTTAGAACAGAATGTATAAAGAATAAATCCATCGATATTGAAAAATTGAGAGAATTCCGCTGAATTACCGTGGCTGATGGCAAAAGGTCGAACACGACGAAAATGCGGTTTCGGACCTCGTAGCATTTCCCCCACACCGACCGGCGATTATGAAAGTGACCACTTTTCGAAACGAAGAAGATGTCGAAGAGAAGCGAAGGTTGCGGTCCAAATCTTGCAGGATTGTTCGTATGTGCCCTCTTCGCAATGCTGGTATGGGGAACTGTCCTAGCCTACACCCTGGTCGATCGTGTGGACACTTTGAACATTGAATTCGTTGGAACAACTTGTTCAGGCGGGTCGCATACATGGGAAGAAGACGTTGCGACCAGGGAAATAACAGCAACTTATGGTGTTCAGATTTATTTGGACTTCTAGAGCTACGACCATTAGGTGTTGATTCAGGTATTGGCATATAAACCAAAGAAGAAAAAGTTGCAATCGCCAAAGGCATTTTTTCAGGCAATTGAAGCCGAGATAGAGACATTGACTGAAGGAGAACGATGGCCGTGTGCATATAGAATGGTGCGTACTACCATGCTCTACTTCGGCTAAGCTCACAGCTCAATTTCCACGCTATTTTTTCATCTTTCCCCCTTCTTCTTGCTTCCTCCTTTATGTACTAGGAGAACGTGGATCTGAATAGTGACCAACCCATCAAAGGAGAACTTTACCAATCCAATGGAGGAAACCAGTACAAATCAGGCACGTTGAGGGACTTTCACTTTGGTGAGATTCCGGACTTTGGTGTGATGTACTTCATGTCAGGTATGAAGGTTCCTCCATGTTTTTGTCTGCTATCCCTTCTTATATCTAACCTGGTATTATGTGGCTTCTTTTCAGCCCTTTGGTTGATCGTTGTATATTCCTTTTTCGCCTTGATCTGCTGCGGAATCTATGCGAAAAAGGTGGTGGTGTTTCAACTCGCCTGGTGCGGAGTGGTGCTTCCAGTCTACCTCCTCAACAAATTCGTCGTGTCCAAGTATGTGTGGGGCAGTAATGAAAACTTGCCGCTACACTACGTGATCATCTTCACGGCGTTAGCCTTAGGCTGTGTGATCTATGGTTTTGGATTGTACAAGATTGACACCTGGCGAGAGAAAGTAGGGGTGTGTGTTCGTCGGCAAAGAGGGGAACAAGGGCTCGACAGAAGGGACGAAACGAACGCGGCGGGAAACGATTCCGATGCCATTCTTTCTCCTGCCGCTTATCCTGCTCCGGTTATTGTTCAAACTTCGTCTGCTGCTGCTGCTGCTGTTTCTTCTCCCCAATTTAACTCTTTGCTGGAAGCGCTTCGTGACTGCTCTTCAGTGAAGGAAGCCATGGTCCACCTGCAGTTTATCGCTGCCCATGCCGCAGATTCCCGAATGCATGAGGGAGACAAGCAAGCCCTGTTGAACGTTTCCAAGGACGTGCACTCGAAGAAGGTGGACTTGTGGACGCCAGAAGTTGCACAAGCTTTTGGGGCCGCGATTAAAGAGGTGAACATCAGTATGGAGAGAAGTGCCGTCTAACAGGGTCACTTTCGACGAATGCAACTACGGCTCACTATCGCGAGCACAGTCACACGGATCAACAACTAAACACTTGTAGCCTCCATCTCCGTTGTCATTACAACCAACCAACGCCAGGTGGACAAAGATCTTTCTGCTTCTATCGACGAAGCAGCCCGAGAGAGGGAGGCTTCACGCACGAGAGCAGCTGATGAACAGTATATTAATAACGTTTAGATATTTTGACTCTGCTGTTGCAATACCATACAGACGTTCATCAACATATTATGAAGTTCACAAACATAGCTGCTTTATTTGGTTCTTCTGCACATGTCGCAACGCAACAGTACCATTCATATTGCAAGACAAAACAGTCCGGACCAGTTTCCAAAAATTTCTTGTGAAGCAGCAGTCGTGCCATCACTTGCACCATCATCCCCTCTCTCTGCCACGTACACATCAACTGTGATGTCCAACGGCTCAGCATTATCCAAGAGATAGCCATACAGCGCCAGTGCCCGGTGATTTCCGTCAAGGAGCATGAAAGCATCGGTGGCAATGCCTCCATGTGCAACACCAAGAAACAACGCGTCGTCAGGAAGCATCTTGAACACGTCAAGGTAACGGATGATCCCACGCACCTTGACGGCATGCTTTGCAAGTTTCGCATTTTCGTCACTGTCTGTGCCATCTGGAAGCAACTCAAGCTGCGCTAGAAGGTCCCAGCATTCAGCAATGGAGATACACCGACAAGGGCCCCATGAATTTTCACTGACGACCTGGTAGAGATGATGTAACACGACATGGTAGAGAGGGTTGCAATGGTCAATAAAAGCCAGTGTCACTTTAAAACAATAAAGAATAACGATAGGAACCTTAATGCTTCCTAGTTTATCAGGTGTGAGGAGAAGTTGAGAGACGTTGTTGTGCTGGAGACCAACAAATACCGAAGGATCTAGATCTTTCAAGGCCGCGGAAAGCAACTCGTGTAGAAAGAATTGTTCTCCAACAGTCTATAATACAATAAAGATTAAAGTTTGGGAAAATTAATGACCATATGAGAACAGCGAATACATGAAAATTGTAGAATGTCACATGCCAAGGTAGAGTTCCTGGTACCTCATACGATTGCGAGGCATCAATAAGGTTTCTTTTTGTGCCAACATCCAGAGAGTTGCAACACCACGAAGAAATCCATGGGAGGTTATGCAATGCACGTTCCTTAGTATATTCCGCCAAAGAGCTCTGGATAATGCGTATATGAAACGAGGTAATACGCAGTAAGACAAGATATATGGCTGTCCCAAGGGACGAACTTTCTTCATACCATCATCACTAGAGATTCAAACGATTTAAGATACACAGCCTTCTGCACATCGGTTGGCTGCGCTTCTGTAGTGTTTTGCGACCACCGATGGTAGAGCTTTTGGCTTCCAAAGAGTCTCGTAAAATCTGTCAGCGCTTCTAAAGACGTTTGCGATGTGTGCACATTGAATGATCGAGACAACCATGATCGGAGATGTTTCTTGAGAGCGTAAAGATTCGTGTTCACAGCTCCTTTGCCCGCAACATGCGTATACTGAGGGACAAGATCATGCAGAAGAAGTAACTTGAAAGGACCTTTGCCTGTCAGAAATGACACAGCGATAAAATCATAGTAGAATAGCGCAATATTGGGGGGAAAAGAGAGAGTGAGAATGGAAGCAAGATACCATGGGAACTGGCACAGGAGCGCATCTCACCTTTCCAGTCTTCCATTTTGTGGTATATCGTTGCCCCTTGAGCGTCCATTGTGTACATTGTATAGAAGGTAGAATCATAAAAGTGTTCATACCAGGCTTCGTTGAAACCCTGGGAAAAGACAAAGGAAGGTGTCATGGAAATTTCTCTGAAGACGCCCATGATGAAACACACAGCACGCTACCTCTGTCATTGAGGAATCTGATTCAACTTCATAAATCACATTTAACCGGATGGTAGGGTATTCGCTAAGATAGTTCAATACTGGGAGTGCAAATAAAATGCATCATGAAATCAATGTTGAGGCGGGCACGAGAATAGAGACATTGTTGCTTAGCCGAGAGCAGAGACACATCAAAAATGTACCATACTGCGTAATTTCATCTGATACAGCAGACCAAATTATCATGAGATGCATTTCTGCCTGAACGCATGGTTTGATGCTCGAAGACGGAGTTGTTGCCGAGGTGAGATGTCGAAGGAGACTGACGGGGCGACCCTCTGGGTACTCCGCCCAGGCAAACATCGCGAGTTCTCTCGCCTAAGTTAAAGTTACACATACAGAAATAACAAAAGTAAAACCTGGATGCACTTGAACATTGATTCAATTTTCTGACCTCAGATGCAACGTATGGAGGTGTGTAAAAGGTCCCCAACCGGTCATAGCATTTCAACTGCCCAGCTCTTGTTTCTTCATACTTCTGCATGACATCCATCTGAACGGTCAAATCACATCCTTGCAAACTATTAAGGCAGAAATAGACCAGAAGTTAATGAAAGTGTAAGCAAATTGGAAAAAGGAAGAGCAGCAACCAACAAAAGCAAGTAAAATAGAAGGTTCAACTACTTCTGGGATACCTGCATGCACTAGAGATCGCTTCAATAAAGCCTTCTCCAGGAGTGAGACACACACCCTTCTCAATCACCCCTTCATACCCGTCGTGCCGACGAAAGTTTGCAAACCACAGAGAGCTGTCCTCTGGACACACATCAAGCATACGTTGGTCCTCTTGGGTTTGACGCTGCGCTCGGTCGAAGAAGTGTTGCACCTCGTTGAGCCGTACCAGTGATGGTTCATTACTGCCTGCATCAACTCGGTTCACCCGCGAATTGAAAACCATCCCATCAAAAGCGAGAGCGGCTGCAGTATATCACACATTACATTCAGTCAGCAGTCAATATACATGGTGGCATTGGTGATATTTTGACACAGTAATGCGAGTGGCATCAAGTGATTGAACAAACTACGCGATCCATAAGAAGTTTTTGTACCTTGTGGAAAGTAGACAGGTGGATCATTTGGAGAGGGGGCGCGTAAAAAGAGGCAGTGGCTCATGAAGAGACGGGAGGGTAAAGGTCCCCAGATACCGCGGTGAAAATTCAAGACGTCGTGGACGTTGCGAAAGAGAGCACTGCGATGGATGCGCATTGTACCCTCCGTCACCCATCCGTAGTTATCAGCCACCCGTACACCGATGTAGTTGTCGAAAATCTCGAGCCCTTTCGCGATGACTGATAGTGCTTTGTTCGAAAAGCCTGAAGGAAGAGAAATGATCAACAGAAGGGTAAGGGAAGTGCATCACTAGACATAGTAACTACTTAATTTACCCAGTTCAATGCCTTGTTGATTATTAACGAGCGCAGAGCTGTACACTTGCACCCTCTTTGGGATGTTGTCGGCACCATGATTTGAGAAAGCGAGACCTTCATGATGCATGCCTTCGACAATGCAGCGAGAAATGACCAATAATCCACCTACGCATGCAAGATTGAATCCAAAGTAGAGTATAAAAATTGAGACGTGAAATTTTGTGTGAGGTTAGACATGATTTCCATCCCAAATAAGCAGGAGAAGAAAAGCTAACTTCACCTGCCCCAGTCCCTGAGTCGATGCCGTCATCATGCGCACCATAAAACACCGAATCGCTGATTTTCACCTCCCCTCCAATCACATACATTGCGTCACTATCAGAATCGTCAAATGGTGGAGGTTGAAGCAACCACGGCTCAATTGGTTGGATCTGAAGAGACTGAAAAAGAGGACGGAGAGACAATTTGAAGGTTGGATTTATTGAAAGAGTTCTCCGCATGGACGCGAAAGAAAACTAAATCACGTAGCGCACCGCACTTACTTTAAACTTTGTAGAATTATTGTCAAAAGCCCCAACCCAGTGTAAAGGCATCTCCCGCGCGTAAAAATGCCCGAAGAACGAGGAAGTGATGACAACTTCAGAATTAGTCAACTGCACCCCTCCTACAAACCCCCCGCTTACTGCAACCGACGTCATGTGAAGCGTGGATTCATAGGCAGAGATAGCTTGTCCATTCCACGAGTCTGATAAGAAACAGTGTTCGAGTGATGCCGAGGCTCCGAAGCGCAGATCCAACAAGGCAGATTCCTGCATGCGTAGGAGTCAAGGAAGAGATGTGAGCGTTGTGTAACGTGGAAAGTAGTACAGGCCGAGCAAATTCGAGAGAAGAATTATGAGTATTGTAAATAATAAAAGTAAATAAGATAGAAATATGATTCAAAGAAGAGGTCAGAGGTATTTCGAAAGCCATCGAACCTGCCGGTGGCCAGTGGTACCACCATCTAACCCAAATCCTGACTGCATGGCGATGACTCCTTTCATTTTCACCTTAGCTCCTTCTCCTACAGCTTGGATATTACCCCACTCAGCAGTAGACTGGAAATGATGGTAACAGGATACAAAGCAAAATCACGGGGAAGGTGAGTGAAAAACGACACAGAATGTGCAATTAGATAAAAAACGATCTTCTCACGTTACCTGGTCTAAGGACCTCAGCCAGGGCGAGGTTTCACCTGAACATAATTGAAGAGACAAGAGAAACATAACATGCTAAAAGCCAAACCCTTGTCTACTGCCATTGGTTGCCATTCGTCCACGACTTACCCAGTGCCATGGTTCGAGGCATGGCTGTAATAAGGATGGTGGAATCAACATCACCCATCAGATTCAATGCACCCCCTGCATCAACTTTAATACTCGTCTGTATACGGTCGATATGACAATGAGAAAGCTCTAAGAAGTTTGAACTAATAGAAAAAGCCACGCACCCACATATACTCACCTTCGAATGCATGACGAGAATAGCCGGTCCCTTGATGGTCAATGAGCCAGAGGACATGATGTAAATTCCGTTGGCACTAGAGACGTATATTTCACTGTTGTTGTACACCAAATGTTCAGTTATAACGTAAGGAATGGCAGTGGCAGTGTTTGCTCCAATGGGGACCAGTGTCGTCGTGTGAGCCTCCGTGCACCTGAAACGCATATATAATATACAAAATAGGCACAACATTGTCACATAACTACCGTGAAATTGTACTACCACATCAATATAAATTGAATACAACCAGCTATGAGACGTACCACAATTTCCCGCACGGTGTAGCAGGGCTCTCAGGAGCTGTATTCTGGTAATCGACCCCAGCCGTGGACGTCAACTGGACTCGATGGCCATCTACAGTATCTATACAGACGGGTAAATGTATATGGCTTAAGTGAGATACCAAGCGCGAATAATAAGAGATACAACGAGATGAGAGCAAGATATATGTTACTCTGCTGCTTGCCACAGTATCTGACTGCTCGAGCATCTGCTCCAAATCCTCGTTTCACCGGCACCACGAAGTCTACAGTCTGACCATCAATGGATGAGCTAACGAAGGCTTCGCGGTGATGCTTCCACACGAACGATGATAATGACAATGAAGGAGTATTGACCTCATCTTGCTGCGTCAGCATCAACAGCAGAGGCAATTTTACCACTTGACACGTCCTCACGTTGTCATCTGCTGCATTTGAGGAAAGCGTTGTGACTTGCATGAAGCTGGGGAGAAGTGTAGGTACCAGCAGTTGGAGTTCTAGCTTCGGGGGTATACTACTATCACCGTCACTACCAGTATCACTGACGGCTTCAACTAAGGAATCGGCGAGAGATTCAGTCCACGACTTGGGTATAAATCGAGGAAGGGCCCATTCTGACTCACCACGATCAGAGGCTACCACAACGTATCTGTACATAAGACAGCAACGAGATTGAGCTTATGAGTGCAGTGAACTTTATTGCTTGAAGAAAGATAGTGGAGACTCTGCATCGCGACCATCATGTGGCACACTTCTTAGCATCGGTGGCAGAGAGAAGAAGTTGTCACGCGGCTTCACTTACACAACAGTATCCCGCTGCAGCTTCGACGTAAGGGTGTTGAAGAGATTAAACTCAATCACATGTGTACCAGGGGTGGTGACAGTGATCTGCCCATATTCTTGCAATGTCATGCCGTCGTGGTTCACCATCAGTTTGATGTGCTCGGCTTCTTGCAGAGGAGGTAACAACGTGAAGGAAATAGCATTTAGGTACGAGGTGCAGTTGGCGATGCCACTAATTCGAGCGGTATATTCTCCGCCAATCAATTCTGGAGCTACAGATGCTTCGGCAGATGACTGAGAGAGCAAAGACTCCCATGCATCCATCTCACTCCTACTGTGAAGGTCGCAGTGGCATTCGTCCAACGCCTGCTTCGCATCCTTGTTCATTTCCTAAAACGATTTCCAGGCAGAAACATGAAGATGAGGAATCGACGCAGTTAAAAGGCCAGCGCGATGTTATGTGAACATACCTGGAGCCGTTGTGCCGTGAGCCCGGCCACAGCTTCAGCTAGACGTGCCTTCACCTCCCAGTTATTCACGCCTAATTGTTGCTCTATTACATCCAGTGTCAGTTTACCACTTATTAAAACGTGTTCATCAATTTTGTTTCTTTGGAAAGCAGTCAAAAGCTGAGTAGGAGGCATAATTGCACAGGTTTAAGGATGAGGAAGTGGAATATGAATTGGTCACGGCACTGAATCGTACGTCTGAAAGTCTATTCTCTTCAAGCCACGTCTGTAAGCTAAAGACAGAATAACAAGTTCCTATCGAGCATGCTGCTAAGAAGCACACAAGGGCCAGCAGAACGCGATGCATTGGCCTTTCTTCCGTTTACCGTCTGACGATTATGAGATGGCGAAACGGGCATCCGAGCGAAATCAAATGTCTTCAGAATCGCCACCCGCAGCCCCTGTACCGACCTCAGAAGGGGGTGGAGAGGAGAAAACAACTGAAAATCCTCCCCTCCCGGTGTCTTATTCAGGGCTAGGAAAGGAACCGGATGTGAAGTTTGACGATGAAGGAGGATGGCGGATCGCTGACGATGGAACCATTTTTCGGAAAGGAAGAACGAAATACGCGAACGGGGATGTATTTGATGGTAAGATAGAGTTAGTGAAAAGTTCTTCTGCATTATAATGAGGCGTATAGGAACAATTTCAGGGTGGAAACACTCAAACGGGCAATTTTGTATTTTGAAATTTGCACAGGTGAATGGGTGAATGGGAAGAGGCACGGTACAGGAACAATGACGTACAAAAATGGGGACTACTATACTGGTATGTATTTATCAACAGCACTCCACTCTGCACCGAATGCTGTCAACTCTACTTTTTCCTTGGTAGGTAGCCTACGGGAGAAAACTTGGCAGTGCCACCACTTGACCGCATTTTCTCTCTCTTCAACACATACAGGTGAATTTGTGGAGCATTTTCGTCACGGTTACGGAGAGTTGTTTCTGAAGCGTGCATTTTTTGAAGGGAGGCCGGTGGAGAACTGCCGATACAAGGTGTGAATGTTTGTGTGTGGTGTGTGAATGTCTCCTCCCTTAGACTTGCACGTCTATTTACCCTTTTCATATGCTTACTCCGATACAGGGTACATTTAGTCGCGGTATAAAGTCAGGGTTAGGTGTATTGGAGGTGGGCAATGGAGACGTGTACGAAGGACAGTTTGAAAACGATAAATTCCACGGCCAGGTCTCTCTCTCTCTCTGCGTTCGATCATTACATTGTCTTGAAATCTTCATTTAAAAAAACGAAATCTCTTTCGGCGATTAAACAATACTTCCACTGCTGTTTCTCCTTTTTCTTCACAGGGTGTATGTAAGTACCAAAACGGAGATGTTTTTGAGGGGACATTTAACCAAGGAAAATGGGATGGAATGGGCAAGCTCACATATGCTAATGGTCAGTAATGCATATCATCTTGTTCACCGTAGTCTTGTCACCATCCTTCAGCTACTCGGCGCCATTACTCTCACCCCCTCCGTCACCATCGTTGTCTCCGCCCGTGCACACAGGCAATGTATATACCGGAATGTTTCTTCGGGGTAAATACCACGGAAATGGAAAGTTCGTGTGGGCAAGGAAGGCTGGCAGCTACATAGGACAGGTATTCACGCCCCCTCCCCTCTCTCTCCCATCCTATTCATTGGTTTTCTCACGCTCGTCCTCATTTCTTTGCGTTAGTACCGGTATGGAGAACGACATGGGAAAGGTTACCGTATATTTTCGAACAACAATAAATACGAAGG
>JACKZZ010022528.1_pt1 | contig 11249 bp, 6 predicted proteins | sample 8027871 | NCBI WGS metagenome assembly JACKZZ01 (sample SAMN15724774, study PRJNA655200) | protist metagenome | isolation source: fluorescence activated cell sorting (FACS) single amplified genomes of... | place: USA: West Boothbay Harbor, Gulf of Maine | collected 2000-07-19
CCCCACAGCCCATACCATGTCAGTACCGGTGAGAGCCCCCGCCGCTGCATCCTTTACCGCTGCTGACGTGTACGGATTTCCGGGAAATCCAGACGTCATAAAATCCACCACCGTCGGTGGGACGGCGGCGGGAAGGTGGGAAAGAAGGGACGTCATTTTGATTTGTTGGGTTTAGTTTTAAACTTCGACTGCCGTACCTAAATTGTGTTGCTACCAAGTAGGGTAGACACTGGTGTATGGTCGCCTAAGGTGTCCAATCTTGAATCTACAAAGTTATGTGGACAAGGTGTATGGGTAGATACAAGGCGAATAGGTGAATAATTATATTGGTCTCTCGGTGAAACTGTAGCCGCTATATGAGAAAGATCGGGGGAAAACGGTGATTGGATATGAGCCGGGAATCGGGGTATTCTCATTCACTTTCTCGGTGGATCCTCGCGATCGAAAACTCTTATCTTATCTGGTTCAGGCCCTGGTAGCACCCAGCACTCTGTCATTATGAGACTCCTCTGGAAGGCCCCTCTGACTCGGTTGAAACCTGCACAAAACCTGTTTACTCCTGTCGCTGAACATCCCGATTTCTATTTTTCTGGGCCAGAATCCCGATTTTCGAACGTTCCAAGAGTAATCTTTGTACACATCGTAGGGCCTCGGAATCAGGACACTCACCGAGCATCCCAATCGCACTCCACGGACGCTGTCGCGTGATTTATACTTGTTGTACGAAATTTCAGGAATCGCAGCGCTCCACCACTAGACTTTTCGCTAGTCGCGCCGCACAAAACTCTGATAGTCCTTAGCAATATCCTGGGCCCTATGTTAGCAGCTAATTAGGGTTCTGGGGTATTCTGGGGGTCAAAACGGAAAATAAGACAGGAAAAATGAGAAGTTCAAGGGTTGAGGACAGGGCGTCCCGAGGGGACGGGGCCTGGCTGTGGCTTGTTTGTAGACTAAGTGGACTCAAACTGACCGGGTGATGCCGTCGACTCCAGGACTGTACCACCGGCCCACGGGTTGCGTAGTAGCTGTAACGGGGACTCTACATTTCACGCGAACTAGGACCTAGGTAGCGTGTTATCGCCTGTCACCGGACCGCAATGAATTTTCACAGGCGGCCCGAAGGAGGAAAAAATCAGGGAGTCTATCGGTGATTTTCGTCGATGATTATGAGTAGTCCAGCAGCCGAAGCGACCACCTCGCACGAGAGAACTAATGCGGGAAAGGTGGCGGTCAAAGGGACTTGGACTCGTGAGTCGGAGTCACAAGGGCCACGATCGAGTTCGTTTGTTGAATGTCAAATCAGTACAGAGCAATGTGCTCCTATCGTCATGTGTGATCAAAGTTCGAGCCTACGGAGAGCCGATCTGAGTGAACCCCGAGTGCATTCAAATACCGTTCTAAGTAAAGAAGTAGCCAGTATCGAAGGTTAAACGGCCACCTGGTCTGATCATTGCACCTGGTCCTTGTGGTATATTTCACACGCTTTTGGTATATTTCACACCCAAACAAAGTTTGAGTAAGTAGACCTGTTCTCCAAAGTAACAGGCCCGCGACACCTTTTATGCCGCGTTATTCACTCTCCTTAAAAATTTATACGCGCCCTTCCGCGGTGAGATTTCCAACTTCCAAGTAGTTGACGCACAACTCTCGAATCCGAATCCATCCATATCCATGTTCCCAGGTTCGCGCCGGGCGCCTGCAACCTCCCTCTTAGTGTCCCCCGAAAGCCGAGCTGACCCCCGCCACAGCTCCTGCCCACCCCTGCTGAATATCCCCAACAGTGAGCTTAAACTGGGGCCACCCAAAATGCAACTTAAAGGGTAAAACGGACTGCATATCCGTCTCCTTAATGACGCCAAACATCTCAAGAATCATAATAACTGCGCCAATGATGTTAATAACCCCGAAAACCATCAAAAACACGCATTTCCCGTCAGTAATAGCCCCAGATAACACCGCGGGAAGGATGAACATCATCAACGTCCCGATTGCTAAGGAGACGAGACCGATAACTTCGGAGGGATGAGGGAAGATCTCGGCCAACGCCGCCGACAACACCGTGTAGAAGACCGCGGAGACGAGACGGACCATGGCGACGTCGTGGAGTTTTCGCTCCCTCCGGGCCCTCTGGGACGCGGTTGAGACCACAGAAGTAGTAGAAGGACCCCTGTTCTCAGTGATATCATTCAGCTGAACTACTCGGGGATCCGCAGCAGTGGTATTTGCAGCGAGGGAATCTGCGGTGGTAAGAGGATCCCGAGCTCCGCTGCCCTGTGAAGAAGAATCACTGATTGGGTTTGCCGCTTGCGCCGCGTTGGCTGGTCCCTGACCGAATCGTTGACCGATTCCAAACGTGCCCGCCACAGAAAACCTCGACCCAGCACTTCCCTGTACAATACATTTATGCAACCCGGACGGGAGGGTGTCGTCTAAAACTCGCAGGAACGCCCTCAACGTCGGATTCAGATTGATGGGAAGGCCGAAGAAGAGGGTGATCGTGAGCGAGATGCGGCTGATGATGGCGAGGGCGTCGTTGTTTGGGTAGGAGTCGAGGATGTTTTCCTGGGTATCCAAGTCACCAAACGACAAATAACCGCACGTAGCTATCAACAGATAGAAAACCAGCTGCAGCATCACCGAGGCGACAGTGATTTTCGCAATGCGTTGGGAGGAGGGGGCGGACAGTTCTGCGGCGACTGGACTGACGTTCAGATGGCAGTTAAAAGCGAAAACGAAGTTCCCTACGGCTTCGAAGAATTTCCAGTTTACGTTTACAATCTCTATTTGGCTTCCGCGGTCGCCCTCTATAAAGTTGCTTGGCGTCTTCACCACAATCACAAAACTTGTGAACATAAGCGCAAAAGCAGCGAAAACCGAGCAATACTTCAAAGCCGACAAGTTCTTGGGGACCGACAGCGGGATCGTCATCAGGAGACTCAGCCAGACCCAGAGCGTTTTATCGTTCAGAGCGGTCAGGGTGGGGAAGAAGAACTCGCATAGCCGGGAGGCGAAGTCGCCTATGAAGTTCATGAAGGCGACTTGGACTCCTAGTCCATAAATACTCAATAATAGGTCAAAAAACGTCCCGAACCCGTTCCCAAGCTTCTTCCCCACCAAATCCCCGTAAGACCTGATATTGTAGCCACTAGCGTCCGCCGTCTTCCGCAGAAGGATCTCGATCCCATAACCCGAGGCGAGCGCTCCGAGGAGGACGAGAACGAATCCTAACCCCATACCGGTTGTTTTCATGGCGAATGGAAGGGTTAGGAGGCCTCCCCCAATGGCAGTAGAGGCAAGTGTCATCACACTCTGCCGAATCCCCCCAGAAGACAGCGGCCGTCCCAGGTTGTGAGCCACCCAGTTCGTACTGTTTCTCCGGGGTCGGGGGGCTGGGATGACTTCGTGAAAGTGGAAGCCCTGGGCGGCGATCGTGGGGGAGGCGTCATCGAAATCGGGGCCGTCATCATCACCGGCGTCCCGGGGTTCGAAACCCAGGTCAGGAGCTCCTGCCGCCGCAGGAAGCGAAAGAGGATCGGCTTCCGGCATCGGTTTGGACATTATAATCTAAACCTGGTTACTCGGGAGTCGGAAAGTATAGGAGAGTTCTCGTTGTTGTTCAGAGCGGGCAACGTTATACGTGGTTCCCCTGGTGGTTTCAAAAACTTTAGTTCACGTTACCGTTACGGTTAGGAAGTTCTTAGACCTCCTCCTGGTACCTAGCTCAAAGGCAACCGATGGTCAGATAGCCACTCGAAATCGAACGAGTGTGGCCACTTGACACGGTCCTAGGGCCGAAAAAAAGGTGGTGGAAAAAATCAATTAATTCTGAAAGGTGATCTGGAGTAAATAGCGGAACCGGTAGAGAATTCTGATCGCGGTCTGAATAATTGATTAATCATGATCTCGCGGTAAACTGAGCTGAAATATCATTTTGGTTCCTCGCGTGATTGTTTCGAACACCATTGCTTCGCGAGCAATACCTTGCTGAGACTCCGACTCCAGAGTCAGCGGGATCAGGTTTTTCTTCTCTTCTTCTTATGTTGACAATGGATTCTCGAGCACCTTGGGTGGTGCTACACGGAATATGATCAGCAGTTGTGCCGACGGACGAAAGGGATGTGGACAGTTCAGGTATGTATTGGTAAAGCGGATTTGGAGAGGTACAGCAGATGATTTTCGGAGTTTGGAACGAGAGCTGCCTGCCGAGAAAAGACCCTGAACGGTCACAGTGCTGGCGCTACTTGCTCATGATTAACAGCTATTTTCTTCTCGGGATCGGATTCTTGACCGTGACGCGATTGCCAGCGATCGTAGTTTTTCTCAATATCTTGGACCTCATAACTCTATAATTCGTCCCTCCCCGGACTACTCCCTGCCGCCCTCCGAACCAATTTCCGCCCGCTTTCGAGGTCCATTTTAACTTCCACGCCTTTGGGGAGGTCGATTAGTTTATCCAAGGGGACTCCCGCCGGGGGACGGTCCTCCTCCGGCAAATTCCCCTCATCCCCCTCCTCTTCGTTCCCTCCTTCTGGCGCCCTCTCACTCCCAGCAATCACCGCCCAAATCCCGCCCGGCGGGAGGTCCGCCAGGGAAACTTTCCGGATTTTCCACAATTTCTCTGACTTACTGCCCACAACTTCCCCCGTCGCTCCTAGACGGATAGCCCAAACCCCGTGTTTCTCGTCCCAAAGCTTGATCCGCGCCCGCTCTCCCATTAAGTCACGGCCCTGGTACCTTAAACTACCGGAGATGATGACGTCATCTTCGAGCTCGAGATCGGAGCCTTGAGGGAGCGGTCCCAAAACAGGGTAGGGAGAACTACTCCGAGGCGTCCCCTGACCCTGAGACCTCCTTCTCTCTTCTCTCTCCGCCTGACCGGGTCGCGGCGGCGAAGGTCTCTCCCTTTCATAACTAGGCCTCCTTTGACTCTGCTGCGGCATGGGAGTAGTGGGGTTCGTTTCGGAAGAGGCTGTTCCCCTCACGGGCAGTTCCGGCAGCCTCGCGACCTGCTGATTCTGCCCTCGCGTATAATCGTCATAATCCGGGTTTTGAGATTGGTCGTGAACAGGTTGAATCTGTAGCTCATCATCCCCCGGAACGGTCTGGATCGCCCAATTGGAGCGCTCCTCGGCGCGCCTCCTCTCCCTATCAGCCTCGTCGAGATCCTGTTGGCGTTCGTTTCTCAGAGCGAGTTGTTCCTCTCTCCTGCGGTCTTGAATTGCCTGAGGACGCCCCTGACCCCCACCGGCGGGACCATTGGACAACATCTGCTGACGAGCTTGGTGGTTCCTAGCCTGGCTTCTTCGTTCGTCGTTTCTTTCAATGGTAGCGAGTTGGTGGCTCATATCAATCGCCAGAAGGGCTGAACTCGAATTAGAGTGGGAAACTCGCCTCCTCACCCTTCTCCCGGTCCTCCTGTCAATATACGACTCCTCAGACTCAGAAGACTCCTCGACGTGGTAGGCGACTTGGCGGAGGGCTTGAACGGGTTGGAAGGATAGGAGGGTACTGTCCAGCGACAGAAGATACAGAAGCTGGGACACAGCACCAACCAGAAAACTGATGATGCGGAGGAATTTCGGAGACATCGACCTTAGGTTGTTGAAGGTGGTGGTGGATTTAGGTGTTTAAAGGAGGTGGATTTAGGTGTGTTTAAGTTGAAGGTGGTGGAGGATGGTTGTTTTGATTAATACGGTACCGATGAGATAAATCGATAATGGTGGGCGGATGGACCTGGTGTCCTGCTAGATTCAGATGAACTATTTCGATTTCTTTGAACGGAGTTTGTAGAATGCCTGGTGGACACGCTGTAATTGTTGTTGTAAACACTGGTTGTTAGAAGACGGTGGTTGTAAACAGACGGTAATCGACTGTAAAAGACTCTGAACAGTAGCTGGTACTAAGAACTGTTGTTGTTGGCTGACGATTCTGAGACTGAATACCGGTGGGTATCGTACCTCGTCGTTGTTTCGCTGGGTAAGTGGGATCTGGGAAAGAAAAACGGGTCTAAGGAAGGCTCAAATTGAAAGAAATGATACAACGGGGGAAACAAAATGTGGGAAAAATGGGAAGAGGTCACGTAGTCTGAGTCTGGGCCCGATTCTGAAAAGAGGATGACATAAAAGGGATTCAACGCAGGGGAAACAACTCTTAACTCGGTGGAAAAACTCTTGAACATATTTCTGGGATTTCGAATTCTAGACGAGGGACACGGTGAAATTCGGGCGGTGGCGGCTTGCCCGCCAGGTGTGAGTGAATTTGGAAATCAGATCGATTTTATGCTGCAGGGCCGCTGTAAGCGAGCTGCGAATTCAGAGTTTCAACAAGTGACTGTGATTCAATCACGCGAGTGCGTCGAATTCCATGTAACTCATCTGAGTTCCCGGGCTAACCTCAATCCATTCATCCTCCCTGCTCCTTCACCTGACTGACCATCACTTCAACGAGGGCTGCATATTTTATAGTTCCCTCCCTCGGGTCGTATAGCCCCCTGTCTTTACACTCCTGCAACAGCACTTCGACCTCATGCTCGCTGAATTTATCCCCAACATTCAGCAACATATTCCGAAAACATGCCACCGATATCTCAGCATCATCTCTCACCCGCGTTATACCCTTCCCATCCTTGCTATCCGCCACTACTTGATCGTCGTTATCGTAAATCGCAAACGCTTGAGACAATTCCTTAGGATTCAACCGCTGCGGCGCTTTGGCGTGCAACATAATTGCTAAATTCAGCACGTGGGGGAGGGAGACTCCATAGAATTGAGATAAAGCACTGCCCGAAGACAGCCTTGCGGCGGCATCCATAGAAGACTTCTTTGCCGTTGCCTCCGGGTTGGCCGATTCTATGATGTTAACGGACGAATCTGGGCGTAATGCTGCATCAGCTTCCCGGATTGTGAATTCCAGCTCTTGGTTTGTTGGGCACATGCCATGTGCCCTTAAAAGAGTCCCAAGTTCTCCTGGAGGCAGCAATTGCCGGTTATCGCAGCGATCGGTGAAATCCGCCCGAATACGCGCTACGAGATGCTCACCAATTGCGTCCCGCGCGAGAGAGAGGACTTCTTCCATCTTGGGAGGAGGGGGTTGTGACGAAGGTGTTAGCTAGCTATTCAACTCTAACCAAAACTAAGTCTACATAATCCAAATGAAATGCTGCAACTCACAGAACTCAGACTCCCGTAGCAAACTCATGAACTGAACTGGTGATCGACTAGAATACTGGAACCCCTCAGTAGAACAATAACCCTGCCCCGAAAAAGGGCGGTTTCCGTTTTAAAACCATGCAGTTTTGGTTTGAGTTTTAGGTAAGTCTAACCGACACAGTGACGGCGTTTTTTCCCGGTGTCGGCCGCAGGAGCCGAGTCTCCGAGCATAGCCTCTTATAAAGTTTGTTTCAGACAACTGAATGTGAATGTGACCCATCCCCCATCCAATAACCCTCAATTTCCATCCCCAAAACTCCCTGGACACTGTTCCTTAGCGGTGAAGCGGGCACTTCCTCTTGCCGGCCTCAGCGGGAGCAGCCGCGGGTGCCGCCGCGGGGGTGGGATCAGCAGCAGGAGGATTGGTTCCCGCTCCGGCCGCGACGTCGTAGACGCCTTTTGTCGTCACAGGGGCGCGGTAGGACATACCCCGGATTCCTTGACAAAACCGCGGATTCAGAGGAACGGAGACCTTGACGGGGTCCGTGGCGGCAGGAGTGGAGGCAGGCTTTTGAATGGAGGATTTAGCCGCATGTGCATGAGCCGGACACCTAGAAACGGTCGAGGCCGGGGCAGAGGCCATCGGCTCGGCTTCCTTCTGCTTGTGAGCATGCGCCGGGCACTTCTTGGGCGCCGGAGCAGCCGATTCAGTGGTCTCCTCAGCCTTCACTTCTTCAGGCTTCAGAGCTTCGGTTTCCGGTGCAGAAGACGACACGACACTATCCATACTAAAGGCTGGTTCCCTCGGACTCCTCGGGCTGACGGCGACACTCCCGCTCTCGTTGGTCGCCTTGTTCTTCTTCTTTTTTCCCTTCTTCCCAGCTTGGTGCCATTCACCTTCATCTTCCGGCGTACTCTGCGCATTCCCAGAGCTTTCAGCGGTAGAGGCACTCTCCTTACTAGAGTCAGAACCCTTCTTGGACTCACCCTTAGTAGGAGCAGCCATAGCGGGCACAGCAGCTGGAGTCTTGGCTTGAGCGGCAGCCGCTGCCTCCTTCTCTGCCCTAGCTTTTGCGGCGAAAGGGCATCCCCCGCTCTTAGAAACCTCCTTCTTAGGACTCCCAGGAGCAACCGGAGCAGGGGCGGCCGCGGCCGGAACTGCAGCACCCGCACCTCCTTCCGCAGCCTTCTCGGCAGCCCCATCCGCAGCAGCTTCTTCCGCTGGCATCTTAGACGTTTCCACCTCCTTAATCCATTCCGACAGCTTTAAATGCTCCTCCGGCCACCGTCCCCGCCTCTTCCCCACGAAAAACGGCCCCAAACTATCCATAAATTCGCTCGTGTGCCGGGTCTTGCGCATGTCCTGGATGACCTTTGAGAGGGGATGTAGCTCTTTTCCCACAATGCCAATAATAAACTCGTTGTCTTTCTCGTCTGTGCCAAACGATTGAAGTCTAACGTCTTGAGCCAAATCCGCCATCCCATACGACCTCCCGATAGCAGCATGCTCCAACAGCATCTTACACTGCGATCCGGGATCCTCCAGGTAAAAACTCCCGGTCCTCTTAAGGGGATACCAAATCGCATACTCGCCCTGAGGCTCGAGAACGACCTTAGGAGGCTTCTTTAAGAGGGCGAATTCGAGATCCGCCTCATGCCCATTGCTATAAGTCCGCCCAAACATAGTTGTGAGCAGCTTCAGGTTGCCCATTTTTCCCATGAATTCTCTCAGGACTGGCCTAACACCCTCTGAGAAGTACGACGGGTCCTCACTCCACACGCAGACAGCAAACTGGTCCGCCTGCTGAATCGAATCATAGACCACATGGGGAATCCCTGCTTGTTTGAGGGCTTTATGGATTAAATCGGAGGTGTCCTTGGAGAGATCCTCAGGAGCTAGGTCTTGAAAAGTGATGAGTTGCATCCACCTGGGGAGAGAGGGAAAAATAGGGATTCGGTCATCACAAGGTGGATATCATTCATCTCATCTAAAGAAAACAAATCTTCTCAGTAAACTACACTTACAGTCGCGTCATCGCCTCCTGCCCCTTAGCTCCCTTCTCCCGCAATTCGATTTTCGGAGCAGAGTTTAGGACAGCCATATGATCCACTTTCCCGGCTCCCTCCTTGGTACCCGAAAGTCGGTTGTACAGGGCAGAACTCAACCGCCCAAAGAACTGCGAGGACAGCTTGGAATCACCCTGCTTCTTCTCGCCATCCGTTGATTTCTGGGTCATGTAGTATGCGAGAGCGGAAACAGTCAGACCGCCGGCCGCGACCGTCAAAGCGGTCTTACTGTCGGGGGCGCAGCAGGGCATTTCTTAGGGAGTAGAAGCTGAATAAAACTAACCAAAGATACTTTGTCGATCGGCTAGTGTCAAACTTCTAAAAAGGCTAGTAGTCCAATTTGGCTACGCAGTAGGGAGTTACGGGCTGTGGGATGACTTTGTTTATGATCCATTACAGGGTTGTATGAGACAAATTCGGATTCGTGCTATGAGTTTATGAACGAAGAAAAAAACTGACACACGGACTCCGTTGCGAGTTTCATCGACTACCACCGTCTTTTTCTACATGCACACCAGGATAAACTGTGTCTGATGTGCCCCGTTGAAATGTTTCGCGGACGACAGATTCGGGCTTTGCAGCCCACGTTCATTGTACAACGCCGTCACGCTCTCGCGGACATATGAGTAGTGGTGTTTTGCAGGCTACAATGGGTAGTGCTTGGTGATACTTCAAGGCTCGAAGTATCGCTTACATAGGTTGTGTAACAGGTTGTCACTGTGTTTTTGATGTTTCGCAGACGTCAGTCTAAACGGTACAGTTGCTGTACAAGTTGTGATAGTGGTAGAGATATCAGCTTGCTATTCTAGGAAGCTGGTGTCCCTCCAGAAGAGGACCGTGAGATTCGCGAAAAACGCAATAGAAACCCAGAGCATAACGCTCCAGACCTCTATCCAGGCCCCGCTAACGCCGTTGGTTCCTTTTAGCATTTTTGCATCTAGCGCCCCGCCATGAACTCCTCCGATACCATGGCCTACAGCGTCTCCCGAAACCACCCCCGCAGTTCGGTAGCCCCCTATTAGGTGGTCAAACGCGCCGGCTGCGGCATATCCAAGCGCATCACTTATTCCGAGCATGAGAGCAGTATCGTCTTCGCTGCCGAAATAAGTGCAAAACAAAGCCCCCGGTAGTAGCATAGGTATAGCAAGACCGAACCCAAATAGGAAAGAGGCTGTTTTTAGGAGGGGCAGATACCAGGAAACTACGTCTGGATCGACTTTCGCTTGCGAGAGAGGTGTAATCTTTGGGAGGATTTCCCCCTTTAGACCAACTCCCACCGGCGTCGTCGTCCTCGTGATCGTGTCCCTAACCTCCGGCCCTGGTCTCCTCATATAGCCAAGTGGCTGGGGAGCCATACCACTTCGACTTAAATCGGCTTCACTTATTAACATATAACCCTCATCACGAAGCAATAGAGTATCCATATCAGGTTCCACAACGAAATTGTCTTCCCCCAGTCGCTGAGCCCGCGCCCGCGCCTGAAAACTCTCGTGCTCAAATATCTTGACCGAGACCACCACTAAGGCGGCACAGAAAAGGATCAAATGGTGCTTCGGAAGGTAGAGCAAAAACCGCGTCAACGGCCTAAATCCCTTCATGTAGAGGTTCCACATTATCGCTTTTGTGAGGGAGCGGACCTTAGCCATACCTCGTTGCCGAAACGACTGACTAATCGAGCCCTGGGAGTCGTCGTACTGATCCATCTCCCGGTTCCACCAATAATATTGATTGCATCGGGGGGGACGCCGCCGTCTCCTCCCCGCATTATTCGCCTGTTCCTCGTCTGCGGAATCCCCCCCTTCGGCCTCTCCATCGGCCGTTAGCAGGGAAGTGTTGTCCCGAGAGCCGTGCTCTAGGTCCTCCCGATTGCCGCCCCCCCATTCCAAAACCGATTCTAGATCATAGATCGACTCAGCGTCCAGCGACTGGTCTTTCCCTCTTAGAAACAGCGGGCAAAACGAGTTATGGAAGGCCAACATCCCGCGGAAACAGCAAGACCGAGTGGGGGAGGGATCACCTGAGAGGGAGAATAGA
>JACKZZ010005040.1_pt1 | contig 11248 bp, 13 predicted proteins | sample 8027871 | NCBI WGS metagenome assembly JACKZZ01 (sample SAMN15724774, study PRJNA655200) | protist metagenome | isolation source: fluorescence activated cell sorting (FACS) single amplified genomes of... | place: USA: West Boothbay Harbor, Gulf of Maine | collected 2000-07-19
CTAGAGAAAGCGAGGGAGAACACTGGAAGTCTGTCACTGGTGTCGCGAGGTTGTTCACGATTTGGATTTCGACTATTCCCGGGAGAATAAAACAACCAACTTGCGAGTTGTTCAGCTTAAGTTCAGCCACAAGCACAACGCTTGCAATTGACATTTCTTCCAGCCTTTGTGAAACATCTTTTTGGCGAAACGAAACAGCCATTCAGATTTTTGATCCTGTTTTTAGATGTAATTTTGGTGTGCGTCGTGCGCGCGGAGAGAAACGGAAAGCATTCGAATTCAACCTCGCAGGAGGTGGGGCTAATAGAGTCAGAGGCAAAACAAAAATCAAAAGTTCATAATATTAGCTTCTTCAAGAAAAATCCAAACTTCGCAGATCTTCTCACAGCAGAATCTCATCTTCCCCCGCCACCGCACCCACCATCATGTTCGCCGTGTTGCCAGCACTGCTACCAGCTTCAAAACCAAAAGCGCCGCCTGCCAGTTTCCGACCACCAGTCTGATCTGATAGCTTTGCTGGATTTATTCCCGGCGTCCATCGACACCCTTTGAAGCCCGTGGTCAAGAACTCGCGGTCGAGATTTCTTCCGATGAAGACCATCCGATTCACCTTTTCCAGTAGACCGGTTTTATCCTTCCGGTTCTCAAACACCAACTTCTCCGTTTGCAACTGCATGTGAATTCCGTGAAATGCGAAGACTGCAAAGTTGCTGCTCTTGCTCTTGCTGCTCCCAGTCGGTTTGATGTTCATCAGCGGCCGTTGTTCATCTCCTGCCGCTTCCACGTCCTTGACACACACCACGCCCTTCATGCGGAAGATGTCCACCCCTTTCGTCTTCAGTAGTTCCTGGAACCAGGTATTCAGCTTCTGCAAGTCGAACAGGAACGGTTGATCTGCCTCAGCTGTGAAATCTTTTCTCCCAGCGACAACTGCGCTGGAAGTTGTTGATGTAGTTCCGCTTAATGATGTAGTCGACGCACAACTCGCAGATAGATCGATCCCCACACTGAAGATCGACTCGTCGTGTTGGTGGTCGGCTCCGGCTTCCAGCAGAAATTCCGGGTCCATCGCCAGAATGCGGTCGAGTTGGAACGCTTTCTGGTTTAAATATGCATTGCAAAAATGTCTGGGTCTGGAAGGATGCAACTTGTCATGCTAAGTCTGGATAGTACAAAAATTTGTTTTGCATGATTACCAAAAGGTGTCCACGTTTGAACAAGTTTAGTGGCAGTTTGTCATGCAGAATAGACATGATAGGGACTTCGCAGGACCTGTCATGCTAGGTCCTGCATTGCAGACCTCATGGGGCATGGAAAATATGCATATCAAGTTTGCATTCTTCTAGACCCAGATATTTTTACATTTGATATTAAAACTTCTTTCGCGACGTCGAGATTCTCGAACCGCACTGTCTCCTTGATGCTCGCGACGGAATTGATCTTCCGTATCCGCTGCTTGATGCTGCTTAGAATTTTCTTCGACTCCGCGTGCGGATCGGGCGCGTTCAATTTCGTCAGCGCCTCTTCCACAACGAGGTCACACTTGTTCAGCAGGATGCGGTCGGCAAAGGCGACCTAGTAGAAAGTTTTTTTTTTTTGCTGTATACAATTTCGCTTTGGGAGGGTGATTGATATCTGCAGTAGATAGCATTTTCAAATTGATTCAGCACAATTCACAAGCTGCCAACGAACACAATAAATAATTGAGAAAATTCAAAGAACAAAAACACCGGGACGTCGAGCGAACAACATCACAACAAATTTCTTTGGGCGCAATTTATGCTACATGCATTTCGTATGCAGGTGCAGCGGACGAGGATCCGCGAGCGGCTAAAGTGGGCGCATGATCACTGTCGCATTCGCAGCGCGGCGCGGGCTTTAATGGCTTCGCAGCGGCAGCTACGGCTTGTGCTGTCGCGGTTGGTGTGAGAGCGTGGGCCTGGGCAAATTCATTGGATAAAGAATTCCAGCGAGTGGATGAAATCTTTTGATTTTTTACTTTAATCACGAGCGCATTCTCGGCATTTGGCAGGAAAAGTGCAGTTTTGCGTGAAGGCTGCAAAAGGTTTGCGTCAGTTGCGCCAGAAAAAGTCCCAAAAATCATCTCAATAAATTTTTCATAACATCTACAAAACTACACCACACCATCGATATTCAAAAAACTTCTCACTTGATCAAATTCAAAAAAACAATAATCAACATTGCGAATAACAGTATGTAGTACTACGGAAAAAAAAATATCAACATCCAAATGAAATTCTACCTGTTCATGACATTCGTTTTCCACCCCCTCCGGCTTCTCCTCGTCTAAGTGTTGCAAGAAATGTTTTGCATCAATGACCGTGACGATTCCGTCGAGTTTAAAATACCGCTGGATTTCGGCGTCAACGAAAAACGTTTGCGCGACTGGCGCCGGGTCCGCGAGACCGGTGGTTTCGATGATCACGTGGTCGATTTTGAACGTGTTGCTTGATTTCGAAACTTTATATGAATTGCAACAGTATCATATTTTCTCGTAGAAATTCAAATTAGATCACAAACTTGCTCGGCATTAGAAATGGAATTTGCCATGCTGGTGCAACACCAGCTTCTTGGGAAAAAGATGTGCTGTCACGCATGACTGCATAATTTTTTCCTCGAGAAGTACGATACTTTTGCAATGCATACTGTGGGCGGGGCTGTGTGTCCTATTGCATCCTCGTCCTCCGTCATTCTCGACCCCGTTCGATTCAACAGGTTTTTCAAGCCTTTTATCAAATCCCCCCGTACGGTGCAGCAGATGCAGCCATTGTTCATTTCGATCAACATTTCCTCCCCGAGGTCTTCTTTTTGGAATATCAAGCTGTCGTCGATCCCCACTTCGCCGAATTCGTTTTCGATTACAGCGATCCGCTTCCTTGTCGTGTCTACTGCCAAGGACTCTGTCTTTGTAGTTCCTCCTTTTTCATCGTCTGCTACAGAAGTTCTTGTGTCTAAATTTGCGTTGGTTTCCTTCAAAATCTTGTTCAGTAGCGTAGTTTTTCCCGACCCCAGGAAGCCAGTAAGAATCGTCACAGGAATTTTCTTCGGCCTAGTATTTGCCGGTTTACTTTTCGAAGGAGCAGCTGCACTTTGTGATGCTGCTTTGTGCTCTCCTCCTCCTGCTGCGTCCTCCTGCTGACACGCCTCGGCAACGCAATGCGAAGTGGAAGTAGTAGATGTTGTTGCCGCAATTTCTGGCTCTAGTAACTTAACAACAGGACCACCAAAGCCACTTTCCGGCGCCTCCGTTTCTGTTTTGCTGTTTGCAGCAACCGGAACTGCCCCTGTGCCGCTACTGCTCAAAGACTTACTCGAGCTTCGACTGTATATTCCCTGAAAATTAACCATCCCCATCCACTTTTTGCATGACAGGCACTGAATTTTAATTTTATACATATTTTGCATGACAAATTGGATGGGGATGGTTAATTTTCAGGAAGTGGATGGGGATGGTTAATTTTCAGGGAATACTGTTCGCCGTGCTGGATGAACTACTAGCGCCGATTTGCGAACTGCAGTACCGCATCCGGTCGAGAACAAAATCCCGGATCTCCGCTGCCGTCATTTCTTGCTGCTCGCTGTCGCTACTTGTAGTTCCACCCGACAGTGCACTTTTATTGCTGTTCATCATTTCCTGCTCCTGTTCCAAGAACATCACACTCAAAATTGCTTGGTACTCCACCTTTGCGCGGGAAAAAGCTTGCAAGTCCTCTAACAGTCCGGCTCGCTGCAGGTACAGCGCGGAGATTTCCTTGCGGATGATCCCAATCACCGTGCGCCCGACCACTTTGTCTGCGGCCACCAAATCTCGAATATGCATTGCAAATATGTCTGGGTCTGGAAGGTTGCAACTTGTGATGCGCATTTTGAGTGATAGAGAAATCTGTCATGCAGGGGCAGCAACAGTAAGTAAGTACCCCTTTTTCGTGTCACCGACAAAAGGGATTTGTCATGCGGATTAGGCATTGAAGAACCTGCTGCTCCATCAAACCTGTGATGCTGGGGCTTGCATGCTAGTCCTTCTGGGTTACCGTTACGCAGACTCTGCATCACAAACATCTGCAATCTTGCAGACCCAGACATATTTGCAATGCATATCGAAACAACGGGAGCAAAACCTTGTTGCAAAATTGCTGCGGGTCGCTCAGGCACAGGTGCTTGTAGTTTTCGTAGGAGGAGTATCCAAGGAAAAAACTGCGTAAGTGTAAATTTGCGTTGCAGAGGATGCAAGACGCCTACACTTGTCATGCTGGACATGCGTCAGAGGCTCACTTCGTGCGTGTTTTCACGTACTAGCTACGCATGACAGGTTTTCTGTGTCATGCAGAGCAGACTTGTCATGCTATTCCTTCAAGAAAGTTACACTTATTTAACACAGTTTTTTTCTTGGATAACGAGGAGGTGCTCGGATTGTCGCCGCAAAGCTGCGCTTGGATGATCTCCCGGATTGCGTGCTGCGACTTCTCTATCACACAGAAAGAAAGCTAGCAACAGCAAGGCATATGTTCATCTGCATAACGCACAAATTGTAGAAGCATGAAAAAAATTTCTGTCTGGCATGCGCTGAAGGCCAACATGTTGCTAATTTTATTTTTGCAAATGCACTACCCTACTAGGTTTTTTTCTCTTGGATATTTTCTACCTTCTGCCCGGCGCGCTTCAAAAGTTGCTCAACAGACTCGAACTGAAGCTGCTGTGGCGGATGGTGAAGCTTGTTGCTCGTGGTTCCATTCGGAGCAGTAGTCCTGCTGGAACCACCAGTTGTACCGGTATCCTCGGTATCTGACTCGTCCTTGGGCAGAAAGTACGCCTTCTCCCAAGCTTCAAACGCGCGCTGCACGCACTGCATCGCCTGGAAAAATTCCTTGTCCTTGCGCAGGCTTTTATGCATCGCAAAAGCATCGCAGACGCAGTCGCAGATGTGGTTTTGCCAAGAAAATAACGTATATCTATGCAATTCGATGATGTAATCATGCTGATTTGATGCCTTAGGCCACGAAGTCAAGCAGGACCACTGGTCGTGGTACGATTAAGTTAGTACGATACTTTTGCATCGGATAGCTTTCCGCATTTTGCAACTCCTCCTTCCAGGCCAGCCCGGCCTGGGGGTTGCTGGATTCTCCACTGCAAATATGCTTGGGTCTGGAAAAATGCAGCCAATTTGTGTTGCTGGTGTCCTCTGCATGATGCAGCGATCTCTCATACGGCATCACAGCCCGACGGAGCTTGCTCTTCCGAGGCTTCGTGCATGTTCAACATTCGCAAATCGCATAAAAACTTGCCTTCCAGGACAACAAAAAATCTACTTAACCCATTATCGTCTTCATGCAACACAGATTTTGCTCTTATACGAATATCGCATCGCAAACTCAGACCAAAACACATTTGCAAAGCATATGGAACGGTCCACGACCATTGTATATTGATTTATGACATTTCGAGCGGACGAGGTACCCGTCTTTTCCAGTTGCGCGCTAGAAACAAAAATTCGAATGGCAATGGCACGAACACGAAGATCAATAAAGCCGAATTACTTGTGCAAAATGACCATGCAACCCTAGGGGAACTTAATCGCTCGTCGAGGAACATCAACATCACAGGCTCGGGGCTCATCGAATTCATTCTGGCTGATGCTACACTTAAAAATCATATCTGTAGCGCTATCTTCTGGCAAGACCCAGAGGCCGCGCTCAACTCACTCTGCTCTCCGAGGATGGAAAATGAAAAAAAAAAGATTAAGTATTTAGTATTTACCTCAAGCTCAAACAGACATTTTCATTTCTTCACATATGCTCCTCCTCATCGTTGCCTATACGACTTTCTCGTCCATCCTCTACTTCATTTCCTTTGCTACGATTCAAATGCCTGCGCTTCCTCTATTTCCTATCTCTCTCAAATCAATGCTGTACATAACCTCAAATACGAGGACGAAGAACAAGAGTAATCGGTAGCGGAAATCTGACCTCACCCAGGAGCCAAAAGATGGAAATCTTCGTCCAATGTAAGTAATTGTGTACAAAATTGCGTCCCGAGCTGCAGCACTGTGCCAGTTGCAGAGAGGATACTCTTTTTTCTTTCGCGTGTACAAATTTCATCTTGCTTCTTCTAGTACCCTAGAAATAGTGCGGCGCGACTTGATTTTCCTTTGGGGGATCTTCATGCAAAATTTCTATCACCTGTTCGCCCTTTCTTCAGACAGAGACCGCGCCTGTCACAGATTATCCGTCGTGTGCTCGCTGCTCATACGGAACAGCCATCGTGTGCTCGGCTGTCAAGAAGGCGAGCGAGTTGTACTTAAAAACTGCCCCACGTACGTACTACTACTGTCTACCCTCCTGAGCACTAGTTTACTACTTTTGTTCTATTTCTGCTGTTCCGAAAAAAGGTTCGCAAACTTCCTCACCAACAGTCCCTGCGTACCGCTGACCGCTAAACTGCTACAAAACACCACAGGCCGCACGGACGCTATTCCTCGAAATTCTAGCAAATACGCCCAGAAAAGCCAATTCAAAACGCTGCAGCCGAAAGCTCCAAACACTGTGAAAAGGCTTGTTGCGGAAGTTGTAGACTTTATTGATTTTCTACTCGTACGGGATCTTATATCAGATGAGGAGCTTCTTCTACTGTTCCTCGTCGGCTTCAACAATATCAGATTTGGCAACACCAGAGGTAAAAACTGCATCCACCAGAGAAAGTACTGCGCCGTACAGACCCGGTTGGCCAGGACAAACACCAGGCTCTGGAGCAACATGGATTGATGCAACGTTTCTTCTATCTTTGCTGCGCTGCTCCTGAAGTGTTTGCTCTGCTCACGCTCTTCGTCTGTATCGTCGCCTGAGAGGACTGCTGCAACGTCTTGTTCTTGTCGCATTGGTCGTGCCAGTCTTTCCCGAGGTGAAGCTGTGCTGCGTGTAGACGCTGACAATGACGCAGCATTGCTCGTTCGTGTCTTCATCTTCGGGGTTTGCGACCTTTTTCTGTTTTTTCTCGACAGGAGAGCGGCTGCGGCTGGACTTTTCGTTTTGACGCCGGCAGACTGCTTCTGAAGGGCCGTACTTCTATTTATTTTTCCAGCATCGGAAACGGGAATACAATTAAACCGAAACATAATTTTCTGAAGCAAGCCCGCCCACTGGAGCTCCTGGTCTCGTGGTCCTAGCCACAAGTAAACGCCAGCAACGACCACCAAGGTTAACTGCAAACCTGTCGAAAACAAGCGTAAAACGAGGACCGTGGCGCTGCCACTGTCTTCTCCACCTCCTTCCTCCAGCAGCTTCGCAAACAGAAAAAAGTAGGGTGAAAAGTTGTGCTTCGTATCGATCCTGCGTCCATGGTGGAAAAACGCGGCATCCAAGTAGGCATCTCCAAAGTAAGAGTAGGACAGTAGGGTTGGCAAAAGAAAACCGGTTGCGAAGCCACAGAGGGAAAGCAAAAGCTTTGCTCCGACTTTTGTCTTTTGGAAATAGCCCTGATTTCTCTTACTATTCCTGTACTTGTTCCTATCGTTGTGGGCTACTACATGTTGAGCATCTGCATCTGGATCTGTACTATCGCTCCCCCGCCCTTCGTCTGCAAAGAACGTGGCAGCTGAAGAAGAAGATGCGGCATCAAACCAAATCGCCAGCCCCAGCGGCACGATGTACACCACGGGGTATATCCGCATGTGCGTTGCAAGGCCCAACACCCCCGCTGCGGCGACGCTGCGTTTTCGCTGAAAAAGCCAAAGCCTATCCTGTGCAAAAGTATCGTACTCGTAGTAATTGCAGTCATGCATGACAAATCTGGTTCCTTAGCTTATTCAGCATTACAAATTTCATTTTTCCTTCTGGAAAAATTTGTAATGCTATTTCTACTAGTACGATACTTTTGCAATGCATAAAGCCCGAGGAACAGCAACAAGGAGGTGAAAACGTCGCAGCTACCTCGGGTACTGAGCGCAACGACCACCGGATTCCCAAGCCAGAGGAGGAAGGTGAGCTTGCCGAACACAAGTTTTCCCACATGCTCGAGATTGTCCATCGCGCCAGAGGTTGATGAAACCTGCGTAGTCCCGCGACCTGCCACGTTGCTGGGTGTAGTCGATGGGTTCTTGTACGAGCTGGTGGTTTGTTCATGTTCTTCGTTTGTCCCCTCGAAAGATGTTTTCGTACCTGTACCAGAACTAGAAGTAGATTTCTGCATCAATAATTTCTCCAACAACCAACCACAGGCTACGTCCGCAAGGACAAATAGAAGCTTCCCAAACCAGAGGGAGGATTCCTTGGAAGCAGCTGCGTCCCACCTCCAACCAAGGAACGCAGACGGAACAAACCGGATCCAATCAACATGGTTCCCCTGCAGCAAAACCGCGAGAATCGGACTGTAGCGGTACTTTGTGTTCTCCTCCAGAAGCACCGGTCTGTTGTACCGCTCCGGCCTACTTTATGCATTGCAAATACCGATCTAGGTGGTCTGGAACATGGTGCTGCGTGGTCAGTCTGGCGTAGACAAACATCTGTTTCTGTCGTGTATCGTCAGCAAAAAGAAAATAAGCCGCGCCTTTTGTCATCCGAAGACAGAGTGCCTTTCTCCTCATGCTGGCTGGGTAAGGATAAGCAAGAGTCTCGCGATTCTTGCTCTTGTTATGCTCTGCGTGCATTTTTCTAGACCTTCTTGCAGGAGAGAGCCGCGCAATGGATTGCAACTGTGAGCATTCTTCCCGACCGCGATATGATAAAATTTGCAACGCATAGCCTTGATGCCGTTGCTTTTACCGGGAGGTCGACGGGGTACTTGTAGGCCAGGCCCGTGTCATCGTACGGGGATTTTCCATCAATCAAAGCCCCAGCCGCGTCGGAAAAAACGAAGTAGTCAACGTCCGTGTAGGGGGTCTCGAGGTAAAAATCGACGAGAGGGCAGACCAAGAAAATCAGTACCAATAGTAGCCGCCTCAGCGGGGGTAGTGAGGCCAAGGCGGTTTTTTTGACTGCCCGCCCCCTTTTTCCTTACTGCTCTCACGCTTTCCACCAATGAGCAAAGTAGTCGCGCTTTTTGCCTCGAGTATTCCGCCGCTTATAATGTTACTCCGCATGGTGTCGCGGATGGTAAAAATTACAGCCAAATGCCTCCGCCTTCGCGTCTCCCAAGTCCGGAAACCTTCCCCGCATGCTATGGCCCCGCCTGAGGCTCCACAAGGGCAGGCTCTAGTGGCCCCCAAAATCGGGCCCATAGCATGCGGATTCGCTTTCGGCTTTTTGCGGGCTTTGCTCTTTTTTGTTTTTTTTGTTGAAAGCTAACACTTTTTGCCCTGTTCCCCGCATTACAAATGCCCGATTTTTGTGGCCGGCTTTGCGACCTCGAAAAGTGGGCCAAAATGAGGCTCATAGCATGCGGATTCGCTTTCTTTTTTCCACGGCCAATTTTTTGGCGCCCCCTTTTGGGCGCCCCAAATCGACGGAAATAGGTGCGCCGGGCGCCTCGGAAGGGCGCCCCTTTTGGCGGCTCCTTTGCGTCGTTTTATCAATCGGGAATCGATAGAATCCGCTTGGGCTTGTTTGATATCAAAGCCCCGCCCGATTGATAAATGTAAATCTTTTATGTCCAAAAACACCTCCGACCGATTGAAAACTGCCGGTCGTTTTGGATGAGGCATGTCAAAAAAACAGCTAGGATAGAACGTTCGTGACCTCACTACATATCAGGCGAATTGCGAGCCCGGAGAGAAGGCGCTCCGTGGTGGTTGAAGGGAGGACCATCGTTGTCAACTCAGCGCGGAAGAACAATAAGTTCTCGTCGGGCCGATCTCATCAAATACTTTCACAATGTGTATCTTTGTGCAGCAATCAGAGTAGGGGGTCTCGAGGTAAAAATCAACGAGGGGGCAGACCAAGAAAATCAGTATCAGGCGAATTGCGAGCCCGGAGAGAAGGCGCTCCGTGGTGGTTGAAGGGAGGACCATTGTTTGCCACTCGGCGCGAAAATTCTCGTCGCTCTCAAGGACCTACGTGTATCCTTGTGCAGCAATCAGATATCACAATCGACAAAGAACGCAGTTCTTGGAAGCCACCCAAGGCAACGACATGCGTTATCTTTATCAATCAACTTCATATAGAAAAATGAACACGCAACAGACACCCAATCAATGCTCTGAATATGCAGCATGCGACTAGAGGCATCCTTTCAATTTTTTCCGGCTCCCATCGGTTTCTCTTTTTTTGTACTTACTCATAGCGCGCGAGCGCGAGACCCAAGAACTACAAAGAGTTCTAGTCAGAGGCGATCGGTTTCGCATTCGTTCGAAATGGAGGAAATTAATGCGATCTGTGTGGACACGTAACCGCCACTTCGCTCATCATCAGCCATATGCGGCGAGAAGCCACGCGAGACAGTAAGCGTGAAGACAACTACCGACATGATCACAAGTCTGACCCGTTTTCCGAACTTCCCGCATCGCTGCTGCTGCCAAACGAGCTGTTTCGCAGCACGAGCGACAAAGCGCGGCGATTCTCCGAGCGAAACTTTTTTTCGCACACGACGTGCACGTCCAGGAGCATCGCCGACTGCGTTTCCCGACACTGCTTGATCAGGTTTTGCGGTACGTAGAACTGCAGGCCCTTCTTGTTCGGTAGAATCTTCGACACCTCCGCGTACACTGTTTGCCCCGTCCACTGGTATCAAATGTAAAAATGTCTGGGTCTGGAAGAATGCATGTTTGTCATGCTTCTCTGGCATGACTCTTAAATCTGTCATGCACATTACCCAAGAGCTCCACTTTGCTGTCATGCAAAAACGCAGTTTGTCATGCAGAATAGGCAACACCTAGAAGCTCAAAAGCTTGTCATGCTGAGCCAGCACTTGTGGCCTCTTCATGATACGCCGCCCAGCATCACAAGTTTCCAGACCCAGACATTTTTACAATCCATAACTGGTCGGTGAAGGCGATTTTATCAAGTGCAAAAATGTCTGGGTCTGGAAAGTTGTGATGCGGAGTGGCGTAGCATGAGGAGGCCACAAGTGCTGGCTCAGCATGACAAATTTCTGAGCTTGCAGGTGTTGCCTATTCTGCATGACAGATTGCGTCTCCGCATGACAGAAAAATGCGGCTCTTGGGCAACGTGCATGACAGATTTAAGAGTCATGCCAGAGAAGCATGACAAACATGCATTCTGATTCTCCCAGACCCAGACATTTTTACATTTGATAGATTTGGTACTGCTGCAAATCCGCCACGGGGTTGGCAGAAGTGTTC